>ERZ772872.4002-NODE-4002-length-10617-cov-4.391687_pt1 | contig 10617 bp, 15 predicted proteins | sample MGYA00512132_ERZ772872 | MGnify/ENA primary metagenome ERZ772872 (study PRJEB29015, sample SAMEA2737724) | human gut metagenome | biome: human gut; feature: human-associated habitat; material: faeces | place: China | collected 2012 ... | reverse complement strand
CGGACTGATTAAAGTCCGTTTTCGGACTGTTGTTTAGTCCGTTTTCGGACTGCTGTATATTAATATTATAGTCTTGTAGTCCGTTTTCGGACTGATTAAAGTCCGTTTCGCTTCTGTTCCATGTTTTACATTTTTCTGTAAATCTTAGATACTTTGTTTTCCCAAAAGAACTCAACTCAATAAATCCTCTGTCTGCAAGTTCTTTAATGTTTTTGTAAACTCTTTTAGGGATTGAAAAAAGCAACGGAAAATCATCTACCATTTTTGTTTCTGAATATTGATACCAAACAATGCCATCAACCGTAATTGTATTAGTCCACGTTGGCAATGTCATACACGCTGCAAGCGTTGTTGTTTGAACAATAGTCAGTTCATTTGCAACGGCGAATCTTTGGTCAATCAAAATATTGTAAGTCATAATTAAAAAAGAAAAGCCCCAATTAGAGCCGTTACACATCTAAAAGGGGCTTTGTAGCTAATTAGCAAATATCTTTCAATCGGTAACGGTCGATTGTTTTACGCCACAAATATAATACTTTATTTTTATTCCAACAACTGTACGGGCTTAAATGCTTCTTTTACCTTGAATAAATTTCCCTCGCTTTCGTTAGGAACAATCGTAACGACCGGATAACGGGAACGGTCGCCGGGCTTTTGAGAAACTGCAAATTGTACGTTCATATCAAAGATAATTCCTTTGACGAACTTCTTTTCTTCCAATATGGCGTCGAATGTATCACGGATATTGGGTATTGTTGACGCCGTACCCTTTGTCGTGAATTGCCATACCCCTCCAACGCCACGAACCAACGGAACAATAAAAGTTACGGTTAACGTTACAATCCATCCGTCGCCGCCATTCTTAACAGCCCGGTTTGGGTGTTTTTGCGCAACGCCTGCCATTAAATCGGGATAATCCTTTGTACTATATTGACAATATTGTTTTCCGTTCCATACAAAGAACGTTTCCCCGTCGCCGTATGCTATGCGTCGCCCGTCGTCGTCCCGGTATTCGTACATTTCATTGCAAACCTTTTCCGGGGCGTCGTCCGGGAAAACAATCTGTATTGTTTGCGGTTTCTCGCCGTATGCTTTCGTAAACAATCCTGCATACTTTCCGGTTGGTATAAAATAATTAACGCTTTTTGGGTATTCTTTGCCGTTTGCCGCCTTTTCCTTGTACCCTACTTTGATAAACCCCACACGTGGCAAAACAACACGTTGTATGCCGGTGGTTGGTCTGTTTATGTTTATACGTCCTTTCATAATCAAATATTAATTTCAGTATTCAACAAATCTTTCTTTGTCACGGGTTCCGGCTTTTTAGGCTGTTTTTCTTCGATTTTAGCCACTTTTTCTTTTTTTGGTGTAATTGTACGTTTTGCAGTTTTCTTTTCCTTGACGGGCTTGTTTTCCGCCGTTTTTGCCGTTTTTCGTGTGGTTCTCTTTACGGTCTTGGTTTTCTTTTCCTCCGGTTCCGGTTGTGGTTCGGGTTCCGGGTCTTTCTTCAAATCCTCAACGGTAACGGCTTTTTCCGGTTCCGGCTTTTTCTTTTCCGCCGGGGCTTTGCTTTTAACAAGTTCCGCCAACGTCAGCGAAACAATATTGTTTGTCAAATCCGGTTCGTTATCCAATGATATTTCCCCGGAAACCGCCGTAAATGTATTATCCCGTTTTTCGTCCTCAATTGCTGCCAACTCCAAAAGATACGGGATTTTCTTTGCGTTCGGGCTGTCTGTTTGGTCTTTCAAATTGTACGTCGGTTTCTTTCGCCAATCTTTCGGGCTAAAATTGAAAACACGGTCAATCGTAATATCCGGGAAATTTTCGTTCCACATCATCGCATATAAATGCAACTGAATTTCCGCTTCTTCGTAAAATCCTTTGCGCCCGCTTTTGAAATCCACAATTGCGTTTATGTATTCTTTTGAACCGGGCTTTGATAACATCGTACACGGTAAATCAATCATTCCGGCGTAATTATGAACGGGGTGTACCAACGCAATTTCCACGGCTAACGGTTTAACGTCATAATCCAAAACAAATTGCGCAAATGCTAATATATCCTTTTTGAAATCATCAGCGTAATAAATGAAATCGGCGGGCAATTTGTTGTTATCAATATAATCTTTCAATTTGTCTTTCAATCCGTCCAAATCATAAACCCGGTTAATTATAAGTTCCTCAAATTGGGCGTGCATAAATGTACCATACGCCGCCCGTTCTGCTTTGTATCGTTCCGCCTCGTCAATACCTTTGTCGGCAATCCATTTTATCAGAAACGGCGATTGTGGCATTGTTTGGGACAAAATTGTTGTAACTGACGGATAAAATTCCGGGGTTCCGTTGTCGTCAAACTTGTAATAATATCGGTGTCCTTTGCTGTTTAGCTGCCATACTTTATACGGCGGTTCAATCAACGCACCATCAAAGAACATTGCCGTCATTTCCTCAACCGTCATGCCCGGCACAATTTCAAAAGCCCCGGCGGGCTGTTCTATTTCGACGGCATCCAATCCGGGGACAATCTGTTGTTCATCGTTTATTTCCGGGAATTTATCGGCGGGCAATTGTCCCATTGCTTCCGCCAACTTCTTAACCGCATTTACTGCGTTACCCATTGTGTTTGCAATACTTTTTTCCGGGTTTTCCGGCTGTTTCTTTTTCGCTCTCATGTTATTTGCTCTTTAATTCGTTAAACAATACATAAACCATTAATCCACACATTGCAGAAAACAAAAAATGGATATAATTCCAAAATCCGGCAATAAAACATATTACTCCGAAAATACTAAATATCATTGCAAAAACCTTTGCTTGCCACGCATCGGAAAAGAAAACATCAACCATCTTTTCCATTTTTTCGATAAACTTCTTTTTCATGGTTTTAATCCTCCATTCCAAACAGATAATCGGCGGAACAACCGCACATTTCGCAAATTATTACTACCCATTCCGGAACAATCCTTTTGGTTGTCCCGTTGCAAAGATTTGTCATATTTACCTGCTGTGCGCTTTCGTTTGCGCCCTCAAATAAACGGGCTGCAATATCCTTTTTCAATACCTTTTTTCCGTTCGCCTCGGAACGGGCGATTGCTTCATTTACTCTTAATTTCATATTGTTTTATTTTTATGGTTATTACTCTACATGCCCGCAATGTTTGCAGGTTTTTTCCTCAAATATCGGTTCGTATTCATACGGGGTTAAATACCCATCGCCGCCGCAACATTTATAATCGGCGTCGGTAACTTCCATTTCTCCGCCACATACCGGGCAATCTTCATTACCCATTAAATCCAAATCTGGGACAATGAAATATACCCGTTTCAGATACACGCCCAACGCCTCGGAAATCGCCGCATAACATTTGGCGGTTTGTTCCTCGGTTACATCTTTGTTTATTGCATCGAAAACGGAAACGCCCCAATTGTCCGGGTCGTCCTCAATAACTTTGTTTTTGAGTAATTCCGAAACGACAATTTCGGAAACTTGTTTGGCTGTTTTCCCGCTATCGGTCGCCAATTGTTTTAATAAATCGCTCTCTTTTATTCTCATATCTTTGCCGGGTAATCCCCCGGTGGGTTTTTGTTTCTGCAAAAGTATAAATAATATTTGTATTACCAAAAATAAAACCTTTTAATATTTTATTTGTTCACTTTGGACGCTTGTAATACAGATAAAAAGCACTAATTTTGTTGCACCGTATAACCTTACAATATCGCTCTCGGTTACTACGTACCAACCCCCGGCGTTACTTCATTGCGTCGGGGGTTATCTTTTACCCTTTCAATATAAACATTGCGGTATATATCGCCGTAATACCCGGTTTCCCTTGTAATTCGTTCCAACGTTCGCAAATCGTATTCGCCAAATACAACGTACTCATGTTCTAACAATTCGGCGTCTTGTAATGCAAACTCAAACGTAATATCAACGTATTTGTCGCCAACCCGGTTAAATGCGTGTTCTATCGGAATAAAAGCAAATGTTTTGCCCTCGCAATATCGCACCCGTTCCGGGAACAATTAACAAAGCAAATGCGCATTCCGATAACATTGTTGCGGTTGGGGTTTCAATATATCCCGGATAATATCTAATTCGTAATCGTTGAACACATCCGCCGCCCGGACAATATCAACACGTTTTGCAACGGCGATTGTATCGGCAAAATATAGTTTTTGCCGTGGGTTCAAATCTAACCGCATAAACGCCCGCATTTCCTCAATAATAATACTTTCCATATCTCAATTATTAATCATGTATTCCAAATTCACAATCCCCCCATTGGTCGAAATCCGCCCCGTCATAACTCAACGGGTAACGTTCCGGTTTCGGGCAATCCGTCCAAAATTCCCGGCGTGCATTGTTTAGGGCGACCCGTTCCGGGTTATATCCGGGTTTATTCTTTTCTCTCAATTGGGCGGCGCAACTCTTACAACAACAACGTCCCCAACCCCGGCGTAAATTCCGGGTATCGGCGTTGTATTCTTTGCCGCAATTATCGCAATTTCTTTTTATCATTGCCATATATCAACCCTTTGTAAATCCCTTAAATGCGACGTGGTAAACGTCGTATTGTTTCCCGGTAACATAGAACTCAATCATACGTTCCGGGTTCCCGGCGTCGTTTATCGCAATGGTTGGGTATGGTTCCCCCGGAAATTGGTTATAATCGCTTTCAATATCCCGCAATTCCTCCGGGAAATCCGAACGGTCGGCGGAAAAATATCGGGTTAAACTCTCTTTTATTCGGTTCAACATTTCGTCGCCGTGCGGCTCAAAATGCGCTTTTATCTTATCTTGTTTTCTTAATGCAAATCGCATGGTTTCCAAATATTTTTTTGAAACGTCCACGACCTTTGCGCACGTTTCCGGGTTAAACATTCCTATATGCGTGTATTCCGTTGGTAATCCCAATTGCTCGGATAACCATTTGTAAGCCTCGGAACGCTTCATTAATTTACGCTTATATATTTCGTCAAAATATCGGTGCGCTTCAATCTTACATCGGCGTAACTCGGCGTTTGCTAATCGCCCCTTTGCCCGGTCGGTTCCTGCATGAACGCCAACATACGCCCGGCATTTAGGGCAATAGTAAATCATTCCGTAATCAATGCCGTAAACCTCAATACTATTTTTGTACTCGGTTGGAATATGGCAATACGGGCAAATCTTACCTTTCAATATTTCCCGTTGTTCCTCTGTTAATATCATTTTCGCCCTCCTTAATCACTTTGCAAAACTTATAATATTGGGTGTCGGCTCTCAACTTGACAAAGCAACCCAATATCGTTGCCGTCCAATAATAGGTTTAACACATCGCCGGGATTGTGCCGGGTATAAAGCAAAAATAATCCGCCGTTTGCATTTTGGATTATTTTATACATTGCTTGACTTAATCGGTAACGTTTCGTTTTATTCATCGCTCTAAATGATTATGCCAGGGGATTGCGCCCCCGGCGGATTATTATATTACTAAAATTCCTATGTTTTTCGCAATTTCTAATACTTCTTTTTTAGTTTTTACTTTCGTGGGAATTATGGTTCCGTTTAAAGACTTACCAAATGTTTTATTTGATTTAACCCAATAATATGTTTTTTGCCCCATTATATCTTTAACCGTTTCCCAAAGGATTTTACCGTATGTTATTTTCCAATATGTACCACCGCCAAACGGCATATAATTGCCTTTGTTATCACTCCATGATACACAACATCTAACCGCCCTAAAATATCGGGTTCCATCTGAATTAGTAAAGCAAACCCGATATGCTGTATTTTCTTTCCATTCTGAACAAAGATTTTTGCGGCTTTCCAAAAGGCTATTTTTAATATCAATATCTAAATCGTCTAACATCATAGTTGTTAATATTATGCCGGGGGTATATTCCCCCGGCGGGTTATTACTTATTGGAATAGGGGTTGCGGTAATTCATCCAATCTTTATGCGTCCGGTAACGGATAACGTGGCGGTCAAATCCGGGAACCTCGCCGACGATTGCCGTATTGGTGTGTTCTCTCATGTACTTTGCAATTTCGCCATCAAATCCCAATTCTTTGAATTGTTCCGGGGTATAAACCACGACGACGGGTTTAAAATGTTCGTCCCGTGCTTTCCGGCATTCGGTTAATGTAGGCTTTACACACGTGAACAATTCGCCGTCCTCGCTACGATAATCGTATTGTATTAACTTGGTTCTTTTACGTCTAACCATCGTATAAAACGTTTCGTAATTCTCTGTTCCTTTGGGGCATTGGCTTACGCCGTTTAAATCTGTTTTCATTTCTTGGAAATTTATTTGTTGCCCGGAAAACGCCGGGTCGTTGTTTTACTGATAAAAGAAAGTGATTTTAACGCCTCGGCGCAATTTGCAAACCTCTTTGTCGCCGTAACAATTAAAAGAACGTTTTAATAAGCGATTGACTAACTTAATATCGCCGACAATCTTTATTAAACCGGACACGCCAACCAATACATTAACCTTTTTGCCGTTTACAATTCCGTTTACCTTGATTTTGAAATTGCGGTTAATCTCTTTTGTTGTGTAATCTAATCCGTTATAAATGCTTTGAGTATTCATATTGTTTCGCTCTCTATTTTCCGGGAAAACGCCCGGTCGTTCTTGTTTGATGATGCAAACATACAACCTTTATTTTAATTACCAAAGGCTTTATCTTTTATTTTCGTGTTTTCCTATAAAAAATTTCGTTTTTGGTTTCAAAAGAGTTATTTTCTTGGAATTTTCGACTTAAGCGACTTTTGCAAGCGGGACGGGTAAATTATCCACTTTGAAATAAAACGCCCGGAAACGGTCTAAAATGGTTCAATAGAAAAAGGGGTTGCAACGCCTTGTTACAACCCCCGGTTTATTACTTTTCTATGGTTATGAACTCAACCCCTAATATTTTTGTTGCGGGGTTTTTGCTAACTACATCAATTTGCCGATTTTTGATTTTATTTGTTTTCCATAAAAAACCTAACCAACGTTTATATTGCACCGTTTCCGCTATTAACAGACTATCCCGGTTTATATGCGTCCCGGTAAATACCCCGGCGGGCGTCGTGCATCCGTGCAACTCAAACCACGGTTCCACAATATCAATACAACGTAATACGGTCGTAACCGTGTCGCCGGGCAAATATACAATACTATCCCGAACGTTCGCCCGTAATTCGTTTATCGTTTCCATTTGTGCCGTCGTAACCCTTTGCAAATCCCGGTTCTTTGTCTGCAACGATTTGATTAACGCCGCATCGTCCGCCCGGTACTTTTTATATTCGGATAATTTTAACTCCAAATTCCCAACCTTTACAGCGTTCAAACTATCCTTTGTTTGATAGGTTCGGACGTCCTGCAACAACGTTTCGGTATTACTCCGGTATTTATTCCGTTCGTCGGTCAATCGCTTAATACGGATTTGTTGTACCCAAAAGGCGGCGGCAACCGCCATAATGATTGCCGCCAATATTAGATATTTTTTCATGCCGTTGCGGATTGAATGGTTATGTACGTCTTTTCCTGCAACAATGCCCGGACGTCGTCCCAACTACTATTATTATTTATGTCGTTGTTTACATCGGGATGCACGGTTATTGTAATCGTTCCGCCTCCGGGTTGCTCGCTGTGTTCAATCAAAAATCCGATTGTTTCCGAACTCAATTGCGCACAATCGGACAAATCAATATTTGAGGAAAGCCCGGACAATTTGAACGTATGAAGCACGGCACAACCTTTGAACGCATCCGTTACCGGAACGTTTGATGCAATTTTGATTATCCCCGTTATTTGTTCCAACCGGGAACAACCGTAAAACGTTGCCGTCAAATTTGCAACGGGTAATTCAACCGTGTTAAGGTCAATAAAGATTGTTTTTTCAGCCCGATAAAATGCGCTATGCAATTTAAACCCGGCGAACCCCTCAAACCACGGCGGGCAACAAATGTATTCCGCAATCGCATACGCCCACATTGCCGTATAATCGGCGTCGTTGCTTACTTTGTTGTATTCCTCGGTCGTCAACATCATTTGCCCCGGCGTTAATTGTGCGCTAACCGTGCCAATTTGAACCGTAAATTGATTATTTACGGGGTCGTATGTTGCGCCGAACATTTCATTATATCCCGTAATTTCCGCCTCGGTAACGCTTGCAATGTTTTTTACTTCGTCGTTGTGTTCAAAATACGACGTTCCGGCATATTTTGAAAGATATAGTTTATACGACCCATCCGGGGCAATTGATTGCCCCGTTATCGTTGTGCCGTTTATCTCTAAATAAGTAAAACCAATTAGGGCGTCGCCGTCTTGGATAAATAACCGGGCTTTTGTTTTTTCCTCGGTTACGTTGTCGATATACTCGTTAATCGTTTGTTGGTCGGTCGTAACATCGTAACGGGTTGCGGTTCCATCTTTATTTCCAACCTCGGCAATTGATACTACAATAGGCACAACGCCCGTTTCCGGGTCTGCAAACATTTTGTCCGCCATCGCATAAAGCAACGGCGCAATCTCTATTGCACCCTGCGAACCTTGACTTTTAACAATGTCCGTAATATACTTTCTCATTTCTTCGTATGTCATAATACAAACATTTATAGGTTAATATACTCTTTTTGTGCATCAAAACACGGGCATTCTTTTATGAACTCCCACGGTTCAATAATGCCGTCGCCGTTTAAATCCGGGGAATAATCCCGGTGTCCCTTAATCGTTGCGTTCGGGAACATAACGACTAACCTCATAAGCAACCATAATAACGCCTTCTTTTGTTCCAGCGTGCGTGTGTCGGCGGCTTTACCATTGTCATCCAATCCCCCAACGTAACAAATGCCAATAGAACGGGAATTTTGCCCGGAAACATGCGCTCCAATTTCGGAAAGATAACGCCCCGTTTCAATCGTTCCGTCCGGCAATACAACAAAGTGATAACCGCAAATTCGCCCGCTTTGGGGTTGCTTCTTAAATCCCCGTTCTTTGTGCCAACTGTCGATAACATCAACGTTGACTTTTGCGTTCGGCTTGGTTGCGGTGCAATGTACAATCAAATCCGTAATCGTCCGGGTCGTTTTTTGCCCCTCCAAATACTTTAAAATCTCTGTTTGGTTCATTATTCGCCCTCCTTTTCTTTATCGTTAATAATATCGCTATCATATTCTTGTTGGTATTTTCTAATTATCGGTTGCCAATATCCCGGCAATACCCGTGTAAACTCTAACCGGATAACATGGTAAATAATACGTAATGCCAAATTTCGGGGGTACGCAACAATCAGATTGCGGAACGCATTTTGCAAATACACGTACATAAATACATAAGTAAGCGATTTAACAACGACAATTGCCGCTTGGTCGTCGCCGCAATTTTTCATAATGATAAAAATTGCCTCCACAATAAACAGATACAAAAGCAATTCGCACAATGCGTTTTTAAACTTTCGGAATGAAAAGTTTTTGCATCGCACAATCGCCACTCCGTCAGCCCTCATTCCCGCCCAAATATTGAACGCAAACATTACTACTAACGCATAAACAAAACCCTTTGTCGGGGTTAAATACCCAAATAACGGGCTAACCGTGGAAATGGAGATAATACGCCATTGTTCCCAATTCATAATTTTTTCCATATCAAACTTAATTTGTTATTCTTCTAAATGTATTTTAGAATTTCAAGCATAGCATTAGCCACCCTTGTACCAATATATTTATGCCCGATTCTTCCGGGGTGCGTATGGTCTATACTTCCGTTTTCGTGATTGTACAAAATAGCACAATTTCCAATTTTATTCATTTCATCATTTGAGGAAGATACAAATGTACCCGTTATCCACTGCGTATCTTTAATAATTAATGTCTGCAATTGATTGTATGATTCATAATTTTGCATATCAACAAATGGTATATTCTCTTCCAAAGCAACTTCTTTCACTACTTGATTTCTCAATTCATGCGTATTTCCCGGCTTATTACTATCCGGTTGCGGTGTATATTCACCTAACATTACAATAATCGCATTGGGCATTTTGCTTTTTAGAGTAGAAATAAAGGCTTGTACTTTTCCCTTATACTCATCATTATATTGGTCGTTAATAGCACCGCCAATAAATACATATTTCGCTTTCGTAAAATATGTAATATCAGTGATTGCTTTTGCAATACTTGGTCTATCGGTTGTATCTGTTACCATACCTCTTTGACCAACTCCAAGATTAATACATTCTAATCCTAACATCCATGCACAAACGGACGCCCATCCCATTGGGGAAAATTCCCCGCCTGCTGATGCTTCTGTAATGCTACTGCCTGCATATATAGCTAAATCTTTAGCACTATTAAAGGATTCTAATATATAATTATTATCATATCTTAAAGAATAAACCGCCGCAGGGATTGGTCTTCTGCTGGCTTTCCTGACCCTGCTGGTCTATGCCCGGAACCACAGAGCGGACCCCTATTGGGAGGGCATTCCCGCCGAGCTCCGCGCCTGGAGCTTGGGGGAGGCGCGCAGCCGCTGGCAGCTGAAGGCGGCCTTCGGGGTGGCCACGGCCCTGGTGCTGGCCCATGGTCTGGGCTTTCCCCGGCCCATGTGGATGGGGATTGCCGCCATGTCGGTGCTGCTGCC
>ERZ772872.4000-NODE-4000-length-10620-cov-3.969143_pt1 | contig 10620 bp, 9 predicted proteins | sample MGYA00512132_ERZ772872 | MGnify/ENA primary metagenome ERZ772872 (study PRJEB29015, sample SAMEA2737724) | human gut metagenome | biome: human gut; feature: human-associated habitat; material: faeces | place: China | collected 2012 ... | reverse complement strand
TCTTGGCGCATTCTCATTTGGAAATAGTATAAACAGGCATCCGAAGCGAAAGCACATGCTTCAGATGCCTGTTTTTGCTTGATGAAAACTATTCGTCCTCTGCTGCATCCAGCTCATCCAGAAACGAGCAGAGGTTTTCCTCCGAGTATTCGATTTCTGATGAGTACATCCGCGCCGCTTCGTTTTCGCCCAGCAGCGTCGACAGGCGCAGGAACAGCATCCCCGATACCGCGCAAAACAGCACCCGCCCCGGCAGATCGTCATCCAGCAGCGCCCCCGGCACATGCCGATGCAGCAAGTACACCGTGAACTGCTCCACCGCCAGCGGGGAAAAATCCGGCAAATCGTCCGGCGCATTCGTCAGCCGCGCCAGCACCGCGTCCCATGCCGGGTCAAGGCGTTCCAACGTCCGCAGGAAGTCCGCCCATTCCGCTGCCGTACGCGTTGGCATTACCGTGCCTGCCGCTTCACACAAGGCATTCAGCCGGGCAGGAATGCCGCGTGTTCTGTCCTGCATGATGCGGATGAGCGCCGCCCGCGCCTGCAGCAGCGCTTCTTCCTCCGGCGACCCCTGCGGGCGTGTGCCGCCGCCCTGCGTATGCCACGTCATCGGCTGTGACCAGTGCAGGGTCAAATCCGCCGCCGCTTCACAGCAGAGCCCGAAGCCAACTTCGGTGAATGTCGAAAACTCGTTGCGGTAGCGCGGATGGTCAGCACAGATTTGGCACAGCGCCCCTTCGCCGCAAGCGGTGATGATGTCGCATAAGCCGCTGTCGTTCAGCATCGGGCAGCGTTCATCCTCCCGCAGGCGGAAAGAAGCACCGTCCGGCGTGTCCGCAATCGCGTCGCGCAGCCGCTGCCCGATTTCACCCGTCATGGCAGCATACTTCGCCCGCGTGTCCGGGTCAATGTCGATTTCCCAGCCCTTGCAGCAGGTGTGGCGGCAGGCGTCCGCAATACAGCGGAACGCATCCGCCGTCGCGGGGTAAATCAGCGTCATTTCAGCGCCTCCCACAGCGACCACGCCAGCGCGCGCACCGCCGGGTCATTCGGCTTTTCCCACAAGCGCGCCGTCAAGTGCCACATGCCGTCCTGCTGATAGAGGATGCCCAGCCGCGCACAGCGTTCCGTATTATCAATCATCTGCACCGCGGGGTGAACGTCCGCCGGAAGGCGCTGCACATGCGCCGTTTGCAGGATAGCGTACCACGCGGGGGTGGTGTAATCCTCCTGTGCGAACCGCTTCAGCAGCGGCGACGCGGTGTCAATGGACAGCCCCATCGTCCCGACCGGCACAGGCTTGCCCATGCTCTCGCTGATTGAACGGAACATCGGGTAGCACCAGAAATCCGTGCAGTATTCCGCCGGAAGCTGCCCTTCCGCGCTCGGCACAACAATCGCCGCGCCGTCCGCCTTCTCTTCTGCGGATACAAACGCCACCATCCGCCCGTCCTTCTCGATGCCCTCGCGGGTGATGCGGATGTCAACCTGCGGAATCAGCCAAATCGGGTAATGATTGCGCGTGCCATCCTCCAGTGTCAGCGCGACGGTCAAGCCCGTGATGCGCTCCTGCATGGCGTCCCGATAGCACTCCGCCGGGAACGTGACGGACACTGCGTCCGTCAGCCGCCCATGCCGCGCACCCGGCGTCACGTCGCAGGCGTACAGTTCGCGCTCACCGTCCATGAGGGTACAGCGGATGCAGGTATGCTGCTTCTCCGGGTCGCATTCGCTGATTTGCACATCAAAACGGATGTCCTCGCCCATCATGCCCGTGAACGACGCAAATTCGCCCAGCACAACCGTTCCGGCGCAGAACTCGCGCCACTCCTCGGCGGAAATCAGCCCCTTGTTCTCCATCATCGCGTTCAGCACGCCGACAAGTGCCGTCCCCTGCCCGGTGTAGTCCTGCAAATCCAGCAGCTGGAAACCAGACACCTCCCGCGACCGCAGCAGCGTCTCGATTTCCCGCTTATAGCAGTCCACCGCCAGATGCCCCGTCTGCCGGAAGAAGGCTTCATGCTCGCCGTACAGCCCCGCCCGTTCCAAATTCTCGCGCATGGCTTCGATGTTGCGCGGCTTCAGCGGCCCAGTGTAGTGCGGAATCTCCGAGAAATCAGGATAGAACACATACTGCCCGACCTCGTGGCTGATGACGGGCACATCCGGGATGAGGGCGTCCGCGGACTGCGCGTCCACTTCCTTCACGCCCGTGCCGTACTGAATCTGCACCTTGCCGGTTTCACCCGACTGCCCCAGCGTTTCCGGAACGATGCTGGCATCATAATTGCTGACGGACTCCGGCGCGGTCGTCTGCACGATGCCCTGCGGTGCGTCGCACATGGCGTAACTGCCGCGAATCAGCCGTTCGCGCCCCAGCCTGACGCCGACGAACACATTTTCCTCGTCCAGCACGTCCGGCACAAACTGGTAGTTGTTCGCGCCGCTGCTGTACAGCTTGGTGTCGTCCGCCTCGCGGTAGGCGCGCATCATGCGGTTCAGCACGTCCTTGCTGCCCCACAGCTCATTGCCCAGCGAAAGCCACAGGAACGACGGATGATGCCCGTATTCGCGCAGGATACGGAAGCCCTCTTGGAAGAGGAAGTCGCGTTCGCGCTCGTCGTAGCCTTCTTCGCCTTCTTCCGCGACCGTCCCCCAGAACGGCAGCTCCGGCGCCATATACACGCCGAGCAGATCCGCCGCCGTGAACGCCGCATCCGGCGGACAGGCTGTGTGGTAGCGGTAATGGTTGATGCCGTATTCCTTGGCAATGCCCAAAATCGTCATCCACGACGCGACGTCAGTCGGCGTGTACCCGGTTTTGGGGTACAGCAGATTATCGACCTTGCCGCGCAGGAAGGTTTCGCGCCCGTTGATGAGCAGCCGCCGCCCGAGCGTCCGCACGTCTCGCAAGCCGAATGTCGTTTCATACACATCGCCGTCGAGGTCAATGGAGATGGTGTGGATTTCGGGGTGCGCTTCGTCCCAGAAGGCTTCATTGCCCCTGAGCGGGCATTCCCCGTCCAGCACGCCCCGGCGGTACGGCAGCAGATGCTCCATCTGCCCCGGCAGCACGATGCCCGCCACACCGTCGGGCGCGCCGATGATATGCCCATGCACGCGCAGGCAGCCGCGCCGCAAGTCCGGGCGCACGGTCAAATCCGTCAGCAGTGTATGAGCGACAGTCAGGCTGATTTCGCCGGTGATGCCATTCCAGTTGCTCTGCGTATCGGGGCTGGTCAAATGCCCGCCGCGCGTGGGATAATCGGTATTATCCACGCGGATGACAAGGGTATGCTCGCCAGCGTGCACAGGCGGCAGGAAGTAGCGGTGCGGCGTACAGAGGCTCTCCTGATGCCCGATGGGGCGACCGTCGAGGTAGACGGTGGTTTTGCGGGTGCGTTCCAGCGTGAGCATCGTCTGCTCGCCCGTCCAGTCGCCCGCGGTGAACGTGCGCATGAACCACACCGCGCCTTCGAAGCGATACGCGTCGGTCAGGCAGCCCGTTTCCTTGGCGGAATTCGGCATTCCAAGCCCCGCCGCCGATGTTGTCCCCGGCAGCATCATCGTCTCCGGGTACGCTTGCGGCATGGTCTCCTGTTTTTCCGCGTCCAGCTTCACCTGCCACTGTCCGCTCAAATCGATTTTCATCATGGGTGTTGCAGCCTCCTTTCAAGCCAGAGGCTCTGCCTCTGGACTCCGCAAGGGGCATTGCCCCTTGACCCTTTCGCGCGATTGAGTTGTGCGCTTCTTCATACTTCTTCCGCGTGCTGATGCAGGATTTCGTCTCCGCAGAGGCGATTCCCCCTGTTCCAATCAAATTCAGCCAGAAAAAGAAAGACAAGTATGCCAAAACCCAAAAGTTCCTTTACTCAAGGATTCCCTTCCAAGCGAAATCCTTCCCCCACCTTGTAAGGGGCGCGCCTGCCCCAACGCAAATCATCCCGAACCCTGACGCGCCAATCGAACGCGCGGGATTCTCCGTGCAAATGCGCACAGCCTCTTCCGGTGTCTGCCCATAGCGCGCCATCAGGTTCTGGAACGCCTGCCGCATCAACAGCACCGAGCCCGCCAGCGTGCCGTCGTGCAAACGTGCCTCGTGTCCGCGCACCGTGACCGCTTGCCCGCCTAAGGCGTATTCGCCGTCCGGCAAGCCCGCTGCTTCCATGCTATCCGTAATCGCAACGGCTTTGTCCGCCCCCTTGCAGCGCAGAAGCACCTTCACCGCGTCGTCGTGCAGGTGAACGCCGTCGCCAATGAACTCCGCAAACAGGCGGTCATCCGTCAATGCTGCGCCGGGAACGCCGGGTGCACGGTGCGTGAACGGCGTTTGTGCGTTGTAGGTGTGGGTGACGCGGGTCGCGCCCCAGTCCGCCGCCTGATGCACCTGCTCGTCGGTCGCTGCCGTGTGACCAATGGAAACGTGGATGCCGTTCTCCGCCGCCTTGCGGATGAAATCTTCCGCGCCGGGCAGCTCCGGCGCCATCGTGATGACGCGCACTGCCTGAATGTCGCTGCCCGTCAGGTCAAGGAATGCCTCCCAGCTCGGATGCAGAAAAAACTCCTTCCGCTGCGCCCCTGCCTTCTCCGGCGATAGGAACGGCGCTTCCATGTGCGTCCCCAGCACCTGCGCTGCGCGCTGCTCCGGCGTATCCATCACGCGGCGGACGGCGGCAATCACCCGGCGCGTATCCTCCACGCTGGCGGACATGGTCGTCGGCAGGAACGCCGCAACGCCCTCCCGATACAACTCCCGTGCCATCTGGCGAATCGCGTCCTCGCCCTGCATCGTGTCATGCCCGCGGAAGGCGTGGATGTGTGCATCGACAAACCCCGGCAGGACAAAATCCCCCTGCAGGTCTATCACAGCCTCGCCAGCCAACGGCGCTAAGCCCTCGCCCATCGCTGTCACGCGCCCGTTTTCCAGCCGGACGCACAGATTTTCCCAAAAATGACCATCCGCAAAGAACTGCCCATTCCGCAACAGCACCGTCAATGCACCTCGCATTCATTTTCTCATGAAACTCTCATGCAATTATCATACCACAAAGAAGGGTTTTTTTCAATCGGCGCAGAATTTCTTATAGGTTGAAACCATGCGGTTTTCGGATGAAAATGCGCCAAGGCGCAAGCAGCGGGCGCAGGTGAATCCGAAAATTGCAAAAATGCGGGTATCCGCCGAATTTGTTGCGGTTTCTTCTTCATTTGTTCACATTAGGCTCAAATTCGGGGTGTATACTATGCTCCGAAAGCAAAGGAGGAACTCACCGATGTCCTTTTTCTCGAAGATGCAGAACGCCCTCGCGAACTGGATGCAGGGGCGCAACGGCCCGGATAATCTCGGCTTCACAGCGCTCATCGCCGCTATCGTTTTCAGTTTGCTTTCGCTTTTCCGTCTGCCGCTGGCGAGTTTCCTGTCCATGCTGTGCTATGTGTATGCTCTGTGGCGGATGCTGAGCCGCAACGTCGCCAAGCGGCAGGAGGAAAATCGCCAGTTCATGGACAAGATGGGACACGCGCAGACGGAAATCCGGCAGTTTTTCCTGCGGCTCAGGGGCATAAAGACCTACAAGTATTTCCGCTGCCCGCAGTGCAAAACGCGCCTGCGCCTCAAGCGCGGCTGCGGTGAAAAACACGTCACCTGCCCCAAATGCCAGCACAAGTTCGACGAAAGGGCGTAAGCAATGTTCGGCTATGTCAGACCCTGTCTGGAATCGCTCGATGAGGCGCAGAAAAAGCGCTATCGGGCATGGTACTGCGGATTATGCCAATCACTGGGCGACCGCCACGGCTTCCGCGGCCGCATGACGCTCACCTACGACATGACGTTTCTGGCGATTTTCCTCTCCGCGCTCTATGAGCCGGCGGAAGCGCACGGGCAGATGCGCTGTCTGCCGCACCCGAAGGAAGCGCACGATTTCGTCCGCACGTCTATGACGGATTACGCTGCCGATATGACCATCGCGCTGGCGTATTTCAAGGCCCTGGACGACTGGCAGGACGACCGCTCTCTGCCGGGCGGGCTGACCGCGCAGCTGCTGAAAAAGCGTTACGAGGCGGTCAGCGCAGATTATCCCCGCCAGTGCGCCGATTTGGAGAAGAACCTGCGGGCGCTGAGCGAGGTAGAAGCGGCGCACAGCGATTCCCCCGATGCGGCGGCAAACTGCTTCGGGGCGCTGATGTCGTCGCTGTTCGTGCGCGAGGAGGATTACTGGTCGCGCACACTGCGGCTGTTCGGTGCGTCGCTGGGGCGGTTCATCTACATGGTGGATGCCGCCTGTGATTACGATGCCGACACGCGCAAGCACAGCTACAATCCCGTGCTGCTGATGGGGCGTCAGCCAGAGGACATGCGCGACGTGCTGACGCTGCTGCTCGGCGACGCCTCAGCGGCGTTTGAGTCGCTACCTATCGTCTCCGATGCGGATATTCTGCGCAACATCCTCTATGAGGGTGTCTGGCAAAGCTACAACGAATCCCTCCACCGCCGCGCCGAAAAGCAGAAGAAGCACAGCGACCGCACAACCAAAGAGAATGGGGACGATTCCCCGGTGAAAGGAGGCTGACGAGCATGGTCACAGACCCGCGGAAAGTGCTGGGTGTATCCGAAACCGCCAGCCAAGATGAAATCAAGCGCGCGTATCGCCGCAAAGCCAAGGAGTGCCATCCGGATTTGCATCCAAACGACCCCGACGCGGCGAAAAAGATGAACGAACTCAACGAAGCCTACGACATGCTGATGAACCCGGAGAAGTACGCCAACCGCCAGCAGCAGCAGAATCCGTATGGCGGGAATCCGTATGGCGGGAATCCGTATGGCGGCAGCAGTTACGGCGGAAATCCATACGGCTCTTACGGCGGCAATTCCTACGGCGGACAGCAGCAGGGCGGCTATGACCCGTTCAGCGACTTCTTCGGCGGATTCGGCTACGGCGGCTATCAGACGCAGGTCAACCCGCCGCAGGAGCAGGCGGGCGATTCCGAGCCGGTTCGCGCTGCCATCCGCGATATTCTCGCCGGACGGTACGCGTCGGCGTGTTCCATTTTGCAGAACGTCCCCAGCACGGGGCGGAATGCGCGCTGGTACTACCTGTCCGGCGTGGCGAACCACGGCGCGGGAAATCAGATTCAGGCGCTGGAACACATGAAGCGCGCGGTGCAGCTCAGCCCGAACAATGCGACCTATCAGGCGCTTTTGCGGCAGTATCAGCAGGCAGGGCAGACGTATCAGACGAACGCGTCCGGGTACAACACTTGGGCGATGGATCCGTCGAAGCTGTGCATGAGTTTGTGCTTTTTGCAGATGTTCTGTCCGCTTTGCTGCCGGTGCTATTAAGAAGCTGTGGCAATCCCCTTAATTTGGCGGAATTTTTCTATGCTGCTTGATTTGTTTGTTGCAGGGTTTTCGCCTCTGCGGAGTGAAATCCCCTGCGCAACACAAAAAACTGTATGCAATGCGCGCAACTGAATCGCGCAAAAGGTCAAGGAATCAGTTTCCTTGAGAAAGTGTAACTTTATGGGCAAAATCATCGGTATCGACTTGGGTACCACCAACAGCTGCGTCGCCGTGGTTGAGGGCGGCAGCGCAACCATCATTCCGAACGATAAGGGCGAGCGCACAACGCCGTCCGTCGTGGCATTCACCGACAGCGGCGAGCGGCTCATCGGCAGCGCGGCGAAGCGTCAGGCAGCAGTCAACGCCGACCGCACGATTGCGTCCGTCAAGCGCCATATGGGCACGGACTGGCGCAAGACCATCGCCGGGAAAAGCTATACGCCGCAGGAAATCAGCGCCATGATTCTTCGCAAGCTGAAGCAGGACGCGGAAAGTTACCTCGGCGAGCCCGTCACCGACGCGGTGATTACCGTCCCTGCGTATTTCGGGGACATCCAGCGTCAAGCGACGAAGGACGCGGGGCGCATTGCGGGTTTGAACGTCCGCCGCATCATCAACGAGCCGACCAGCGCCGCCCTTGCCTACGGGCTGAACAACGGCGCACCGCAGAAGATCATGGTCTACGACCTTGGCGGCGGCACGTTTGACGTATCCATCATCGAAATTGGCGAGGGTGTTATCGAAGTGCTGGCGACGTGCGGCGACAACCACCTCGGCGGCGATGACTTTGACGAGCGCATCGTGAATTTCGTCTGTGATGCTTTCCAGCGGGAACATCATGCTGACCTTCACCGTGATTTGGCGGCCATGGTGCGCGTGAAGGAAGCCGCCGAGCAGGCGAAAAAGGAGCTGTCCGTCACCGAGATGACCACCATCAGCCTGCCGTTCATCAGCACAGTCGGCGGTCAGGCGGTGCATTTGGAGCAGACGCTGACCCGCGCGAAGTTCAATGAACTGACGGCGGATTTGGTTGCGCGGACGGAAGGTCCTGTCCGCAGCGCCCTCAGCGACGCGGGCATTGCCGCCAGCGAGCTGGGCAAGGTGCTGCTGGTCGGCGGTTCGACGCGCATTCCCGCCGTGCAGGAGAAGGTGCGCCAGCTGACCGGCATCATGCCGAGCAAGAGCATCAACCCCGACGAATGCGTGGCGCAGGGCGCGGCGATTCAGGGCGACACGCTGAATGAACACACGACGCTGACGAACTCCACGGGCTTGCTGCTGCTGGACGTAACCCCGCTTTCGCTGGCGATTGAGACGGTCGGCGGCGTCGCGACCCGCGTCGTCGAGCGCAACTCCACCCTGCCTGTGCACTATCAGCAAGTGTTCACCACGGCGGGCATGTTCCAGTCGTCAGTAGAAATCAACGTCCTGCAGGGTGAGCGCCCGATGGCGCGGGACAACAAGAGCATCGGCAAATTCCGTCTGAAGGGCATCCGCCGCGCAATGGCAGGCGTACCGAAAATTGAAGTCACGTTCGATATTGACACCAACGGCATCCTGACCGTCTCCGCGCGCGACCAGGACACTGGACGCGCCCAATCCATCACCATCACCGCCGACAACAAAATGAGCGAGGATGAAATTCAGCAGGCGATTCGCGATGCGGAGCAGTACGCCGCGCAGGACGCTTTCCGCCGCGACCTGATGGACACCATCAATCAGGCGCAGCACCTTTTGGCGCAGGTAAGCGCTGCCTTGAACCAGTGCAGCAAGCAGCTGGACAAGGACGAGAAGAAGCGCGTTAAGGACGATGAAGCTGCACTTCGCCATCTGATTGGGCACGCCAAGCCCGATAAAATGTCGGCGGATGACCTGTCCGCCATTAAGAGCGCCATGGCAACCCTCGAAAGCAGCAGCGTCCACCTGATGAGCCTCTTCGACCCGAACGTGCAGGGCAGCGGGCAGTCATGACGAAGCCGCACCACGTCCGGCGTGCGCTGCTGATTGCCCTGACCGTCGTGGCGATTCTGCCGACGCTGCTGGGCAGTCTGGAATAACAAGCAAGGGGATTGCGTCCACAATTTCGGACACAATCCCCTTTTTCGTCGCAATAATCATCAGAACAGCAGCAGAATCCCCTGCGCCGCCAGCACCGCCGCACACGCCGCAAGCGCCACCGTCAGCAAACTCTTCCCCTTCCACGCGAGGAACACCGCCACCACAAAACCTACCGCCGCCGTGCGCATATCCCCCGTGGAATACAGCACGTCGGGAATCGTCATTGCCCCCAGCACCGCGAACGGCACATAGTGCAGGAACGACTTGATGAACGTTGATTTGATTTCCTTGCGGAAAATCGTCAGCGGCAGCATCCGAATCAGGTACGTCACACCCGCCATCACAAGCAGGTAAATCGGAAAATTTGCCGTCATTGCGCATCACCCGCTTTCGTTTCTTCCTCCTGCACGGGGAAGAGCCACGCACCCAGCGCCGAGGCGGCAATAGCACAGATGATGATGACAAACCCGCTGGACACCTGCGAGAGCATCGGCACATAGCGGAAGCACAGGCTCATCGCGATAGCCATCAGCACGACGATGCGCACGGGCTTCTCCTTGCGCGCGGGCGGCAGGATGATGGCGAGGAACATGCCGAAAATCGCGATACCGAGCGCATTGCGGAGGAAAACCGGCAGCAGTGTGCCCGCGACCGCGCCCAGAATCGTACCGACCGACCAGCCGAGGTACGGCGCGATCATCAGCCCATACAAATACCAGTGACCGACCTTCCCCGGCTGACTGGATGCGACGGCGAAAATCTCGTCCGCATTCATGAAAGAGAAGAGCAAGCGGCGCGGCGTGTTCATATCCGAATCCATCTTCTGGGAGATGGACAGGCTCATCAGCGCGTAGCGGAGGTTGATAATCAGCTGCGTCAGCGCGACTTCGAGGTACGATGCCTGTGCGAGAATCAGCGGCAGCCCGGCGAACTGCCCCGCACTGGTGACGTTCGTCATGGAAATCAGCAGCGCTTCGAGCGGCGACAAGCCATCCGCCACTGCCTTCATGCCGAACGTGAACGCAACGGATAGGTAGCCCAGCCCAATCGGGATTCCATGCCGGAAGCCCTTCGCAAAGAGTTTACGATTCATCGTCATTGATGCCTTCTTGTCGAAAAAGTCGGAACACAGCGTCTATGATAGCACGAAGTCCGCCCCTTCGTCAACGTCTATGCAGCAAAAGAACAGCAGGGGACTTCGTCCCGTTTCATTTGTCCCTGCACCC
>ERZ772872.3995-NODE-3995-length-10628-cov-7.844793_pt1 | contig 10628 bp, 8 predicted proteins | sample MGYA00512132_ERZ772872 | MGnify/ENA primary metagenome ERZ772872 (study PRJEB29015, sample SAMEA2737724) | human gut metagenome | biome: human gut; feature: human-associated habitat; material: faeces | place: China | collected 2012 ... | reverse complement strand
ACGGGGCGTGCCCCGTCTCTACAACTGGGTATATATATACACGGAATTATTAAATGAGAGAAAATGACAATAGAAGAAGCAAAGCAGTACATCCTAGAGGGTGGGAAGATTACTGAGGAACAGGCTTTAAGCTTGGCGAATCACCCGGACAAAGAGGCGCTTTACGAGGCCGCCCACCAAATCACCCGCCATTTTATGGGGAATAAGTTCGACACTTGTTCCATCATCAACGCCAAAAGCGGTAATTGCAGCGAGGATTGTAAATGGTGCGCACAATCGGGACATTACAAGACCCTCGTAAACTTATATCCTTTGCTTCCGGCCAAGGAATGTGTCTATCATGCGGTATATAACCGGAAACAGGGCATCCGGCGTTTTGCCTTGGTGACTAGCGGTAAGCGAGTATCGGATAAAGAATTGGAACAGATCACCGATACGATCCGGCAAATCAAGCGGCAAAGCGATATTAAATGCTGTGCCTCCATGGGATTGCTAACCCGCTCCCAACTCCAATCGCTTTACGATAGCGGAGTGGAGAATTATCACTGCAATATCGAGACCGCCCCTTCCTATTTCCGTCAACTTTGTTCCACGCATACGATCGAGCAGAAGATGGAAACCATCCATACCGCCCGGGAAATCGGTTTCCGCATCTGCTGCGGTGGTATTATCGGCATGGGCGAGACGATGGAACAGCGCATTGAGTTTGCTTTCACCCTGAAAGAGCTGGGTGTACAATCCATTCCCATCAACCTGCTCAGCCCCATTCCGGGCACTCCGCTGGAGAACCGCCCGCCGCTGACGGAAGAAGAGGTATTGGTGACCGTCGCCCTGTTCCGCTTCATCAACCCCACCGCCTACCTGCGCTTTGCCGGCGGACGCTCGCAACTGAGCAAGGATGCGGTGAAGAAGTCCTTATATATAGGTATCAACTCGGCTATCGTGGGCGACCTGCTGACGACGCTCGGCTCCAAAGTTTCCGATGACAAGAAACTGATAGAAGAAGCCGGATACGAATTCTGCGGTTCGCAATTCGACCGCGAGCACCTGTGGCATCCATACACTTCGACCACCCATCCGCTGCCTGTATATAAGGTGAAGCAGGCGGACGGGGCAACGATTACGCTGGAAAGCGGGCAGACCCTGATAGAGGGAATGTCCTCCTGGTGGTGCGCCGTGCACGGTTATAATCATCCGGTACTGAACCGGGCAGTCACGGAGCAGCTCGGCAAGATGTCACACGTCATGTTCGGCGGACTGACGCACGACCCTGCCATCGAGCTGGGCAAACTGCTGCTGCCGCTGGTTCCGCCGTCCATGCAGAAGATATTCTATGCCGACTCCGGCTCGGTGGCCGTGGAAGTGGCCCTGAAAATGGCCGTGCAGTACTGGTATGCCAAAGGGCAAGGGGCTTCGTCGCAGAGTACCTCCGTCAAGAAGCAGAACTTCGTCACCATCCGCAGCGGCTATCACGGAGATACGTGGAATGCCATGTCGGTGTGCGATCCGGTGACGGGGATGCACTCGCTGTTCGGCTCGGCACTGCCCGTGCGGTACTTCGTTCCGCAACCCCGCTCGCGTTTCGACGGCGAATGGAATCCGGAAGATATCCGCCCGCTACAGGAAACCATCGAACAGCATGCCGACGAACTGGCCGCCCTGATACTGGAACCCGTGGTGCAGGGTGCAGGCGGCATGTGGTTCTATCATCCACAGTATCTGCGCGAAGCGGCAAAGCTATGCCGCGAACACGGTCTGCTGCTTATCTTCGATGAAATAGCGACGGGCTTCGGACGCACCGGAAAGCTGTTTGCCTGGGAACATGCCGGAGTAGAACCGGACATCATGTGCATAGGCAAGGCACTGACCGGCGGCTACATGACGCTTTCCGCCGTACTGGCCACCAACGAAGTGGCGGACACCATCTCCAACCACGCCCCGGGTGCATTCATGCACGGGCCCACGTTTATGGGAAACCCGCTGGCATGCGCCGTGGCATGTGCATCGGTACGCCTGCTCACGTCTCCCGAATACAACTGGCAGGAGAAGGTGGCGCGCATCGAAGCGCAGTTGAAGCAAGAGCTGGAACCCGCGCGCCAACTGCCGCAAGTGGCGGATGTGCGCGTACTCGGAGCCATCGGCGTGATAGAGACCAAACGTCCGGTGGATATGGCATGGATGCAACGGCGCTTCGTCGAGGAAGGTATCTGGGTGCGTCCGTTCGGCAAGCTGGTGTATCTGATGCCGCCCTTTATCATCAAACCGGAACAGCTCGGCACATTGACGAAGGGACTGATTAAGATTATAAAAGAGATAAGAGATTAAGGTTACAAAAGAAATAAGGGAACAATAAACTTCCTTATATTTCAAAAACAAACATAGCCAATGAGCACTATATCGCACATGCAGCAAGAGCTGCAACTTCTTGAAGAGCACAGCAACCTGCGCCGCCTGCCCCGGATGGTACACGACGGCAGGGATGTCATCGTGAACGGCAAACGCATGCTGAACCTCTCGTCCAACGACTACCTGGGGCTGGCATCCGACCGGGCCTTGCGCGAGGAATTCCTGCGCACACTCACCCCCGACACGTTCCTGCCCACCTCTTCTTCTTCCCGGTTGCTGACGGGCAACTTCACCGTTTACGAAGAGCTGGAAGCCGAACTGGCACGCCTTTTCGGCACGGAAGCCGCACTGGTGTTCAACAGCGGGTATCATGCCAACATGGGCATCCTGCCCGCCGTAAGCGATGCACAGACGCTGATACTCGCCGACAAGCTCGTCCATGCCAGCCTGATTGACGGCATCCGCCTGTCTGCCGCCAAATGCATCCGCTACCGCCACAACGATTTGGCACAACTGGAACGGCTGCTCAAAGAGCACCACTCCGCCTTTCGCCAAATCATCATCGTCACCGAAAGCATCTTCAGCATGGACGGCGACCAAGCCGACCTGCCCGCTCTGGCGGAACTGAAACGCCGGTACGGCAATGTGCTGCTCTACGTGGACGAGGCCCATGCTTTCGGCGTGCGCGGCAGACAGGGACTCGGTTGCGCCGAGGAGTCCGGCTGCACCGGAGACATCGACTTCCTTGTCGGCACGTTCGGCAAGGCGGCAGCATCCGCAGGCGCTTACATCGTATGCCGGAAGGTGATACGGGAATACCTCGTCAACCGCATGCGCACACTTATCTTCACCACCGGACTGCCCCCCGTAAACATCGCTTGGACACTGTTTGTCGTGCGCCGGCTGGCAGACATGCGGGAACGGCGCGAGCATCTGGCACACATCAGCCGGACGCTTCGCGAAGCCCTGCAGGCACAAGGATACGCCTGCCCCAGCGCCAGCCACATCGTCCCGATGATTATCGGGCAGAGTGCGGATACCGTGCTGAAAGCAGAGGCCTTGCAACGGCACGGCTTTTACGCCCTGCCCGTGCGCCCGCCTACAGTGCCGGAAGGAACGTCGCGCATCCGTTTTTCGCTGACAGCGGATATCAGGCAAGAGGAAATAGAAGAACTGAAGAAAAGAACGGAGAACTTGAAATAACCCGAAAATACTTTAAGCAATGCCTGCAACAGACGGCATTGGAATATTAACCGAAATGCATCTTCATACAGAAGGGCATCTTCATCTAACAAAAAAGAACAATGAAACAAGTGTACATTATCAACGAGAACCATCCCCAGTTACTCCTTTTCTTTGCCGGTTGGGCAGCGGACGAAACTCCCTTCAAGCAGTACCGTCCCAAAAACATGGACTACATGATTTGCTACGACTACCGCACGCTGGACTTCGACTATTCCATCTTCGACCGTTACCGGCAAGTAAACGTGGTAGCCTGGTCCATGGGTGTGTGGATGGGCTCTCTCATACTGAGCCAAGTCTCCCGGGACAAGGTGTTCAGCCTGGCGTTCAACGGAACTACATACCCCATCGACAATCTGGAAGGTATCCCCGTGAAAACCTTTCAGGCTACTCTCGACGGGCTTACCCCCGCAACGCTCCAGAAGTTCCTGCGCCGCATGTGCAAGGACAGCAACGCCTACAAGGCATTCATGGAAGTGACTCCCCGACGGGACTTCGACGAAATAAAGGAAGAACTGAGGCTCATTCTGGAGCGGTACTTCGATCTGTTCGGAGACGCAAATAACAAAAGTTACGACGAGGAAAAGGAAGATAAGTATGAGGCAAACATCGAAAAGTATAACTACGAATACAACTACGCCTTCATCGGCAAGAACGACCGGATTTTCCCGCCCGAAAACATGGAGATGAACTTTTGCGACCTGATAGACTGCCATCCGGTCCTGACGGACAACGCACACTATGACGAGTCCATGTTCCGCTTTCTGCTGCAAGATATGTGGGAGATGACTGCCAGTGAATTCAGATATCATGTCAAAACCATAAATATTGAATGAAACGAAACAGAAAATGATTTGCAGTACCATTCAATCCATCGACAAAGCCCTCGTTGCAAGACGCTTTGCCCATGCACGGAATACGTACGGCCGAGAAGCTCTTGTGCAGCAGCAGGTGGCGGAGAAAATGCTGCGCCTGCTCACGAAACATGCCTGCCCGTCTGCTGCGGCACACAACGGCGAGGGCAATACGCGAAGTTTGTCAGGCAACGCCTCCCCCTTCCGCCATATCGTAGAGTTCGGATGCGGAACCGGGTGCTACTCCCGTTTGCTGCTGCACGCATTGCAACCGGAAACTCTGCTGCTCAACGACTTGTGTCCCGAAATGAGGGAGTGTATCTGCGATTTGTTGCCGGCCGGTGAACCTCTGCCTCATAAACCTCTACTTTACGATGATAAAGTAGAACTCTACGGCGCTAAAGTGCCACTTGAGAAAGCTAAAGTGCCACTTTACGGAAACCCGCTTATATCCCCTGCCGTCAGCTTTTTGCCGTGTGATGCGGAAACTCTTGATTTCCCGCAAGGGACAGACCTGATAACGTCCTGCTCCACCCTGCAATGGTTTGCCGATACGGAACGGTTCTTCACCCGCTGCCACCACTTCCTATCGGACGGTGGCATTCTCGCATTCAGCACTTTCGGCAAGAGGAATATGCAGGAGATACATACCCTGACCGGACACGGACTGGAGTACTTCTCGCTCGAAGAACTAAAAGCCTTGCTGTCTTCCCGCTTCGAGGTTCTTTATGCCGAAGAAGAGATTGTCTCCCTGCCATTCGACACTCCGCTCGAAGTGTTGCAACACCTCAGACAAACCGGCGTTACCGGGACGGAAAAGAGAGTCTGGACGCGCGGACGCCTGCAAAGTTTCTGCGAGGAATATATCCGGATGTACGGCAAGGACGACCGTAGTGTTTCGCTGACTTATCACCCGATTTATGTAATAGCGAGAAAAAGAGGAAGGACAAAGTAAGAAGCATAAGGGATGAAGTACAAAATACGAAGCATAAGATACGAAATGTAAAGTATAAGGTATGAAGTATGAGGTATAAGAGATTTTAAAATAAAGGATGAGGAATACGGTAAACACATAGGTGATAAGAGGTATGAGCACCGATGTTTAATCAGTTAATTTACATAAAGATATAAAGAATTATGAAACCAAACATTTATTTCATCAGCGGCATTGATACGGATGCCGGGAAAAGCTATTGCACTGCCTGGTATGCCAAGCAGCTATCCCGAAACGGACAGCGCGTCATCACCCAGAAATTCATTCAAACCGGCAATACCGGACACTCCGAGGACATCGACCTGCACCGCCGCATCATGGGCACCGGCTATCTGCCTGAGGATAACGAGAGGCTTACAATGCCCGAAATCTTCTCCTATCCCTGCTCTCCCCATCTTGCGGCACGCATCGACAACCGTCCTATCGACTTCGACAAAATAGAGAACGCCACGCAGGAGCTTGCCCGCCGCTACGACACCGTACTCGTGGAAGGAGCCGGCGGACTGATGGTTCCCCTGACCGGAGAATATCTCACCATAGACTACATTGCCGATAAGAACTATCCCCTTATCTTCGTGACATCCGGCAAGCTGGGCAGTATCAATCACACCCTGCTAAGCCTTGAAGCCATCGGGCACCGGGGAATCACGCTCGACACCGTATTGTACAACCTTTATCCCACGGTAGAGGACAAGACCATACAGAACGATACGATGCAATACATACGGGAGTATCTTTCCAGGCATTTCCCCGGAACGAAGTTTGAGGTTGTGCCGGAGATAAATAATCTGTATCAAACCATGTAATCTGTGACGAATTTCGTACCTTTGCACGTTATAAAACGTCATAGGACACATGGAAGCATTTACATTCGATACAACCGAGCAGATATTACTCGCAGCAACGGGAACTCTTTTTATCATCCAAGCCCTTTATTACCTTTGCCTGTACAACCGCATCCACCTGCGCAGCCGTGCCGTGAAGCGCGGCAATGTACACTTCTCGCAGGAGCTCCCGCCGGTGTCGGTCATCATCTGCGCACGTGAAGAATGCGAAAACCTGCGGCGTAACCTGAAAGCTGTGCTGGAGCAGGATTATCCGCAATTTGAGGTTATCGTCATCAATGACGGAAACACAGACGAAAGCGAAGATTACCTCACTTTGCTGGAAGAGAAATACCCGCACCTCTACCACAGTTTTGTCCCCGACTCTTCCCGCTACATCAGCCGGAAGAAGCTTGCCGCCACCCTCGGCGTGAAAGCCAGCAAATACGACTGGCTCGTCTTTACCGAAGCCAACTGCTGCCCGCAAAGCAACCAATGGCTGCGGCTGCTGGCACGCAACTTCACCTCGCGTACGCAAGTTGTCTTGGGATATAGCGGCTATGAACGCGGCAAAGGCTGGCTGCACAAGCGCGTAGCTTTCGACAATCTGTTCACTTCCATGCGCTACCTCGGCTTTGCGCTTGCCGGAAGCCCGTATATGGGCATCGGGCGTAACCTTGCCTACCGCAAGGAGTTGTTTTACGAACACAAAGGGTTCTCTGCACATCTCAACCTTCAGCGCGGCGATGACGACCTGTTCGTCAATCATGTAGCCACTGCCGAAAATACCCGCGTGGAAACCGATGCGGATGCCACCGTACGCATGCAACCCGTATTCCGCGCAAAAGACTGGCGGGAAGAGAAAATCGGTTACGCATCTACCGCCCGCCTCTATCACGGCATGCAACGCTGGCTTGCCGGACTGGAAACCACTACCCGCCTCGCGTTCCATGCCGCATGGATGGCTACGCTCGCAACAGCCATACTGCATTTCCACTGGTTGGCGGCAGGCATTGCATTCCTCGTCTGTATACTCCGGTTTATCCTGCAAGCCATCATCGTCAACAAGACTGCCAAGGATTTGAACGACCGGCGCAGATACTACTGGTCGCTGCCCGTGTTCGATGTACTCCAGCCGCTGCAATCTCTCCGCTGGAAGCTCTACTGTCTGTTTAGAAAGAAAAGCGAATTCCTGAGAAAATAAATGAGAAATTACCCTACTCGTAGCGCATGGAATTTGCCGGATGAATCCGTGTAATGAGGTAGGACGGTCCCAACAGCATAGCGATTGAGGCCAGCAGCGTGCCGACATTCAGCAACAAGAAAAGCCAAAGATTGAAAGATACGGGAACGGTGTCCATATAATAGGTTTCCGGGTCGAGACGGAACAAGCCGAACCACTTCTGGATAAAATAGAAAGCCAGTCCTATTACATTGCCCCACAGCATTCCTTTTCCGATGAGGAATACCGCCAGCCAAAGAAACAGTTTGCGGATAGTGAGGTTGTTCGCTCCCAAAGATTTCAGAACGCCAATCATGGAGGTGCGCTCTATGATGATTATCAGCAGACCCGAAACCATGGTAAACCCGGCAACGCCAATCATCAGGATAAGGATAACCCATATATTGACATCCAAGATGCCGAGCCATGCAAAAATCTGCGGGTTCAACTGCTCTACGTTGAGTACACAGTATTCTGCCCCGTAAGGGTCGGGATGCCGGCCCACTTCATCGGCTATCCGGTAGGTGGTTTCTTCCAGTTTATCGTAGTCGTACAGCTCCAGCTCCACTCCGCTCACCTGGTCGGGATGCCACTTGTTCAGACGGTTCACCAGGCACAGGTCTGTAAGCAGGAACAGGTTGTCGTATTCGGAAAAGTTGGTCTGGTAGATGCCGACGATTGTCAGGCGGCGGGCACGCACATCGTCCTGTATATAATAGGTGTCTATCTTGTCGCCGAGCTTCAGCTTCAGTTTGTCGGCTATCGCCTTTGAAATGACCACACGGTTGGTAGAAGCCGAGTCGCTGAACTGCGGAAACTCTCCCTCTATCAGGTGACGGCGGAAGAAGGAACTGCCATACTCCGGCCCTATACCTTTCAATACCATGCCCTGAAAGGCATCGGACGTCTTTATCATACCCGGCTTGGTGGAATAGCGTTGCACGTGTTTCACACCGGAATTATCCGCAAGAACGGCAAGCATACTGTCCGTCACGGCTATGGGGCGGGTTTCAAAAGAACGCGCCGCATCCGAATTGCTAATCTGGATATGCGAGCCGAAACCGATTATCTTATCGCGTACCTCGCTCTTGAAACCGATTATCACCGACACGGCAATAATCATCACCGCCAACCCGATAGCAACACCGATAGTTGCTATCAGCACGGCAGGACGGGAAACTTGCTTTCCGACATCGGAACTGCGGTAAATACGCAGCGCTATGAAACGGGATAAATTCATCAGTAGTATTATATATCTTCTATTCCGTACGTCCCGGATAGGCTTCGAGCGCTTTGGAAAGCACAAACAGCGCACGGATTAAATCTTCCTTCTTCAAGACGTAAGCGATGCGCACTTCGTTGCGGCCGGAACCCGGAGTGGTATAAAAACCGGAAGCCGGAGCCATGAAAACGGTCTGCCCTTCGTACTGGAATTCGGAAAGACACCATGCGCAGAACTTGTCCGAATCGTCTACGGGCAGCTTGGCCACGGTATAGAACGCTCCCATCGGAATGGGTGAATATACGCCGGGGATACGGTTCAGACCGTCAATCAGGCATTTACGGCGTTCTACATACTCGTCGTAGGTATCGCGCAGATAGTCTTCGCCGGCATCCAAAGACGCTTCGGCAGCAATCTGACCTATCAACGGCGGACTCAAACGCGCCTGGCAGAACTTCATAACGGCATCGCGTATCTCTTTGTTCTTCGTTATCAGCGCACCTATACGGATACCGCATTCGGAATAACGCTTGGAAACGGAATCAATCAGGACTACATTGTTCTCGATACCTTCCAGATGGCAGGCGGAGATGTATGGAGAGCCCGTATAGATGAACTCGCGATACACCTCGTCGGAGAAGAGGAAGAGGTCGTACTTCTTCACAAGGTCGCGTATCTGATTCATTTCACGGCGGGTATAAAGATAGCCGGTAGGATTGTTGGGGTTACAAATCAGGATGGCACGCGTACGTTCGTTTATCAGCTCCTCGAACTTCTCCACCTTAGGCAGCGAGAATCCCTCTTCGATGGTAGTTGCAATCGTACGTATCCTGGCTCCGGCAGAGATGGCAAACGCCATGTAATTGGCATAAGCCGGTTCGGGCACGATAATCTCGTCACCCGGATTGAGGCATGCCATGAAAGAGAACAGCACCGCTTCCGAACCGCCGGATGTAATGATTATGTCATCGGCAGTGAGCTTGATGTTGTACTTATCGTAATACCCCACCAACTTCTCGCGATAGCTGCGATAACCGGCACTGGGACTGTACTCCAATACCTTACGGTCAATATTACGGATGGCGTCAATCGCGACTTGCGGCGTAGGCAGGTCGGGCTGTCCGATATTGAGATGGAATACATGGATGCCCCGTTGCTTGGCTGCATCTGCCAAGGGAGCCAGCTTTCTGATAGGAGATGCGGGCATCTCCATCCCGCGAATAGAAATTGTTGGCATGAGTTTTTATATCATTTTATCATTTAAGTTGCAAATGTAGTGATTTATTTGATACCAAAGGGAAGCAAAGACATAAAAACTTTAAAAACCTTATCTATATTAAAAACACTATGCTATTTAAAAAGAATCTTGTACCTTTGAAATAGTAAACAAATAAACAACCACAACCGTTTTATCTTAAACCAACTTTTAAAATAGTAAGTAACACTATGGTCATCAACCTAATAACTTTTGCTTCACTGCTACATAAGCAAGCATCAGTCCGCAGTTCCCATGAAATAATCCTGAACGAACTGGAAAAATATTTCACCGTCAATTTCATAGATTACCAAGATATCAACAAACTGTCTCCCGACGATTTCAGCATCCTGTTCATCGCCACCGGCGGAGTGGAACGGCTGGTTATCCAGCATTTCGAGGCTCTTCCCCGCCCTGCCATCATCCTGGCAGACGGTATGCAGAACTCGCTTGCCGCCGCCCTCGAAATATCTTCCTGGCTGCGCAGCCGGGGAATGAAAAGCGAAATCCTGCATGGAGAACTGTCCGAAATTATCAAACGCATTTTTGTTCTGCACAGCAATTTCATGGCACAACGCGGCCTCTACGGAATGCGTATCGGCGTAATAGGCACTCCGTCGAGCTGGCTCATTGCCAGCAACGTGGATTATCTGCTTGCCAAACGACGCT
>ERZ772872.3990-NODE-3990-length-10634-cov-52.887229_pt1 | contig 10634 bp, 9 predicted proteins | sample MGYA00512132_ERZ772872 | MGnify/ENA primary metagenome ERZ772872 (study PRJEB29015, sample SAMEA2737724) | human gut metagenome | biome: human gut; feature: human-associated habitat; material: faeces | place: China | collected 2012 ... | reverse complement strand
GCAGATGCCGTGCCGCAGCTGCCGGAGCGGTGCTTAAGCCGCAAGGCGGGAATTGCGCGGTATTGCCCAAGGTCGTTTCTTTACGTTTCGTCCGGGCGGTATTCCAACAGGTCAGCGGGCTGGCAGTCCAGCGCTTTGCACAGAGCTTCCAGGGTGGAAAACCGCACCGCTTTTGCTTTGTTGTTTTTCAGGATGGAAAGGTTGGCCGGGGTAATGCCGATGGTTTCAGCCAGCTCCCCCGCCCCCATGTGGCGCTTTGCCATCATCACATCCAGGTTGACGATAATTGGCATCTTCTGCGCCCCCTTACACGGTATAGTCCAGTTCGTCTTTCATCTTAACGGCCTGGGCAAACGCATTTTTGATGACCCGCACGATCAGCGCCATAAACGCCGCCGCAACGCCAATGGCAAAGATGAACGGCAGCCCCAGCACAGCACCCACCGGCAGGCAGAGCGCTGCAGCCCAGGTGCAGCACCAGCTGATGCGCCGCAGGGCCAACACGTTGGCAGGGGTAAACACCTCTTCTTTTTCAATGCGCGCCAAAAACATGTACAGGTTATACAGCATCCACAGGGCCAGCGCGGCGCTGCAATAGCCCAGCCCCAGCAAAAAATACCCCAGCTTTGGCCCATGCACCAGCTGCAGCGCGTGCACCGCCAAAACCCAGCTGACGATGCGCGGCCCGCACAGCACCATCACCACGCACCCCATGGCCGCCGCCAGGGTGGCGAACTTGGTCAGCATAATGCTTTTGTGGTCGTTCCAGCCAAAAAAGTTTTCTGGTAATTGACGCATTGGTCATTCCCCCTGATGTTTTATGGTATATCCGATGCTGTTATCATAGCATATATCGCATCGTTTTGCAATATATTTTTATCGTTTTTCAATATATTTATTCTGTTTTGCAATGCGTTTATGCTTCAGGTTCCTGCACCAGCTGCCCTGCGGCAGATTTTCTGGCTGAAAATGCGGCAAAAAGCTTGACTTTTTCTCCCATACCTGTTACAATATTTAAGCTGTAACAGGCAAATTGAGTATTTGTGCCCGTAGCTCAGTTGGTAGAGCACCTGACTTTTAATCAGGGTGTCCGGGATTCGAATTCCCGCGGGCGCACCAAAAAGCACCAGACAGATTTTTGTCCGGTGCTTTTTTGTTGTGTCATTCAAGATTCTCAAGGCAATACCGCATAATTCTAAGTGCCGATACGGCGAGCGAGGTGCGGCAGATGCCAAGCCAAAAGCGCAGATAATACTGGATGCTGCAAAGGTGAGCGCCGCCAGTGGCGGAAACAGCGAACCGAAGCAGGGGCAGCGGTCGCAGAGTGCGAGGGGCTTTTGCCCCCGAAGCACGATGCGGGTACCGCAACCCGACATTATCGAGCATTTTGGCAACGCAGATGCCGTGCCGCAGCTGCCGGAGCGGTGCTTAAGCCGCAAGGCGGGAATTGTGCGGTGTTGCCTCAACATTGTGATTCCTTTTTGGCTGCTTAGCCCGCTTTTCATTTTCTCCAGATCATCACCCCCATCCAGAACAGGTTGGCGAAGATCCTGTCGGTGCCGGTGGCCACCATGGCCGGGAACAATGCCCAGAACAGCACCACCCGACGGCAATATGCCCCAGCATCTGCCGCGTTCCTGGAATACATTCGCTCTCGGCTGGGGGATGCCTTTTGCTGATTTCACCCATACCAACAACAAACACCGTGCCGCCATGCAGGGGGGTCTCCTGCTTGCGGCACGGTGCTTTGTTGTATCAGGCTATTGTCGGGTTATTGTTTCTTTTTGGCAAGCTGTCTGCCCACGGCCCACAGCCAATCCAATGCGGCGGCGGCAAGGGCGGGGTACACGATCAGGCCGAACAGCTGGTACCAGGTGGGGATAAAGTAATCTGCCCCGCCGGGCAGGGTGCTGGCGGCGTTCAGGGTAATGCTTTGCGGAGTAAAGGTCAGGCCCACGGTCTTGTTTTCATCGGGGCTGCAGGGATCCAGCCGCAGTGCCACGATCTGGGTGCGCGGCAGGGTGTACACATAGGTGCCGTCCGCCAGCACTTTGGGGAAGACGCGGCGGTCCTGGCTGTAGGGCTCCCCCGTTTTTGTGGTGTAATACAGGCACATTTCGCGGGAATCGCCGTCAAACTCCACGTTGTAGCTCACGGTACGCACCACGCGGCCGGATACATCCTCCAAAATCATCTGCGGGTCGCCGCCTGTGGTAATCAGCTGGCCCTGGGGTGCGCTGTTCTCCCCCGGCTCCCCCCAGGTCAGCTCGGCCAGCTGCCAGCTTTCAATGGGGATCGAGGTTTCAGTCAGGGTGCCTTTTGCCTTGGCGGAGCTGTCCCCCGCAAAGGCCACCGCACCCTGCACCAGCCAGAACACCAGCGCCGCGCACCAGCACAGCACCGGCAAGGCAAAGCGATGGGCAAACAGTCGGTTCAGGCGGCTTTTCCATGTCATCTCTTTCATTGGGCCGCCTCCTTGCTCATCTGCATTGTGACCGGCTCATACCCGGCATCCGTTACGCGGTAGAGCAGGGTCTGCCCCGCCTGCGCAGCGGCCAGGTGGTCGGTAAACAGGTTCTGATAGCTCTGCACAAAGATATCGTCGATCTTTTGCAGGTAAAGCACCGTACAGCCGTTGGCACGCACGGTTTCATCCAGGCGTTCAGCGGTGTAGGGGTGGTAGTAGCGCTGCTTCACGCCCTCCTCCTGCGGTTCCAGCTCCGGCAGGCCGAAGGTTCCGCCGCCGCCCTCCTGCGTGGCCCCCACGCCGGAGTAATCCACCAGGACGGGGTAAAAATCAAACACGGCAGAGAACCAGTGTTCGCCGTTATCCCCCTGGCTGACAAAAAACACGCGGTCGTTTTCGTTCAGGTAATCGCTGCACAGCCAGTCAGCTTCGGCGCGGGCGGTCTTGCGGTCGGCGAATTCGCCATCCGAGAAGCCCAGCACCGAAAGCTGCGGCAGGATCATGCCGTTCACCCGCACCAGCATGGCGGCGGCCATCAGCAGAACACCGGCCTGGCCAGCCAGGGCAATCCAGCGGCGGGCCGGGGCTTTCTGTTCGCCATCCGCGGTTTGCAGGGCGGTGCTCCAGCAGGCCAGCGCCATAAAGAACCAGCCGATATAGTAGGTATAGATATAGCGGTTATAATCCACCAGCCCCACGGCCTGATCCGGCTTGAAAATAAAGCCATAGCTGAGCGCCAGCATGAGGTTATACCCCACAAAGCATGCAAGGGACAGCACCCCGATGCAGCCAATGCGCAGCTTGAGCTGGCGGCCTCTGGCGCAGATGGCCGCCACCAAGAACACCAGCAGAATCAGCACCACAACATTGCGGCCCTGGCCGATCATGCTCAGCCGACCATCCGAAGTCCAGAACTGGTGGCCCATATCGGCCATGGCTTGGGTGAACTGGCTCTGGCGCTCGGCGTAAAAGCCCTCCACCGGCTGGCCCAGCAAAATCTTGATGCCGTTGATGACCACAGCGGACAAGGGGGCGCTGGTTTCGCCGGTGCCGCCCTCGCTGGCACTTTTGGCAACCAGAATGCCCACATAGCGGATGTTCCAGAAATAATAGATCAGCATGGGCGCGGCAAAGCAGGCAATGGCAAAGCCGGTGCGGCGGGCAAGGCCCTTTTTGAAGGGGTGCTCCGCAAACAGCCAGGCATCCACAGCCATCAGCCCCGCCGCCACCAGGGACAGCACAAAGGTGTTGGCCTTGATGTTGGCCGCCAGCGCCAGTACCGGCAGTACGGCCCACTTGGGGCCGCCGGTTTTGCGCAGCGCCAGCCACAGCGCCACAGCGCCGCCCAGTGCAAGGCCCGCGGGCACATCGCCATAGGCGGTCATGTAAGTGGTATCCAGATAGATCGTATGGTTATACACCGTCAAAAACCAGGGGGCAAACCAGCAGATTGCTGCCAGCGGCACCGCAATGCGGTACTGGCGGAAGTTCAGCCCGCCCAGCACCGCGGCAAACACGGCGGCGGCCAGCACATCATACGCCACATAGATCTTCCAGTCTGCATAATGGCCCAAAAACTGGAAGAAGTAGGAGAGCAGCGGCAGGCCGGGGTTCTGGGTCTGGGGCCAGGGGGTTCCAAGGGTAGCCAGGGCATACAGGCGGTTATCCGCCTTGGTCACCTTTACGGCGGTAGCCCACAGGCTGAGTTCATCATACTTGGTTGCCAGCGGCTGGCGGATGAAAAAGTACACCGCAAATGCCAGCGCCATGCCCCAGAACAGCACCGCCCCCGGTGTAACCAGGCGGCGGTAGGCCGGGCGCTGGCCTTTGTGGGGCACCAGCGCCCACACGCCGCTGCCCGCAAACACCGCCCACAGCAGCACAGTGCCGGGCAGCAGCAGGTTTGCCATGCCCGCAGCCGTCAGCCAGGCAACGGCAATGCCCAGCGCGGTCAGCGGGGCCAGCGCAGCATGCAGGTTACATTTGAGCGTTAGGAACGCGCAGAACAAAAACAGCACCGCCAGCGCGGCAAAGATGCAAAGCAGCTCCATAGAATCACCATTTTATACAACATAAAAGCCCTGCGGGTGTGCCCCCAAGCCATGGGCGCACCGCCCCACAGGGCTCTTTTTTACTTTTTGCGGAAAACATCAACGGCAAGGCAGGCAAACGCAGCCCCCACAGCCGGGGCAAACAACAGCAGCAGCCATTGGCCGCCGTTTGGCACAAAGCGCAGGTACCACGGCTGCACCGGGTTGAGCACCACGCCGTCCAGCCGGGTAGGCACGCCGCCCACACTGTCCGGGTCAATGCGCAGCCCGGTCACGGTAAGGCCGCCCAGGCCAAAGGTATACTGGTTTTCGCCGCTCACGCGGGCAAAAACTTTCTGGGTCTCGCTGTACTCGGTCTGGCCGGGGCGCAGGTAATACAATGCTGCGCTGCCGGGCGGCAGGTAGTGCACGGCGTCCAGCTCCACCGTTTCCAGCCAGGCTTCGCCCCGCCAGATGATGTGCGGGTCGTTGTCGGTGGAAAGATACCAGCCGGGTTCATCCACCGGCGCGGTATGCCATTCATCGTCATCATAATTGACAAAGCTTTCAAATTCCAGGTCATCCGCCGTCAGGGTGCGGGTCACCATAGTGCCGTCTGCTTTATGGTTCAGCATCACAGCGCTGCCCACCAGCACGTACACCAGCCACACAATAACAGCGGCGGCATATGCCAATATCAGCAGCTGCTGGGGGCGCAGCGGGCGGCCCGCACGGGCGGGGGCGGCAAAACGCTTGGTTGGGCGTTTATCTTTCATTGTACCACCCCGCTTTCTGCCACAGCCACCGGGGTAAAGGCGATAGGCTTGCTGCGGCCTTCAAACCGGTAGAGGGTTGCGGGCATATTCGCTTTCAGCCCGCCTTCGAACCGGCTGCTGAACTCCCGCTCCAGATAGTCGTCCGCGCGGTCGATCAGCAGGTAGTCGATCTGCTTTTCTTCCATATAGGCGGTCAGAGAGTCTGCGGTGCAGACCGCCTCAAAGTCATACAAGGTCCAGTTCAGGCTTTCCACCAGGTTCATAAAGTCGGAGTCCCACCGGCTGGAATAATCATCATTGCCCCACCAGGTACCGCCATAGCCGTTGACCACCTTGGCGGTCAGCTCATACTTGTAGTAGTACCAGCGGGTGGCATCATCGCCCTGACTGATGACCAGCACGCGGTCCGGCCAGTCCAGCACGGTGTTCATTGCTTCAGCGCGGTTCTTTACATCGCGGCGCAGGGTGTACAGGCTGTCGGCGTTGGTCCAGAACCCGGCTGCGGGCACACCGCGCCAGGCAAAAATACCCAGCACTGCCGCAGCGGCCAGCCCCAGCGCCGCACGGCCCAGCCGCTGCGCCGCGCCGCTGCCCTGCCCCACCGCAAAGCCCAGCACACAGAAGCCGTACAGCATCCACCCCTGCAGGTAGGGCGCGATATAACGCTCATAGTCCTTCAAGGCGGAGCCTTCGGCCTCGGAGAAATTGTAGAAGTACAAAATCAGGTGGAAGAGATACAGCGCGGCAAAGCAGAACGCCCCGCCCACAAAGCCAACCACAGTGCGGCGGCGTGCGGCATCGGCAGGCGCTGCCACAAAGGCCGCCGTGAACAGCAGCAGAATGCAGCTGACGGCCATGATGGGCGCGCCCACCAAACAGACGCGGCGGTACAAAAATGCCTGGCCCATGCTCTGCATGATCTGGGCAAAGCGTTCTTCGCGCCCAATGCCCAGCAGCTGCTTGATGCCGCCGGTCAGCACAGCACCATAGCTCAGGCCCGCGCTGCCCACGCTGGCCCCAGTGGTTTCGGTTGGGGTCACGGCGGCGGTATAGCGGTTCCAGCTGATAAACACCGCCAGCACCACCGCCGCCAGAATACTGCATTTTGCCAGCGATACGCCGAAAATGCGGGCAGGCTTTGTATCCGGGTGCGGCGTACCGAACAGCTGATCCAGCCCGATCAGGAACGTAACGATCAAGGCATAGGCAAAACCGATATCTTTGGTCATGGTCAGCACGGCAAGTGGCATGGCACAGGCAAAAAAGCCGGTTTTGCGCCCGCCCGCCGCGGCATACAGGCACAGGGTTCCGCCAAACAGCAGCGCCAGGGGGGTATCCGCCATGGCGTTGGCGTACATGGTGGATGGGGTGCCCGCCGGAACCACGCTGAAAAAGAACGGCAGAAGAAAGCCCGCAGCAAACACCAACACAGCACCCGCCCAGTTTTTGCGCGGCATGGCTGCCGCCGGGGCAATGCAGGCCAGGAACAAAATATCCAGCCCGGCCAGGCACTGCCATTCATAAAACTGGCCCGGTACGCGCTGGAAGAGATAGGAAACCAGGCTGGTTGCCGGGTAGGTAAAGCTCGCCGTCAGGTTGATGGGATCCGCCACATACAGCGCAGCGCGCTCCGCCACCATCTTGGGGGCCAGGCCCCAGGCGGTAAATTCATCCCACTGGGTAAACATGGGCTGCTGCAAAGCAAACAGCACCCACAAAAAGCAGCTGCCGCCCACAAACAGCAAAAAGCCGGGGCTGAACAGCGCCCGCCGGATAGCCCGCCACCCGGCACGCACCCCAAAGTAGACCCCGCCGGCCAGCCAGACCGCCATGATGATAAAATGGCCGAACTGCAAAAGTCCCAGCAGGGAAAGCAGATACAGCACCACGACCGACCCGCACAAGGCGGGCAGCGGCAGCAGGGCGGCATCGAACCGGGTGCATGCCGCCACGCACAGACAGCATGCGGAGAAGAACAGCAAAAACAGCAGGCCGAATACAATCTGCACGGTACAGCACCTCCCGGATTGAAATTAAAAAATAATAGAGAATCATGTTGGTGGACCGCCGCCCGGTGGGCGGCTTAGAGATTTGGGGCAAGATAGCATATAAAGGCTGATTCTATACCCGAAGACTATCACGCAAAAGCCGCGAAAAACCGCAGATTTGATCGTGCCGTAGGCACACCGCCATTATTCTTTATTCTTTTAAGGCAATACCACATAATTCTAAGTGCCGATACGGCGAGCGAGGTGCGGCAGATGCTAAGCCAAAAGCGCAGATAATACTTTGTGTATTATCGAGCATTTGGGCAACGCAGATGCTGTGCCGCAGCCGCCGGAGCGGTGCTTAAGCCATCAGGCGGGAATTGTGCGGTGTTGCCTTAACTATTCTCTCATATACGCGTAAGCCAGCTCACGCATATACGACGTACACCGGCCCCACAAAGTAGTGCTGGAAGAGCAGCACAGCGCCAAAAACGGCATAGCAGGCGCACAGCGGGGTGATGGCCGCTTCGGCCTTTTCTTCCGTGATGGCGGGGCGGATGGTTTTGCGCAGCAGCACGGCCAGGGCGGGCAGCAATGCCAGCCAGACGCAGAGGAAATACCGCGCCTGCAGCCCCACAATGCGCACCATGCCCACCGGGGTATAGGTGATATACATGGCTGCCATGGCACCGGCGGCGTACACCAGCGCCAGCAGCGCCGCCCCGCCCACGCGGCGGCGGGTGGGGAACTCATCGGCGCGTTTTGGCTGCGCAGCAGCCAGCAGGGCGGCCAACAGCAGCACCAGCGGGCCGGTCAGGTTCAAAAAGCTGATGGGCAGGTCCTTCCAGCCGAACAGGCCGAGCTGCCCAATAAAGAAATCATTCTCTCCCAGGGTCCCCCAGAACGCAGCAATGGTCCGCAGAGGGTTGCGCAGCACAAAGGCCAGCTGTTCACCGCCGTTTACCGTGCTGCCGCCCTGGCGCTCAATGATGGGATAGTTATAGCGGAACGCCGTTCCGTACCATTCCGTCAGCAGGGTAACGGCCATAGCACCGCCAAAGCCGCCCAGCGCCCACAGCGGGCGGCGTCCCTTGGCGTGCCATTCCCGTTTTGCCACCAAAAAGATGGGCAGGATCCACAAAAGGTTCAGGTACGGTTTGGCGATATTGACAAAGATGCAGGCGGCGGTGTAAATGCCCACCGTCCGGGTGTCCCACTCCTTGCGGGTCAGCAGGGCAAGCATCAGGTAATAGCAGCTCAGCAGGGTTGCATCATAGCTCAGTGATGCCCCCATAAAAAGCGACATCGGCAGCAGCATAATGGCCGCAAAGGCCGGGCGGTAACGCTCCGCTTTGGCCAGCGCCAACGCGCACAACAGCGTGTAGGCCAGCAGGTTGATGATGCGCCCGCCATACAGGCAGCCCAGCGCGCCAAAGCCCAGCAGGCGTGCCAACGCCATACCGACCGCACCCGGCAGGAATGGAATGACCAGAAAGCTGACCGGCTCGCTGACCGGGTCCGGCACAGAATCCCGCACATCGTGCGCCAGGTACAGGGCAAAGCTGTCCGCCATGCTCTTCACTGCGCCTTCCTTGCCGTATTGCTTCAGGGCATAGCCCGCGGTGTTATAGGCTTTTTCCGCCCCGGTATCGGGGTCAGTGCCCACACCGGCAGAGGTATGCGCATTCACCCATGCACCGGGGAACGCTTCCAGCAGGTAGGCCACATCGTCCGGGTAGGTGCGGGAAGCATCAAAATCAAAGTGCCCGGTGGAGATGGCATAGGTGCGCAGGTAATGGTCGGCTTCGTCCGGCGTTTGCAGCGGCGGGTTGGCAAATGCAAACAGCAGCCCGCACAAAAAGATGCACACGGCCCCTTTTGCCGCAAATCCTTTTGCAAACCGCCGCACACAATACCCGGCCAGCAGACATACTTCCAGAAAGGCCGCACACCCCAGTGTAACCACCAGGGGGGACACACGGTTATCCAGCCCAAAGAACACCCGCCAGTAATAGGCCCACAGCACGCCGCACACGGCGGCGCACAGCACAGCCAGCCCCCACCGCACAGCGGCGGGCAGCTTTTGTAATTTTATTGGCATAAAACTTCCTTACAACCGCCCTTACAGAATGTACTGGCCGACCTTGTACTGGTCCAGGTTGCCGCGCAGAAACTCAATGGTTTCGGCAAGGCCCTGTTCAAAGGTATACTGCGGTTTCCAATCGGTCAGGGTGCGCAGCTTGGTGGCATCGCCCAGCAGGCGGTTGACCTCGCTCTTTTCGGGGCGCAGGCGCTCGGCTTCGCAGACGATCCTGGCGCTGGGGTTGATCTGGGCAATCAGCTCATTGGCCAAATCGCCGATGGAATGTTCCACGCCGGTGGCAATGTTGATTTCCTGGCCAATGGCGGCATCGCAGTCCGCAATGGCCATAAAGCCGTGGGCGGTGTCCTTGACATAGTTAAAGTCGCGGGTGGGGGTCAGGCTGCCCAGCTTGATTTCCTGCTGGCCGGCCAGCAGCTGGGTGATGATGGTGGGGATGATGGCGCGGCCGCTCTGGCGCGGGCCATAGGTGTTGAAGGGGCGCACAATGGAAACCGGCAGGTCAAAGCTGCGGTAAAAGCTTTCGGCCAGGCGGTCCGCGCCGATCTTGGTGGCAGAGTAGGGGCTCTGGCCCTGGAACGGGTGGTGCTCGTCAATGGGCACATACTGGGCGGTGCCGTATACTTCGCTGGTGGAAGTAACCATCACGCGCTGGGTGCCCAGCTCGCGGGCGGCGTTCAGCACGTTCAGGGTGCCCTTGATGTTGGTATCCACATAGCTGTCCGGGCTGTGGTAGCTGAACGGAATGGCAATCAGGGCAGCCAGATGGAACACGCGCTCCTGCCCGCGCATGGCAGTACGCACGCCGTTGGGGTCACGTACATCGCCCATAAAGATATCCATTTCATTGCGGATCTCCGGGGGCAGGGTATCGATCCAGCCCAGGGAACCAAACGAGTTATACAGGCAGAAAGCACGCACTTTCTCGCCGCTTTTTACCAGCTCTTCGGCCAGATGGCTGCCGATAAAGCCATCGGCACCGGTCACCATAACGGTATGGGACATTGTAAAAACACTCCTTTTTATATGGCAATACCGCCCGCAGGGCAGAACAATCCAATTATTACAAAATAGTATAACCGATTTGCGGCCTGATTTCAACCAATGCCCCGCCCAGCGTGCAAAAAAGTGCCGGGGCTGCCGCGGATCGGGTAGGCCTACATTAAATTTATATAAAGGTTATTCCGTTTGTATCAAAGAGTTCGGCAATATGTTATAATAGGGCAATACCGCATAATTCTAAGTGCCGATACGGCGAGCGAGGTGCGGCAG
>ERZ772872.3989-NODE-3989-length-10636-cov-2.973443_pt1 | contig 10636 bp, 10 predicted proteins | sample MGYA00512132_ERZ772872 | MGnify/ENA primary metagenome ERZ772872 (study PRJEB29015, sample SAMEA2737724) | human gut metagenome | biome: human gut; feature: human-associated habitat; material: faeces | place: China | collected 2012 ... | reverse complement strand
GGCGGCATCTTCTTCGTCAAACTGTTCAACCTCTTCACAAAGAAGAAAATCAACCCGCTGATCGGAGCAACCGGACTGAGCGCCGTACCGATGGCATCCCGCGTGGCAAATGAGATAGCATTGAAATACGACCCCAAGAACCATGTGCTTCAATATTGCATGGCCAGCAACATCTCCGGCGTTATCGGTTCTGCCGTAGCCGCAGGCGTATTGATCTCGTTCTTAGGATAATTTCAAACACGGATTATATTTAGGCACGGATTTCATGGAATTTGCTCCAATCCGTGCCTAATTTAACATCTACCTGCAAATTATTTGCTTCCAAATGCTGTAATCCCAAAATATTTACTTTAATTTGTGACTTGATATAGGATACATTTATCCTTTTCCTAAATGCGATTGAATATGAAGGACACTCACGAAGCTAATTTGCCAACTGAAGAAAACGGCAAATTGGAAGAAACTAAGGCTCCGGAAACAACACCGGAAAACACGGCGGAGGAAGTTGTAACAAACGAAACAACGGACGCTGAAGTTGCAGCAGAAGAAACATCTGAAGCAGAAGTCAAAACAGACGAAGTTGCGGCAGGTGAAGAAACCGTTGCGACTACGGGAAAATTGTCGAAAGAAACTGACCGGTTTGGTAGGAGCGGCGGCAGACGCGACACGCAACGAGGTGGAAGCACTCAAACAGGCTTATTACAAAATCCACCGGAGCGAAGTGGACGAATTGAAGAAAGCATTCCTCACAGCCGGTGGTGAAGAAAAGGATTTTGTCGCTCCCGAAGACGAAACCGAAAGCAAGATCAAAGAACTGCTCAACGTCTACAAAGAAAAACGGGCTGCCATCCTTGCCGAGGAAGAACGGGTTAAAGCGGCCAATTATGCCTTGAAACTCCAACTGATCGACCAGCTGAAAGCATTGATCGAAAGCCAGGAAGATTTCAACAAATTATATAATGATTTCAAGGACATCCAGCAAAGATGGAAAGAAGTGAAAGCCGTTCCGCAGGAACACGTCAGCGAACTGTGGAAGAACTACCAGACATACAGCGAGAAGTTCTATGACATCATCAAAATAAACAACCAGTTCCGCGACTACGATTTCAAGAAGAATCTGGAAATGAAAACGGCTCTTTGCGAAACCGTCGAGAAACTGCAAACGGAACCGGATGTCATATCCGCTTTCCATCAGCTTCAGAAACTACACCAGCAATGGCGCGAAATCGGTCCGGTAGCGAAAGAACTGCGCGAAGTCCTCTGGTCCCGCTTCAAAGCCGCTTCCACAATCATCAACAAACGCCATCAGGAGCATTTCGAAGGATTGAAAGCGAAGGAACAGGAAAACCTGGAAGCCAAGACAGCCATTTGCGAACAGATAGAAAACATCGATTTCCCGGCTTTGAAATCATTCAAAGATTGGGAAGAAAAAAATAAGGAAGTAATTGCCTTGCAGGACAAATGGAAAACGATCGGCTTCGCCCCGAAGAAATCGAACGTGAAGATATTCGAACGTTTCCGCGCAGCCTGCGACGTTTATTTCAACCGCAAAAGCGAATTCTACAAGAATATAAAGGACGAGATGGAAAAGAATCTCGCACTGAAAAAAGCCTTGTGTGAAAAAGCCGAAGCATTGAAAGACAGTACGGACTGGAAGAGCACAACCGAAAAGATGATCGCCTTGCAAAAAGAATGGAAGACGATCGGATCGGTAGCCCGCAAACATTCCGATGCCGTCTGGAAGCGCTTCATCACGGCTTGCGACTATTTCTTCGAACAGAAGAACAAGAATGTATCTTCCCAAAAGAGCGTGGAGCAAACGAATTTAGCTGCTAAAAAGACTTTGATCGAAAAGATCAACACAATCGACGAAGCCGACCATGACGAAGCACTTGCTACCTTGAAAGGATATATGACAGAATGGAACGCTATCGGCCATGTCCCTTTTAAAGAAAAAGACAAGATTTACAAGGAATATCACGAAGCTGTCGACAAACAGTTCGACCGTCTTAAAGTCGACCAGAACGACCGCAAGATGCAGACTTTCCGCAATAGTCTCAGCGATATGAGCAACGGCGAACGGGGGAAAGGGAAACTTTACGGAGAACGGGAAAAACTGATGCGCATGTACGAACGGATGAAGAACGAACTTCAAACTTACGAAAACAACATCGGGTTCCTAAGCATCTCTTCCAAAGGCGGCGGCGGCTTGCTCAAAGAAATGGAACGCAAGATCGACAAGCTAAAAGACGAAATGGCACTCATCATTAAAAAGATAGATGCCATCGACGAGAACCTCGAATAAAACGGAAAAATCCCGTAAACTGATATAAATTAGGCACGGATTACACGGATTCACACGGAAAGAAAAATAATTAATCCGTGCAGTCCGTGTAATCCGTGCCTCATTTATATCCCTATTTATATACATATAGTATGAAATCCAAAATACATTTTTTTAACCCAGGACACGAAACCGCCATACTACAAGGCTCTGAAAATTACACTCCGCCTGCAAACGTGCAGAGGATGATCAAGGAGTTATCCTATCTTCCCGTCTGGTATGCAGACCCGGAGGATTTTGTTTTTACCGAAGAGATCGTTTCACCTCGTTTCTTCTCCTTACAACCGAAGGAGTTCAGGCCGTTTGCCAAGCTAATCTCACGCAAGGAAATCGAAAAGCAGAAGGACAGCCTGCCCGAAATGCAAGCAACCCCCTGGGGACTTTCCCCACATAGCCATTCTCTTTTTGAAAAACTGCGGAAAAGCGGTAACCTGAACCTTACGATCCCGGAATGGAAAGAAGAATATACCCGATTGACAAGCCGCCAGACTGCTGCCGAATGTCTGGACAAAATACGAGAACTCCTACCTGATATGGATGTACCGGTATCACCTAAATTCTGCAAAAAAGTAAGAGAAGTGGAAAAATACCTGATCCTCCAGAATGCTCCCTTCATACTGAAGACTCCCTATTCATCTTCCGGCAGGGGACTGCTTTGGCTACCGGAACGCAAACTGACTACAAAAGACCGTACCTGGATCGAAGGGGCACTGAACAAACAGGGATGTGTCAGCATAGAATGTGCACTGGACAAATACCAGGATTTCGCGATGGAATTTTATTCAGACGGAAACGGGAACATACGCTATGAAGGGCTTTCCGTATTCGGAGCTGAAAAGAAAGGAGCTTATTCCGGAAATGTATTGGGCGAACAGACATATCTGGAAAGCTTCTTTGTTGAAAACTTCGGAGACAAATTCCAGCAACTGAAAGAAACTGTCGGAGAGGCGATCCGGCAGATATACGGAAACATCTATACCGGTTACTTGGGCGTGGACATGTTGGTCTACCGCAAAAAAGCAAACGGCGAATTCGCCATACATCCCTGCATAGAAGTGAACATGCGCTACACAATGGGGATGGTAGCTTTGCGCATCAGCCAAAAATACCTGGCTCCCAACGCCCGGGGTGACATGCGCATCACTTACACAAGCAAACCGGGAGAAGCCTACGAGCAACATTGCTTTATGAAGAAAGCTTATCCGCTTGAAATGAAAGACGGGAAAATAAAAGAAGGATATATTTCTCTCTGCCCGGTCACAAAAGAAACCAAATACAGGGCCTACATACTGGTTTTCTGATTCTAACATCCCCCCCTCCTTAATCCTGTATTTAATATACGACGAAGCCCCCGAAGGCAATTACCGTCCTCAGGGGCTTGTTTTGTTTATAGCGTTCGTTCTTCACAGGGTAATCGGAGGATAAAAATAAGTTTATGGAGAAAACAAGATTCGGCTTCACCCAGTGTCTCGTCTTGGTTCAAGTTAGTCATGTCTCCCTGCACTACATCCACAATATTTAAGTGAAAGATAAAAGTGCAACAACCCTAACTAATAAGCAAACAAACAATCAATTACATCAAAAGCTACCATTCCTTTGCTTTTTGCCCTTAGTCGAAAAGGCTTTTGACAAGTGTCGAAAAGGCTTTCGACCAAGGGCGAAAACATATTCGACCAAGGGCAAAAGGTTAATGATTAGGCTGTTTTGCAACAGAAACACGGCTACTGTCACTTAAATGGGATGCACCAAATCCGGCTTGCTCTCCGATGAAAGCAAACATAAGCGGTGAAGGCAATTCGCGAATCATGGCGAAAAGTCTGTTTACCCCCCAAACATGACAAAATAAAGAAATGCAGAAGAACACCGACACTCATGCCGACCTGTCCTCTTATCTTCGACATCGTTACCGGTTATGTTTGATCAGATTCATAAATTCTTCGCGCGTTTTGGCCTGCTGGAAGAATCCGGTGAAGTCGGAGGTTGTAGTCAAGGAGTTTTGCTTCTCGACACCACGCATCTGCATGCACATATGTTGTGCCTCGATCACGACCATCACGCCTAACGGATCGAGCGTTTCCTGAATGCAGTCTTTGATCTGCATGGTCAATCGCTCCTGAATCTGAAGACGGCGGGCGAAGATATCCACGACACGGGGAATCTTGCTCAACCCCGTAATATATTTTTTAGGGATATAAGCGACATGGGCCTTCCCGAAGAAGGGCAACATGTGATGCTCACAAAGAGAAAAGAAATCGATATCCTTTACAATCACCATCTGCTTGTAGTCCTCTTCCTTGAACATGGCGCCACGAAGCACGGCTGCCGGATCTTCATGATATCCTTTGGTCAGGAACTGCATGGCTTTGGCTACACGTTCGGGCGTTTTCAACAGACCTTCGCGGTCTACATCTTCACCAAGCAGATTGATAATACTTTTATAATGGCCGGCCAGCTCTTCGCGGGCCAGCAAAGTCTTCTCGTTTACTTCTTCACTCATTTCAATTCAATGGGATTTTGACTTCTTCCCTAACGATATACATCTCTTTCCTATAGGCCGGGAATGCATCCATCAGAAGACGTTGCATGTGATAAGCCTCTTCATGCGAACGGAAATCACCGATACGCAGACGCCAGAACGGAGCATTGTACGTCACATAAGTCGAGACATCAGGGAAAAGTTCCTTAATTTCTTTTTCTTTCCGGAAAGCCTCATCTTTGGATTTACGCTGGTTATTACCGGAGAACACTTGTGTACGATAGCCTTGTATTTTCAGAAAGGCCGCGCTATCAGTCTTTTCGACCCCCTCACCATGCAGCCGTTTGCCGAGCATGTTACGGAGAGCATCCGACCCGCGCACCGTAACAGTCCCCTTTCCGGGAACTCTTTCCTGCAAGGCGTCAATGATGTCTTCCACCTGTCCACCGCCATCCGTCTGAGCGGACAAAGCAGATGCACCAAGCAATATACATAAAGACAAGATATATTTCATATCAATTGACAGTTGACAATTGACAATTGACAATTACAATTGACAATATACTCCCCGGTGAATTCCCCGGAATAATTGTCAATTGCCAATTGCCAATTATCAATTAATTAAACGCTTCGATGATAGGCATGAACTTATCGACAGCCAAAGAAGCGCCGCCGATCAGGCCACCGTCTACGTTCGGTTTAGCAAACAGTTCCTTAGCGTTGCTTGCGTTACAGCTGCCACCGTAAAGGATCGTGCAGTTATCGGCGATTTCCTGACCATATTTAGCAGCCAGAGTAGCACGGATATGAGCGTGAATTTCTTCTGCCTGGTCGGATGTAGCGGTTTTACCTGTACCGATAGCCCAAACCGGTTCATAAGCCAGAACGATCTTAGCGAAGTCTTCAGCAGACAGGTCGAACAAAGAGCCCTTGATCTGAGCATCTACCACTTCGAAATGCTTGCCGGCTTCTCTTTCTTCCAGCACTTCACCGATACAGAAGATCGGAGTCAGACCGTTGGCCAAAGCCAATTCAACCTTTGTTTTCAGGATTTCCGGAGTTTCGTGATAGTAAGCACGTCTTTCGGAGTGGCCCAGGATCACATATTTTGCACCTGTAGAAGCAACCATAGCAGCAGAAACTTCGCCAGTGTAAGCGCCTTTCTCCTTGTCTGCGCAGTTTTCAGCAGCAACACCGATCTTGTTCGTGTCGATAGCAGCAGCAACGCTTGCCAAGTGAGTGAACGGAGTACCGATGATCACATCACAGTTAGGAGTTTTACCTTTAAGAGCTTCATCCAAGCCTTTTGCCAAAGCAAGACCTTCAGGAAGGGTAGTGTTCATCTTCCAGTTTCCTGCAACAATATTCTTTCTCATGACTTAATTAATTAAATATGTAATACAAATAGTTATTTCTTTTCTTTCCGTTTGCGTCTGAAACGCAGCAGGTCATACATCCAAACAAGCAGCAAAGGTACGGTAAAAGTCAATAGGTTGGTTGCAAGGGTCCCATCTTCTTTACTTTTTATATTGCTCTCGTCCAAGCAGCGATCCATAACCGCCTTGACCTCTTCCTCAGCCGGAATATCGTTGTAGTGCCATTTGCCCAGTATCGTACCGCCTTTCAGCAGCACCAGACCGGGGTTGGAACGGATAATCGTCTTAAGCAGTACCTCGTCCGCCATCCGGAAAGGATATTCGGCCCCTGTATTGTCGCTCCAGGTATCGATCGCCTCCGGCGAAGAACCTGTCACGCAATAGAACGGGATATCATGTTCGAGCGCATAGTCATACACGCCGTTGATCTCATCCATCTGCTCGTCGTCCGCTTCTTCCAGCTTCGGAGCGACAAGCAGCAAAACCGGACCGGGGTTTCCGATGATCTCTTCCGTCACATCATCTCCCTTTCCATTGTAAATATTGAAAGCGGCAACAGGAGGCTGATAGCCCTTCTTGACCAATTCCGTCTTCGAATCCACAAATGTCCAGCTACTGTCGTTTGCCGGATAGTCTTCAAGCGAAAACTCTTTCTTCACGCCGTCTTTTTCATACACAAACGTGTACTTGTATTCATCCTGCGGAGCCTCTTCGGGCATTTCCATCAACTTCGGTATATTCGCACCGATCTTATACGGACGGAAATCGATTACAGGCAGATGATTGTAATTATAATAAGCGAAACCGACACCGAACAGGTAAGCATACAAAGCGACAAACCAATATGCCCGGAAAGTAAAGCACTGGAACAAGCGCTGGTTATAAATAAACGTAACAATAGCGGCAAGAGAGAGTACGATATTCTTAAAGAACGTTTCCCAATTGGAGATCACCAGCGCATCCCCAAAACAACCGCAATCCGATACGGGATCGAAAAGGGCCAGATACAAAGTCAACGGCGTCATAAACGCCATAAATATCAAGATAAGAAAAGAGACATACCGCCGGTACACTCCCAGCAGCATACAGACACCGAGCGCAAACTCGATTGCCGAAAGGTTGAAAGACAACAATACCGTAAAAGGCTGCAACATATCCAGTCCGAAGGAAGCCAGGTATTCACCGATCTTGATCGCCCCTCCCATCGGATCGACCGCCTTGACAAAACCGGAGAAGATAAATACAACTCCGATCAGCAAGCGGCACAATTCTGCCAATATCTTTAAAACGGCATTCTTATTCTTCACTTCCAACTTTCAATTTTCAACTGTTTCTTCTCCGTACTCCAGCTTGATTAGGCCGAATAACGCATAGTTGATCATGTCCATATAGTTGGCATCGATGCCTTCGGACACGATCGTCTTGCCTCCGTGGCTCTCGATCTGCTTCGTACGATAAAGTTTCATCAGGATCAGATCCGTATAGGAACTGATACGCATGCCGCGCCATGCCTCACCGTAATCATGGTTCTTGGCATACATCAGCTCTTTGGTTGCCGTGATGTATTTATCATACAAGGCCAGCGCTTCTTCATTGCTTATATCCGTCGTATCGGCAAATCCTTTTGCCAATTGTATCAAGCCGATAACCCCATAGTTCACGATTGCGACAAACTCAGGACGGATACCTTCATCCACCATGCTCACTCCTTTTATCTCAAGGCTGCGAATCCGGTTTGCCTTAATAAATATCTGGTCGGTCAGCGACTGCGGACGCATGATTCGCCACGAGGGACCGTAATCTTTCAACTTCTTTTCAAACAGTTCCCGGCATTGGGATATTACTTTTTCGAATTGTTCCTTCGTATCAGCCATACTTTCTTAGCATTTACATCCGTACAAAGATACGGATAAATCCATATCTGACCAAAAGAGAGGCTACTTTAGCCGGAAATAAAAAGAGCCATCCGTATGCACATAACGAATAGCCCTTTATATCATATCAGCCAACTCTTAATCAAGAACAGCGAAGCGAACGGCCCAATTTCAGAATCGTCGTTTTCGTAATGCCATTCAATTCACAAAGCTTAGAGACTGTCGTACCATATTTAGCGGCAATAGCCCCCAACGTATCGCCTGATTTCACACGATGGTAAACCGGAGTAGCCTCTTGCCGCCCGGCATCAGAAGTCTGGTTGATAGAAGCGACAGCTGCAGCATCTGCCGCGACCGTAGTCTTCACGGTTTGCTTTACGCTAGCAGAAGCAGCCGGTTTCGACGTTCCGGCTTTAGCAGAGGTGACCGCGCCGGCACTGCAACGAATAGACTGTCCGATCCGCAAGACAGACGTGCTTTTCAGACCGTTCAAACGACACAATTCATTCACGCTGGTTCCATATATTCGGGCAATCTTGCCCAACGTATCACCCGATTTCACACGATGATAAACCAGCCGATCGGAAGAAGAAGTATAGATATTGCTTCTGCGCCCGTTGATTTTTACGTTATGGAAAACATAAGTATCCTGATGAGGGACACCATTTTCGAAGTCAATGATTTCAGCCGGATTAATGGCTTGTCCTAAAAAGCGGGTTTCAAAGTGGAGATGAGAACCGGTAGATCGTCCCGTGTTACCACCTAATCCGATCGTCTCGCCTGCACGTACGATCTGGTTTTCTTCAACCAAAATCTTAGACAAATGTCCATAGATCGTTTCCAATCCATTCGGATGACGAAGCACCACGTAATAGCCATATCCGCGACGTTCGAAAGCCTTGATACGAACCTTACCGTTAAAAGCGGCACGGATCGTATCGCCCTTCAACACCTTCAAATCTATTCCTTTATGCATACGACGACGACGGGGACCATATTTAGAGGTGATCCTTGCCATAGAATCAATGGCGATAGGATAGACAAAGGAGGAACAGTCTATCGCAAACGAATCCGGAAAATTGACCTTCGCAGCTCCCCGAAACGGATCAACCCAACGGTTCTCCCAATTGGACCCGTACAATTCATCAGCGGGAAACATCAAGTTCTCCTTTTCTTCCATTTCGATCTCGCTGAGGGTCGCAAGTTCCTTCAGTTCCATATTCTTCCGGATATTAACACGGTCTGCCATCAATTCGGAAACACGCTTATCCATCTTTTTAATATGAACGATTTGCTTCGGAGCTCCTTCATCTTCTTTTATCTTAGCTTCAACAGCTGATACCAGAATAGTGGTACAACAAATAAACAGTAATGCTCGTATCTTCATTATTCTTATCACTTTCGACAGTAATTTCACGATGAAAAATCATGATATAGAATGGTTTATTCCACCGTTATCTCGTCAAAGTTCGTAATTTTGGATAAGCCGGCAAAATTCAATAACGAAAAATTTCCGCAATGAAACCAAAGAAAAGCAAAAGCGAACTTTTTACTCTTTGATTTACACACAATTAAAACAAAATATGTTTCACAACATATTAGCTAATCATTCCCCAGTTTACCTTCTTTGCGAAGAGAGTTTTCAGGCGTTCGTTCAATATCCGGTTAGGTTCGGACAACAAATCGGGGTCTTCGTTCAAAACATCCTGGGCTATATCACGCGCATACTGAAGGATTTGTCCATCGGCTGCCAAGTTCGCGATCTTAAGATCTATCCCTTCTCCGCTCTGACGCGTCCCTTCCAGATCACCATGGCCCCGCAGACGCAAATCGGCCTCGGCAATCTCAAATCCGTTATTGCTGCTCACCATTATTTCCAAGCGCTTGCGTGTCTCGTTGCTCAGTTTATAGGAAGAGACAAGCACACAATATGACTGCTCCGCTCCACGTCCCACCCGTCCACGAAGCTGATGCAACTGGGAAAGACCGAAACGTTCGGCGCTTTCGATGACCATCACGGAAGCGTTCGGCACGTTCACGCCAACCTCTATCACGGTCGTCGCCATCAATATCTGCGCCTCGCCGGAAATAAACTTCTGCATTTCCGCCTCTTTGTCGGCCGCTTTCATCTTTCCGTGAACCATACATACCTTATATTCAGGGAAAACTTCTTTGAATGTCTCGAACCCCTCTTCCAAGTTCTTATAATCCAACTTCTCACTGCCTTCGATCAAAGGATAAACGACATAGACCTGCCGGCCCTGTCCGATTTCCTTACGGAGAAAGTCGTAAAGTTGCGCTTTCTTGTTATCATAGCGGTGCACGGTCTGGATCGGTTTGCGTCCGGGTGGCAACTCATCGATCACCGAGACGTCCAGATCGCCGTATAAAGTCATGGCAAGCGTACGGGGAATAGGTGTCGCAGTCATTACCAGGACATGAGGGACAACCGCGTTTTTCGTCCACAACCGGGAACGCTGTTCCACTCCGAAGCGGTGCTGTTCGTCTATAATCGCCAGACCGAGAGAGGAGAAGACAACTGTTTCTTCAATCAAAGCATGTGTCC
>ERZ772872.3987-NODE-3987-length-10637-cov-8.549329_pt1 | contig 10637 bp, 13 predicted proteins | sample MGYA00512132_ERZ772872 | MGnify/ENA primary metagenome ERZ772872 (study PRJEB29015, sample SAMEA2737724) | human gut metagenome | biome: human gut; feature: human-associated habitat; material: faeces | place: China | collected 2012 ... | reverse complement strand
GACATAAGTATTCCTCCTTACGTTAAGAAAATAATGAATGATAGCCGGAGTAGAAAGAACCTCCTGTTATGAAAAATTTCTTCCTGAGAAATTTTTCTGCCGCCGTAATTCCCTCCCTCCGATTTCCTTGCCTGTAAAAAAAGACATTGGAAATAAAAATTACTGCGGCGATTTGTAGTAACCTTATTCTACCGTATAATTTGCTTAATTTCAATAAAAAAATTAAAAAAATACAATATTTTTTGTTGAAATGTTTGTATTTAAATAAATACAACGCTAAGAAACGGAAAAATCAAGAAAAAGATGGCATTTATTTACAATCGATTTTTTACATAAAATGGAAAATATTAACAAGAAGTTTATACTATAGATGGAAATAATTAGGATGTTGAAAGAGAGAAAACTGTCACATTCTTGTCACATGTCAGAACAAAAACACCTCGTAAAAAGAAACACACCAAGAGAAATTCTCTTGGTGTGAAACAGATTTCGGTATGCCGTTAAGGGTTCTTTTCGTCAAAAAGCTTGTAATATTGCCAGTTTATCAAGCGTTGCAGCGTTTTCTGCTGTTCTTCGGAAATTTCTGTTTTGTAGGTTCCGTTTGCATCAACATAGATATTTTTTGCACAAACAGGCAATTCTCTGCGTACCTGATTGTTTTCATGCTGCAAAGGGGATTCATAGTCAGACAAAAATAGCTCCAACACAGCAGAGCCGAGGAACTGCGAGCTGATGAGTCCATCCTCCGGCAGGCCGATTTCCGCTGCCGTTTTTGTATTTTTGAGTGCTTTTGCGCTTTCGTTTTGCCAGATGAGGTAGGGTGTTTCGTAAACGGCAAGCTGTTCCTCCGGCGAGCCGTTGGCATCAATGGGGTAATCCAGCAGGTCGAAAAACTCCATCCCGTTGGAAAAGCCGGGCAGGTGGTCGCCGAAATAAACCAGAACAATGGGCTCATCGGAGTCTTCTGCATATTCCTTCAAACGCCCGATTTGCTCATCCGCATCCCCAATTCCTTGGAAATACTGCGTCAGCAGGTCTGTCTGCGTTTCGTTCAGCTCGATATCGCTGGAGAAGTTCTGCTCCAGTGTGCCGTATTTTTTCTCATAAGGTCCATGGTTCTGAATTGTTACCGTAAAGGAAAACAGCGGTGTATCCGTTTCCTTGATGTGCGTATCCAGTGTTTCGATGATTTTATCCATTGTTGCCGTTTCGTTCACATAGCCGCCATAGCCCTGCGTCGCAAGGTCGAAGGAATCCTCTAAGAAATAAGAGGCTGCAAACCCCAGATCGGGATATACATTCTGGCGGTTATAAAACCATGCATAGCCGGGGTGAATGGAAAGCGTTTCGTAGCCAAGCTTTTGCAGCTGGCGGGGCATACCGTCAAAATCGCTGTGGATAAAGCTGTAGGAGGGCAAAGAGCTGCCGAGATATCGTGTTGCACAGCCTGTCAGCACATCATATTCCGTATTGGAGGTGCCGCCGCCGAAGTTCGGCACAACGATATGCCCGCTGATGGTGCCTTCCTCCGCGCAGATTTCCTTCCAGTTTTTCATCGGGTCGCGGTAGCCCGTAAAATCCAGATGCTCGTTTTCGCTCAGGTCGGAAAATGCTTCGCCCATAATCATAATGATGTGCGGACGCTTTTCTGTGCTGACAGAGGGTGTCCAATCGGTGTCCTCCAGTGTCCGTATGTCCGCCGCAGTATACCCTTCGGGTGCCTTGACCTGCATGATGTTAAACTGATGCAGGAAGGAATAAATCATGCCGCGTGTGTTGTATTGGTTCACCTGAAAATAAGGATTGTCCACAGTCGGGTAGCTGTCATACAGCGCTTGATTTGCATACCAGAGGTGATTTGCCCCAAAGCCGCAGGCAAGCACAAGCACAAGCCCCAGAATCCGTGGCAGAGGCGGCAGAGCAATCGCCTTCGATTTCAGAAAGCTGCATACCGGAAGCGCCGCGAATACAATCAGCATGACCCCAATCAGCACTAGCTGATAAACGGGGAAGGTTTTCAGAATGGCGATGACCTCCTTTGCCAAGGTCAGATCCGTCGGCAGAAGCGGCTCCTGCCGCATGGAAACCTTCACACGGTCAACAACCGCAAAGAATATCAGCACAATCCCGACCAGACTGCATGAAAAGCCGATTTTTCTGGTCAGAAAGAAAAACAGCAGTAATGCCAGCAGCACCGGCAGAATATTCAGCAGCAGCATTGTGGGCGCATGCAGAATGTTCCAGCCGACATATAAAATCTTCGTTGTGGTGATGAGATAAACAATGCCCGTGATGAAAACGGCGGCGCAGAGAAGTGTGAGCGCAATGCCGGCGGGCGTGGAAAGAAATTTTTTTGCTTTATTAAGGTAAGAAGTCCTTTCGGGGTCCTTCATGCGGATACCTCCTTTTTGTTCCTGTATCTTTTTATCCCTATAAATACGGATTATACGAGAAAATGTCGAAAATGTAAAGGAAAGTGGCTCGTTGTGTTTTTTCGGCAGTACAAAATCCGTTGAAAAATTAAGAAAATTGTCTCTTTTCAGGGCAGAGAAATGGTGTATAATAAAAATAGTATTGTTTCAAGTATCGGAAAAAACAGGAAATTTCCTGAAAAACATCAGAGATTCGGCTTTTCTATATTGTCAGAACTTGGCAGATTTGCTATAATTATAGGGTTATGAAAAATTTCATGCGAAAAGAACTCTGAAAAAGAGGAGAATAAAAACCATGGGTGAAAAGAGAGAATACAGAAGACGGCGCAGACCTCCCGAGGATATGGAGCTGCAGCAGCGGCAGGTACGCCGCAGGCAGACGCAGGAGCCACACAGACAGCCGCGCAGGCACAGAAGTGTGCAGGAGGAGCAGCCGTATATCGACCCGCGTCGGGGGGCGCAGGGCAGAAGAATGTCCCGCAGAAAGGCAGAGCGGAAGAAACGGCGGCGCAGAAATATTCTGGTAGTGATTTTGCTGCTGCTGCTTCTGGTAGCGGCGTATGCCGGCGCGAAAATCTGGGTTGCGGTGCAGCAATGGGAAAATAAGGCGGAAAAATCCGATTTTACAACATCGGATACGACTGACCCCGAGGAGGATGAAATCATCAATGTTGCCGTTTTTGGTACGGATGAGGATGGTGTCCGCGCGGATGTAAATATGGTCGCAAGCTTTAATACCGGCACGAAGGAGCTGCATTTTATCTCTGTTCCCAGAGATTCCAAGGTCATCATGACAAAGGAAATGACCGATTATCTGGAAAGCAAAAATGCCTATGTCCCCGAACAGAACGGCGTTTACGGGCAATGCAAGCTGACAGAGCTGCATGCCTATGCAGGCGAAAATAACCGCTGTGCATTCTCCGTTGCCATGCTGGAGGAAATCCTCGGCATGAAGATGGATTATTATGTGAAGGTTGATTTGTCTGCCTTCCGCCAGATTGTCGATGCCGTCGGCGGCGTAGATTTTAATGTAGAAGAAAGATTGTATTATGTAGACCCTTATCAGGATTTGTATATCGACCTGTACCCCGGAATGCAGCATTTGGATGGGGATAAGGCAGAGCAGCTGGTTCGTTTCAGAGACGGCTATGTGCAGAAGGATTTGAAGCGTATCGAGGTGCAGCAGCAGTTCATTCAGGCATTGATTGAAAAGGTATGCAGCTCGGATACCCTGATGCGGAATCTGAACGATCTGGTAAAGGTTGCGCTGGATTGCACCGAAAGTAATATTTCCGTGTCCGAAGCGCTGAAGTATGTGAAATATGTGAAGGCCTTAGACCCTGCAAAGATTACCAGTGATACCGTTCCCTATCTGGGTAATCCCGGAAGATATGTCGAGCTGGATGAGGATGGTATTAAGGAATTGGTGAATGAGCGTATTTACGGCATTGCACCCCAAAGCAGCACGGAGGAGCAGGAAGAAAATCAGTTCAACGAAAGCAATCAAGAAGGCAATCAGCTGAATGAGGACGTATAAAAGACAGACGAGTGAGGGATTCCATGAGCAGAACAAGAAAACACCCGAAAAGAAGAAAGCCATTCAATCCGGTGAAAACCTTTTTCAAGGTGATGCTTTCTATCGTAATGGTATTCGTGGTTTTGGCAGGCGGTGCCTGCTTCGCCTATCATAAGGTAACGGGAGAGTGGCCCTTTGGCGGTGATACGATTGCCAAGGATGCAGATGAAACCAGTATGCTGGATGCCCTTTTGGGCAGAAATATGAAGCTGAATGTGGCAGTGTTCGGCGTAGATGCGGACGGCACCAGAACGGACGTTGCCTTTGTCGTGCATTATGACAGCTCTCAGGAAAGCCTGAGCCTGCTTTCTATTCCGAGAGATACGCGTGTGGATGTCTGCACCGATGTAGAGCAGCTTCTGGGCAAAAGATACGGTGTCATGAAGTTTAACGCAGTGCATGCCATCGGCGGCAAGGAATATGGTCCGCAGGCGGCAGTGCTGCAGCTGGAGGATATGCTGGGGATTAAGATTGACCATTATGTAAAGGTTGATTTTAACGCACTGGTAGAAATCGTCGATGCCGTTGGCGGCGTTGAGGTAGATGTGCCGCGGGATATGAAATGGGACATGAGCGATACCGGCGATATCAAGATTGACCTGAAAAAAGGTCTGCAAACGCTGGATGGCAATAAGGCATTGCAGCTGGTTCGTTTCCGTAAGGGCTATGCCAACGGTGATGTCGGGCGTATTCAGGTGCAGCAGATGTTCTTAAAGGCATTGGCAACAAAGGTGCTGAGTACGGAAAGCATTGTGAAAAACCTTGGGGACTATATCAAGGTGATGTATAAATATGTAGATACGGATGTAAGCCTTTCCGATGCACTGAAATATGCAAACTATATCACCAAGATTGATATGAGCAAAATGACGATGGAAACTCTGCCCGGTGTCGGTCAGTATATCAGCGGTGTGTCCTACTTTATCCATGACCCTGCCGAAACGACAGAGGTGGTGGATCGCCTGTTCTATAATGTAGCCCCTGCCGGCAATACAGATAGCGACAGCAGCAACAGCAAGGATCTGACCATTGAGGTTTCCAACGGCGGCACGGTAGCAGGTCTGGCAGCACGGTTCACGGAGCTTTTGAAGAACGAAGGCTATACTGTGACAGAGCCGACGAACTATACCGGCGAAAAGCTCAGCTATACCCGTATTCTGGTAAAGAATGAGGGCGTTGGGCAGGATCTGGTCAGCTATTTTAAGGATGCCAGAGTGGAGGTTCTGCCGAATGCAGTCGGCAGTGCAGATATCCGCATTGTCCTTGGCACCAATGAGCAGTAAGAGGCTGCGGAAAGAATAGGAGAATCAATATGGATTATAAAATGCTTTTTATCCGTGCGATAAAATCAGGCTGCCTGTGCAGTGTGCTTTATCATGGATTTATGCTGATTACGGGCATGGCAATCAGCCTCAGACAGGTTGTTACATTTACAGTGGTCTTTATCCTGTTGTATTTCCTGTGGCTGGTTCTGGTAAGTAAAAAGAATAGATAATAAGAAGAACCGAGGAAAGGAATTCTGTCCAATCCTCGGTTTTTTGTTTAAGCAAGTCAAAATCTCATTTTGGCTCAAATCGACTTAAAGTCATTTCAGCCCAAGGCTGATGAGAAGGCTGCGGTCAACTCGCCGCATCATAGCATCATCCAGACAGCAAAGCTTTTCCCGCAGGCGCTGCTTGTCAATCGTGCGAATCTGCTCCAGCAGCACAACGGAATCCTTCGGCAGTGCATATACCGCGGAGGAAAGCGCGATGTGCGTCGGCAGCTTCGCCTTGTTCATCTGAGAGGTGATGGCGGCGCAGATTACTGTCGGGCTGTATTTGTTCCCGATATCATTCTGCACGATTAAAACGGGACGGATGCCGCCCTGCTCGCTGCCCACCACAGGGCTGAGGTCTGCAAAAAATATATCTCCTCGTCTGACAATCATGTTCTCACACTCCGCTGTTTGGTCTGGTCAGCGGCGGAAGAATAATATGTAAGTGGATGCCCTTCCTGCTGACTGTTTTCAGTATGGACAAAAACAGGGGTGTTTATTCCGTAATTCGGAAGGTATCGGCATCGAATTGCGGATGGAAGGTAAATTCGTGATAGTCCATTCGGTAGCGCTCCTTGTCATCTGCATCATAAATGACAAAACGGACGGGCAGCAGGCTTTCACGGTCAATCCAGAGTTTTTCTGTGGCAAGTCCGTCATCGTTGCCGGGAATGACAGCCTCAAGCACTACGCACTTGGAGGAATCAAACGAAGCCGTTTCCACGCTGACCCCCTCCGATTGCATATAGTTTCTGATAAACTGCCCCAGAAACAGCTCACTGCGGTGCTGTGATTCGGGCACATCTCGGATGATGCGGTCATTCACTCTGGGGTTGTACTGACAGATGCGGTCGCCGTCAAAAACGGTGTAGTTGCCGGCAACGGTCTCCGGTGCGGTCAGCTCCAAGCGATATTCCCCCGTGGATTTGTAGTATTGCTTGGTCTCATAGATCTTTTCGCCGTTTTCTGTCTGGCGGATGAGCGTTGCCGTGCAGGCATAGCCCTCCATTTCGGCAAGCTGCTGTTGGATTTCCTCAAGCTCCGTCAGGTTTTTCTCCCGACTGCACGCACAGACGGCAAAAAGCAGAACGAAGGAAAGAAAAAGTGAGAAAAATCGTTTCATGGCGTTCTCCTTTGAAATTGGGTTCCCTTCAATTTATGATTTTTGCCGGCGGAATAGTCGCGGAGGGCGGAGTTTTTGCACCTTGCGGTAAAATAGGCTTTGGCGTTGCTTGGAAAGATATGGTATCATTTGCATGAGTGAAGTGAAAGATAAATCGATACTTGTAGATGGAGGTAATCAAAATGAAAGAATATCAACATTTGATTGGGAAGATTATTGTCGCAGTGGCAATTATAGTTGCCGCAATCATTATAGCGCAGGCTATTGGTGGAGCTGGAGAAAGTATCCGTAGTGGCTTGTTTCAATTAGGGGATGCTCTTCGATAAATTCAAGTTGAACAAAATCGCTGCGCGATGGCCTGCCAAGGCTGTGGCGCAGCTTTCTTTTTCTCAATAATAAAATAGGCAATGGCAATTCTTACCAGTATTTGATATTGTAAAGTTACCACACAAAACAATTCAATAAAGAAAGACACCACTGCCTATGAAAAGAATACCATTTGACCGCTTTTCTGACAAGCGGTTTTATTATGCTAATGCACCTCCATGTAAGCAGGGTTTTTCATTAACTACTGATTTTACATGGAGGATTTTATTATGTACGAAGAAATTTTTAATCAGATTCGATCTGCTGCGAATAAACGGAATCTCAAGGATTCCACGATTCATGCATACTGTACCAGTGTTGCTCATTTTTTGAACCACACAGCCAAGGATATAGATGCATTAACAACTGACGATGTTGATATATTCCTAACTGAAAAGAAACTTTCCGGGATTTCACCGGAAACATACAATCACTACCATTCAGGAATCCGCTTCTTTTACAAAAAAATATTGAAGAAGAATTGGGATGATGATGACATACCTCGTATGAAAAGGGACAGAAAGTTACCAACGGTGCTTACAAAAACAGAAATATCAGCTATTCTTGATGCTACGCCAAATCTGAAGCACAAAGCTATGATTGCTACTATGTATTCAGGCGGACTTCGTGTTTCAGAAGTCACACATCTTCATTATGATGATATTTCACGCACGAACAAAACTATACACATCCGTGATGGGAAAAGTCGCTCTGATCGTTATACTTTGCTTGCAGACCGGACGCTCGAAATATTGACAGAATACTGGTTTCAATGTGGCAGACCAAGAGGGATTTTGTTCCCAAGTTCATGGACAGGGGATTATCTTACAAAAGATAGTGTCATTCAGTTTTTTCGTGAAAGTGCCAAAAGAGCAGGCATTCAGAAACACGTCTCCACGCATTGTTTACGTCACAGCTTTGCAAGTCATCTGTTTGAATCCGGCTGTGATGTAAAATATATTCAAGCGCTTCTGGGACATCGTGATCCAAAATCAACAGAGGTTTATCTGCATGTAAGCAATAAAACTCTGCTTGGAATCAGGAGTCCATTTGATGAGATGGGCGGTGAATGATTATGGAGAAATCATGTACGATACAAGATGTATTTGAACGGTTTTATCCTTCTTATGAAAAGAGGAATAGCCCTCCTGCTCATCATAGAAAAACAGCTTATCATATCATGAACTGTAAAACAGGCGCTTTTGGTGTAAACATCAGTGTTTGTGAGGACTGCGGATGTATCAGCATTCATAATAACTCCTGCAGAAGCAGATGCTGTCCCATGTGCCAGGAGTTTCCGAAAGAGAAATGGATTGATGCACAAAAAGAGAACGTACTTGATGCACCCTATTATCATGTAGTATTCACAGTTCCTGAGGAATTGAATTCCATCATTTACAGCAACCAGAAGCTGTTGTATGATGCACTGTATCATGCTGCCTCAGCAACCTTGAATGAATTGGCAAAAGACGCAAAGTACCTGGGAGCTAATATAGGGTATATCTGCATTCTTCATACCTGGGGTTCTGCAATGAATTATCATCCTCATATTCATACCATTGTTCTTGGAGGTGGGCTTGATGATGAAAATAAATGGAAAGAAACAGGTGGAAAATTTTTTCTCCCATATGGTGTTATCTCGAAAGTGTTCCGTGGAAAATATCTGGATGAGTTAAAAAGCCTGTGGAATGATTCTAAGCTTAAATTTCATGGTACAGCAGAGAAATATCAGAACAGCTATCGTTTTAAAGAACTTCTTGATAAGTGTTATGAAAAGAACTGGGTCACTTACTGTAAAGAAACTTTCAATGGTGCACAGTCGGTTATCAATTATCTTGGAAAATATACCCACAGGATAGCAATCAGTAATCATCGAATCAAATCCATGACAGATACGACAGTTACATATGTAGTAAAAGACTATAAAAACGAAGGCTGCTGGAAAGAGAAAACAATTTCAGGAGAAGAATTCATCCGTCGATTCATGATGCATGTTCCTCCCAAACGATTTGTCAGAATCCGGCACTATGGTCTGCTATCATGTAGAAACAAGAGAAAAAAGATAACTCACTGCAGAAACCTGCTTGGATGTAAGAAATACATTTCTACATTAAAAAATCTAAATGCAGTAGAAATGATAAGGGTTTTATATCACATCGATGTATGCAAATGTTCTTCTTGTGGAGGGAATATGGTATCACCCCGCAAAGATAAATACAGTTCTTCTTTTCGTGCACATATGAGATGTTAAGATCTACAATTGCATAGAATAAATGACTTCCTCATAGGAGGTTTGTTTGTCATGCCTGAAATTGATTTCTTGAATAAAAAAACTTTTACCAAAACATCCGGTATGATAAACTTAAGGAAAAGAGCAACGATTGAATCCCCATAGCTATCGGCTAAAGGGACGCGACTTTGTTCACCAAGGTAAAATCGAAATTGATGTAAACGAAAGGGCAGTTTTTATCAGAACTCAAGGCTGCTTTTTCGTTTACACCAACTCCGATTGTTTCCTTAACAGTTTGTGGAATCGACTGAAAGGAAGCATTATATGTTCTATATTGTTTTTAACTTTGCAATGGCAGTGATTATGTTTTTATTCGGAATCTGCTTTGTAAAATCAAATGGAAAGGCCGCTGCATTTTTGTCTGGCTATAATATGAAATCTAAGGAAGAACGAAAACAGTATGATGAAAAAGAAATGTGCAGCGTATATGGAAATCGGATGATGTGGATGGCACTGCCATTTGTAGCCGGTGCAGCCATAGATTTATTATACAGTGGAATCGGGTGTCTGGCAGCGTGTGTAATATGGACCGTTCAATTTGTTTTATTGATGAAAGAACGTAAGAAACGAGAAAAATAGAAAAGAACATTTAGGCGAAAGACATATGCGAAAGGAGATATACAATCTATACAGGAACAGGATAATACTCGGTAACAAGAGGAACCTTAACTACTTAAAGGAGATGACGTGAATATGAGATGTCCATATTGTGAAGGAAAAATGCGAAAAGGTCAGTTGCATGCGGTTGGTGCAGGGGCAGGACTGGAGTGGAAAGAAGACTCTGAGAGTTTGCGGTTGAATACGGATCCAGAGTTAGTAGCAAGGATATCTGGAGACCGCATAGCTGCCTATAATTGTGATTTTTGCAGAAAGATTATTGTCTCTTACGAATATTGAGATTTTCAATTCTTTGAATTGTAATGACCGTAACGGGAAAGGATAAAAAGAGATAATAGAAAAATATCCAGAATACGATTACTTGCGAGGAATTAGGCGATGAAGATAAAACGTGGAGATACTTATCAGATAAAATTGTATCTGGAACCTGGGAAAATTTCTGATCACAATAGAAGAGACAATGGAACTTTGAAATTTACAGGGGTAGCATCATGGTTTATCGGATTGGTTATAGATGTAAATATTGATTTTTCATTTAAAGAAGCAAATTATTTTTATTGCAGATGCCGAGATCTGGATGGAGGTAGTGCAAGATGTACTGGAGCTAACGCCCTCTCTTTACGCAGAAATTGTTATAAAGGATCAACAACGGTGTTATGTAAAAATTGGCAAAGTAATTGTGAATAGTAAAATTT
>ERZ772872.3985-NODE-3985-length-10638-cov-5.747709_pt1 | contig 10638 bp, 7 predicted proteins | sample MGYA00512132_ERZ772872 | MGnify/ENA primary metagenome ERZ772872 (study PRJEB29015, sample SAMEA2737724) | human gut metagenome | biome: human gut; feature: human-associated habitat; material: faeces | place: China | collected 2012 ... | reverse complement strand
GGGTCTGAAAGGGGCGAGCAGCCCCTTTCTCGTGGATCCAGCGCGTCGAAATCGCCGGTGCTTTTCTGGTTCTCTTTTGGCACGCAAAAGAGAACTTAGCCCAGCGAAAAAGCGCTCTGACCCCGCGCCACCGGCGCGACAACCAGTTCAAAGTTTCTTCAAGAACCCATCCAGCTCCCGCTGGTTCCGGATCAATATATAGTTCTCCGGATACTTTTCCCCGATCCTCTCCATCTTTGCCCGCTTTTTGGCGGTACGCCCATCGTGGAGGATCCAGCGGACAAATTCGGCATCTATCTTCTCTTCGCACCCGGGCGCAGACGACTCCCTCACACGGCCTTTGTTCTGCTGCCAGCGCCGTACCGCCCGCCAGAGGCAGACCAGCGGCGAAAACCAGAGCACGATGATCTTATCCGCTTCTTCCAGCCGCCGGGCATAGCAGGTCTTTGTATAATTGCCGTCGATGACCCAGCCGCCTGCGTTCTCGTCGAGAAACTGCCGGACAATGGCTTCTTCCTCGGCGAAGGGCCGCTCCACCCAGCCGGGCAGGAAATGCACGGTATCCATATGGAGCACCGGCAGGCCGTATCTCTCCCCAAGACGCTTTGCCAGCGTGGATTTTCCGCTGCCGCTGGTACCAAGTATCGCTATTTTCATCTCTGCCTCCCTTTACCTTATATAAGATGTACCAGCCAGTATACGCTGACCGTCTGATAACGTCAAGTTCCGGCTTGACATTTCGTCTGCCTGCTCGTATGCTATAATCATAGAGTCTATGATAGGAGGTCTTGCAGATGGCATCTCCCAAAAAACGTGTCAATCCGCTTTTTGTTGCTTTAGCGGTCGTGCTGGTGGCCGTAGTGGCCGCTGTGGGCGTGGTCTTTTTCCAGCTGCACAGCAAAATCTCGGCTCTGCAAACCGGTGCATCCTTCACCTTCCGGTATGAGATAGCGCCCAACAGCCCGGATAAGCCGCCGCTGCTGAACATCCTCGAGCGGGTGAACGCTTCCAGCGGAAGCGTCAGCGGGCAGTATGCGCCCGGAAAGCTGCAGCTCTCTTTCTACCAGCTCAACGAAGACGACTCCGTCAAGACGTCTCCCTTCACCCGGGTCTATATCGACTCGGAAGAGACGCTCTTCGACATCGGACAGCTCTACACCGTTCTGCGTCAGGCTGTCACCGATAAACTCTCCCTCGCAAGCGTTCTTCTGCCCGAGTGGAGCCTCGGAGACTACATCTCCCAGACGCAGGCTGCCGCCGTACTGGGCGTCGAGACGAACAAGGTCGAGCTGCAGGAGCTTTCCGGCTTCACCCTCTCGCTCAAGGGGCTGAAAAAAGTCTCTCCTTCCGCCGCACGGGACGGCTACCGCTACTATCAGTTCCCTGCCGCAGCCGACGGCACGACCCTCGTGCTCGGCTTTTCGACGGACGCTCTCTTCTCGAAGACCACGCCCATCCATGTGCTGCTGACCATCCCGGACCACAACGTCCACATCCAGCTCATCGGCACGGTGACTTCTGCCAAGACGGTGCTTTCTCCCCCGGCTTCCCGGATGAGTGACGAGGACATCGCCACGCTGGCTCAGATACGCCAGAGCATCGAGTCTGTCTGGAAGATGATACAGTCCGCCACCCAGACCACAAACTGAATGATACAAAAAAAGCAGACGCTTCGTGCAGCGTCTGCTTTTTTTGGTTTGCGCTTTTCGTTGTCATGACCACAAAGAGAGAGGAAGTTTTTCTCAGTAATGCACGACATTGCCCGCATTGCGGATGCGCGCCAGCACCGGCTCTGCCTCCGGGCTGCGGAAATAGTCGAGGCTGGTCTTGGGCAGCAGCATCTCGAGGGTATCCCAGTCGCCGCTCTGCAGGCACTGGCGGACGGTGGAAGCACTGATGGCCTTGCCGTTTGCTTCTTTGCGGGGTACAACGACACACTCGATACCCGCTTTGGGCAGCTGCTCGCACATGATCTGGTTGTAAAGCCCCGTCACCTGACTGGCAGGCTCCTCGCCCACATAGCGGGCGGTGATGTTCAGCGCCGCCGCGATTTTCGTAAAGACGGCGAGGTCCAGCCGGGCGTGGCCGTCGATGACAGCTGCCTCATCCTTCAGGAAGTAGCTGGGGAAGGTGGCATTCGAGATGATGTAGGGGCCGCTGTCGTGGAGCACGACGTTGGGCAGATGGGCCACGCCCGCCTCCACCAGCTTCCTGCGCACGGCGAAAGGCACGAGGCTGGCGTCCTCACTGACCACGAACAGGTGGAGCGTGTCGCAGGCGGCAGCGGCTTTTTCCACAAGATACTGATGACCGAGGGTAAAAGGGTTCGCGTTCATGACGAGGGCCGCACTTTTTCCCTCGGTTTTGGTCTTTTCCAGATCGCGCAGATAGGCCCCGAAGCCGTCGCGGCGGTTCTCCATGAAGACAAGGGTATCCTCCACCCGGGCGATCTCGTAGAAGCCGAGGTCGCCGAAAAACTTGGAGCTTTTCACCTTGGTGTAGAGAAACAGGTGCATATTCCCCCGCGCGCACTGCACCTCGATGAGGTGGGTGATGATCTGGTTCAGCAGACCCTCGCCCTGATGGGCGCTGCTGACGGCGAAGCACCGCAGGGTGTTGCCGAAGCAGCTGCCGGTGCCGATGACGTTGTATTCCTCGTCGAACATGGCGCAGATGTAGTCCAGATTGCCGTCGCGGCGGATGCCCTCCTGACCCAGCAGTGTGTCGATTTGGGCCAGAACGGTTTTATCGGTCGGATAGACCTGCGAAATGGTATATTCACTCATTGATATTCCCCTCAGTAGTAACAAAATGGAGCAGCCAGGTCAGCGCCAGCAGGTCGGCACTGCCGCCGGGCGAGAGATTTTCTGCAATGAACCGGTCATCCAGTGCCGCGAGCGCATCTTTGTCCGGGTAAGGTGTCTGGGCGAGAAGGGCTTTCAGCTCTTCGGTGAGGGCCAGCTGACGCTCCCGGCTCGAGCGGGCGATAATGTTGGTATCGGTGCTGTTGGCCAGGATGGCCAGCAGTGCGCCTCCGCCGACGCGGTCGAAGTCGTAACCCCTGGCAAGGCCCTCTTCCAGCACCGGCAGACCGACATTCAGCACTGCGGGAAGCCCAGCTTCCACCTGCCCGCGCACACCGGCGATGCCGTACTGGATATAAAGCTTCTGGCCCACGGTGGCGGCGTTCTCGGCAGTGACGCCTGCAAAATCCTTCTCGGTCAGGCCCGCCGTCATGGCGGATACTTCCGCCAGCACCCGGGCTGCATCCACCCAGAGGGAGCGGTCGAGGCGTCCCAGCGCCGCGCAGACGATGCCCACCGAAAAGACCGCGCCCTTATGGGTGTTGACGCCGCCGGTGGCATCCAGCATCTCGCCCTCGGCCTCACAGCCCAGGGGCCGCAGGGCCGCGAAGGTCTCGGGCGCGGGCTGTTCCGCCGTCTCGCGGCCCGTCCGGGCGCAGGCTTCAAAATAGGGATAGAGCGCCGCGGCGCTGTCCATGAAGGTGAAGACGTCCATGTCCTTATGGCTTCCGCTGTTGCGCCGGTCCACAAGGCCGGGCTTCGGGGTGGTGGTCACTTCGTAGAGCAGGGCGCGGACGGCCAGACGGGCCGCGTCGGCGATGTCCTGCGCGTCCCGGGCCTCGGTCAGGATCTCCGTCGTCTTTTCCTGCAGTTCGGCCACGGTATGGATGCGGCGGCTGCTGCACACCTTAGCAGGCCCGCCGCAGATGAGACAGCGGCGGCCTTCGAGGTCCAGCTCTTCTCTGTCCACTTTGAGGCCGTCCGGGCGGATAACGTCCATGTCGAACAGCCGCCCCAGCGGGGTGGCGTCCTCGATGTCGGTGGTAAATTTCTTGATGGTCAGCGGGTCGGCGTCCAGCACATAGAACGCCTCGCAGCCGGTCACTTCCCGGACGGCGTCCTGATGTAGCGGCGTCAGCTTTGCCCGCAGAAACTGCTGGCGCAGCAGCTGACGCCCCCGCGCAAAGCCCCGCCGGATGAGGGGCGAATCCTTTATCGGGCCGCAGATATTCATGGTAAAGCAGATGAGAGGCTTGTGGTACCGGGCCAGCAGCTCCTGCTGATGCTGCACCCGGCGCTCCCGTGCATCCAGCATCTGGACCAGCGAAACAGTCGTTTCCATGTTTTTCTCCTCTCAGCGGTGCTTTTTGAGCATGTCCATAAAGAGCTTCACCTGCGGCAGGGCGGCTGTGTCTCTCTGGCAGAAAATATAGGTGCGCCGGACGAAGGGCTCGCCGTTCTCGAAGGTGCAGGGCTTGACATAGCCCTTGAAGTTATCCAGCGCCACTTCCGGCATCAGCGCCCAGCCGAGGCCCCGCTCCACCATCTCGCGGCAGACCATGATGTTGTCCACCACAAAATTGCCCGCATCGTTGGTCACGCCGTTCTCATAGCGCCAGCGGGCCATCTGGGCGCTGATGGTGGCATCGCTGCTGTGGTCGATATAAAGGTAATCGGAGATGGGCCTGTCCTTGTTCTCCTCGCTGCAGATCAGGCAGATATTCTCTTGCGAGAGCAGGAACTGGGTGCCGTCCCACGGATACTCGCCCCGCAGCACTGCCACGTCCAGCGAGGAATCCAGCATCTGCTGATAGATGTTCCGGCTGTGGCCGGTAGCGATGTCCAGACGCACTTTCGGGTAGGCTTTGTGGTACTCCGTCAGCACCTCGGGCAGACGGTAGTAGGAGAAGTTCACCGAGATGCCGGCCCGCAGGGTACCGCAGGCTTCGCCCTGGATGGAGGCCAGCTGGCGGCGCATCTTTTCCATCTCGCGGGCGGCGGCAGCGCTGTGGAGCAGCACCTGTTCACCGGCCGGCGTGAAGCGGATGCCCTGCCGTGAGCGCAGGACGATTTCCACCCCCAGCTCCTGTTCCAGCGCCTTGATGCGCTTGGACAGTGCCGACTGGGTCATGTACAGTTTGTCCGCTGCGTGGGTGATGTTGCGCGTCTCGTCCAGCGCGTGCAGCAGCTCGTAATCTTTTTCGTCCATCGTAGCTCTCCCCCTATTGCCCTTTATTTTATCATTTCTGTTTGCGCTTCATCCAGGCGCATTTTGCTCAGATTCCATATCTGTTATTCATAATACAACAGATTTCAGCAAATGAAAAGGGGGATATTCGCCTTGATTTTCCCGAAAGTCCATTCCCAGATGGAATAACTCGGCACTTTTCTTGCAGTTTTCTTAACCCTGCCTTAATTCCATCTTAATGCGGTGTTGTTGTACACAACATCTTCATTTTTTCTCTGCCGACAGACGGTCTTCCTCCCGCAGTACAGAAAACGCAGCTCTCTTTTCATTTTTGCCTGAAAAATAAGCAAAAGTCCAGTTTATCGGACATTATTTGCATTATCATAAAAACAAGAAAAAACTCGTTTCTTTCTTCTTTGGCACATTGCAGATTTTTCCGTCTGCTTTTTGTGCAAAGTCCCAGAATTTTTCGTTGAAAAGCGCGTTTTGTTGACAGCCGCTTTTTGAAAAGCGTATCCTTATTGCAAACCAGAGTCAGGAGGTCATTTTATGGAGCACTCCATACGTCTTGCCCACATCAGCGAGGACGGCACCCGCACCCAGACCGTCTACGACCATCTCGCCGGCACTGCCAGACTGGCCGGTTCCTTCGCAGCCCCCTTCGGGGCGCAGCGCGAGGCCGAATTTGCCGCGTGGCTCCACGACGTCGGGAAGTACAGCGACGCCTTCCAGCTGCGGCTCAAAGGCGGTCCCAAGGTGGACCACTCCACCGCCGGGGCGCAGGAGGCCTGGGTTCGCCAGCATCTCCACACCGCCTTTGCCGTGGCCGGACACCACAGCGGCCTGCCCGACGGCGGGAGCCCCGCCGATGACCCGGGCGACGCCACCCTGTTTGGCCGGAGCAAGAAGCCGGTAGACCCCTACGACGGCTGGCAGGAAGTAACGCTCCCCGCCTCGACGCCGCCCGCGTGGGCCTGCGCCGACCCGCTGAGCCTCGCGTTCTTTACCCGGATGCTCTACTCCTGCCTTGTGGACGCCGACTTCATCGACACCGAGACCTTCATGGACGGCAAGGCCGCACCCCGGGGCAGCGGTACGGACATCGCCGCGCTGCGGGACATCGTTTCCGCACAGGCGCAGCGCTATCTCAGGGCCGAGTCGCCCTCCCCCGTCAGCGTCCAGCGCAACACCGTCCTCCGCGCCTGCCTTGAGAAAGGCGCGCACGGCCCACAGGGGCTCTACACCCTCACCGTACCCACCGGCGGCGGCAAGACCTTCGCCTCCCTCGCCTTTGCGCTGGAGCACGCCGCCGCCCAGAAGATGAAGCGGGTCATCTATGTCATTCCTTATATGTCCATCATCGATCAGACCGCCGCCGTCTTCTCGGGCCTGCTGGGCGCAGAAGATGTTCTGGCCGACTTCTCCAACGCCGAGTACAAGACTGTTGAGCAGGACGACCTGACCCCCGCCCAGTACCGCCAGATGCTGGCCAGCGAAAACTGGGATGCGCCGGTCATCGTCACCACCGCCGTGCAGTTTTTTGAGTCGCTCTATGCCAACCGCAGCAGCCGCTGCCGCAAGCTGCACAACATCGCTGACAGCGTGATCATTTTTGACGAGGCACAGACTCTGCCGCTGGACTACCTCAAGCCCTGCATCAGCGCCATTGCCCAGCTGGTGCAGCATTACCACGCCACCGCTGTGCTGTGCACTGCCACCCAGCCTGCGCTGGAATCCCTTTTCAAGGAATTTGCCCCGGAACTGCGGATGCAGGAGATCAGCCCGGACACGGAAACGCTCTATGAGACCCTCCGCCGCACGACCATCCGGGACATTGGCACGCTGCCGCAGGAAGAACTTGCGGCGCAGCTGGCGGCCCTGCCGCAGGTGCTGTGCGTGGTGAACCGCCGCAAGACGGCGCAGGAACTGTATGCTGCCCTGCCCGAAGAAGGCAGTTTCTGCCTGACCACCCTGCTGTGCGCCGCAGACCGCCGCCGCCAGCTGGAAGAAATCCGGCAGCGGCTGGCAGACGGCCTGCCCTGCCGGGTGGTGTCCACCTCGCTGATCGAGGCCGGTGTGGACGTAGACTTCCCCGCCGCCTACCGGGAGCAGTGCGGGCTGGACTCGCTGCTGCAGACCGCCGGGCGCTGCAACCGCGAAGGCCGCCGCAACGCGGCAGAGAGCAAGGTGTACTGCTTCCGGCTGGAAGGCTGCGCGGTGCCGCAGATGCTGAAACAAAACAGCATTGCACTGGACTATACCGCAGACTATCATTCGCAACTTGACACCCCCGCAGCTATCCGCGTGTACTTCAAACAGCTGTATTCTTCCCGCGGTACAGCAGCCTTTGACATTGAGCACATTCTGGATGCATTCCGCTTTGGGATATCCGGCTGTGAAATGCCCTTTGCACAGGTTGCTGAGAAATTCCGCCTGATCAAAAACGCTGCCTATACCGTTTACATTCCTATTGCGGATGGTGTCGCTTTATGTGAACATTTGCGGCAAGGATTCATCAGCCGGACACTTCTGCGGCAGTTAGGTATCTATAGTATTTCCTGCTATCCTGAGCAATTTGAGGCTCTGAAATCTGCTGGTGCACTGGAACTGCTCCCTAACGGCAGTGCAATTCTTACCGACCCGAATCAATATAGTTCTGAAACCGGCCTGAAACTGGATGTCGAGACCGGTATCGGCGTGTTTTTCTGAAAAAAATCATAGAAATTTTTGTCAAAAAGCAAGTAAAACGTGTGAAAGTCCCGCGTATTGGACGTTTCTTCCAGTATAATACAGACAAAGAGAGAAGCGGCAAAGCCTCTACCGCTCTGCCGCTTCCATTCCGGGACACAGTCCAAGAATCTTTGTAAATATTTCTATCCACGCCACACAGGATAATCTCCGGAGACGACATTCTCATTATAAAGGACAGTTTTATTTTTTGCAAGCGTTCGTTACACTCCCTATTTTGTGTCGCATCGAAAAAATGAATTGACAAGGTTTTCTTCCCGTGCTAAGATAAAGTCACAGAAAGATTTTAAGATTCTTTATAAATGAAGTTCTAAATAAGAAAGGAGTGATCCCAATGGCTAAGACAAGTTCTCGCCAGACCACACGACCTGATTTTGAAAGGAGGTGGTGCCCATGTCAATGCTGATCGAAGTATGGGGTGACTATGCCTGCTTCAGCCGGCCGGAGATGAAGACCGAACGTGTGAGCTATGATCTCATCACACCATCGGCAGCACGAGGGCTGGTGGAAGCGATCTACTGGCATCCGGGCATGAAGTACCATATTGATCGTATCTATCTGCTGAACCCGGTGCGGTTCACCAACATCCGCCGCAACGAGGTCAAGTCCACCCTGCTGGCTTCGGCAGCACTCAGCGCTGCTAAAGGCGGGAAGGTTCCGGTTCTGGACACTTCAGCCGACATTCAGCAACGAGCCGCGCTGGTACTGCAGGATGTACGCTATGTTATTGAATGCCACTTTACCATGACGAACAAGGCCGCACCGGGTGACAATCCCGGCAAGTTTCAGGACATCCTGCGGCGGCGGCTGAACAAGGGCCAGTGCTATCATCAACCTTGTTTCGGCTGCAGAGAGTTTCCTGCCAACTTCCGCGAGTGGACTGGCCGTGCTGAGGACATTCCTATGCGGAGGGAAATCACGCAGGACCTTGGCTTTATGCTGTATGACCTGGATTATTCCGACCCATCGAATATCCGTTCCCAGTTCTTCCGTGCGAAACTGGTCGAAGGCGTGCTGGACTGCCGGGATGTGGAGGTGTTCACATGATCTTACAGGCATTGACTGCCTATTACGAAACTTTGCAGGCACAGGGCAAGTTCTCTGCGCCCGGCTGGGATGACAGTTTCAGGGTAAGCTACGAGCTGCGGCTGAACGATGCCGGGCAGTTGGTTCGTTTGGTGCCGCTTGGCACAACGAATGACAAGGGCAAGCACATTCCCATGACCCTTCGTGTGCCAGAACACGCTACACGTTCTTCCGGCATTTCGGCAAATCTTCTCTGCGATACGCCCACTTACCTGCTGGGCGCTGACGAAAAAGGCAAGCCGACGCGTGCTGTGGACTGCTTCAAGGCCTGTGCAGCCCTGCATCATGCTGTTCTGGATGGGGTAGATTCTCCCGTCGCCCGGGCTATCCTTGCCTATTTTGACAGTTGGGATCCGGCACAGGCCTCCACGCATCCTCTGCTGGCAGAGGCGTGGAAAAAGCTCAACGCAAATGCTAATCTGGTTTTTGGCTATGAAGCCCCGGATGGTGATTACCAGCGTTCCACAGAGGATAGTGCAATTCAAACAGCATGGCAGAACTACTATAACAGCCGCACCACAGATACTGCTGTAGCACAGTGTCTGATCACCGGCAAGGAAGCCCCCATTGCACGCACACATCCAAATATCAGCGGAGTACCCGGTGCCCAGAGTTCTGGTGCATCACTGGTTTCCTTTAATGCAGATGCATTTTGCTCCTATGGCCATAAGCAGGGCGAGAACGCTCCTGTCAGCAAATACGCTGCCACCGCCTATACTACAGCATTAAATGCACTGCTGTCAGACCGCAACGGACATTGCCGCATCATCGGCGACGGAAATGATACAACTGCTGTAGTTTTCTGGTCTGAAAATGCACAGCCTCGATATTCTGCATTTGGTTGTGCCTGCCTGTCCAGCGATTTAAATGGCGACCTTGCAGATGCCATCAAAAGGCTTTCCCTTGGTCAGGTATGTTCCTTTCAGGATAGCATCCTTCAACCAGAAGAACATTTTTACGTATTAGGCCTGTCGCCCAACGTGGCGCGCCTTTCCGTACGTTTTTTCCTGCGGGACACGCTGGGTGGATTTGCAAACAACCTGCAACGTTTTCTGGAAGACACTAATATTGTCCACACGGGTAAAGACACCCGCGAACATCTCTCGGTCTGGGCATTGGCCATGACCACCGTCCGTGTCGTACCCGGTGGGTCGCTGCCATCCCCTTCTCCGCAGTTGGTCGGTGACCTGCTGCGCGCTGTGTTGACCGGAACACCTTATCCAATCACCCTGCTCAACAGCGTGACGATGCGCATTCGGGCAGAGCGCAATGTTTCCCGCGGACGTGCCGCCGCATTGAAAGCTTTCTATTTGCGCAATTCTCCCACCGAACTGAATAAGGAGGTCTTTTCTGTGAACTTAAATGAATCCACCAATGTGCCCTACATTCTGGGGCGGCTGTTCTCTGTGCTGGAAGCCGTGCAGAGTGCTGCCAACCCCGGCATCAACACCACCATCAAAGACCGGTATTTCAATTCCGCCTGTGCCACACCTGCTATGACCTTTCCTACGCTGATCAAACTGGCACAGAAGCACCTGCAAAAACTGAACACGGCTAACGCCACTTATTACAACAAGCAAATCACCGAACTGATGGCACTGCTGCCTGCAAGCGGCTACCCCGCCCGGCTGAGCCTGCCGGACCAGGGCAAGTTTGAGATCGGCTATTATCACCAAACCCAGAAACGCTTTGAGAAGAAAAACAAGGAGGAATAAACCATGTCTGAGCCCATCAAGAACCGCTACGATTTCGTCATTCTGTTCGACGTGGAAAACGGCAACCCCAACGGCGACCCGGATGCCGGCAACATGC
>ERZ772872.3984-NODE-3984-length-10643-cov-3.192104_pt1 | contig 10643 bp, 9 predicted proteins | sample MGYA00512132_ERZ772872 | MGnify/ENA primary metagenome ERZ772872 (study PRJEB29015, sample SAMEA2737724) | human gut metagenome | biome: human gut; feature: human-associated habitat; material: faeces | place: China | collected 2012 ... | reverse complement strand
ATATGAACGAAATACCAGTATATTTATTTACCGGTTTTATGGACAGTGGAAAGACGACTCTTGTAAAAGAGACGCTGTTTGATGATGGATTTACCGAGGGCGGAAGAAGCGTCGTGATCTGCTGCGAGGACGGAGATATCGAATATGATGAGGCAGAGTTAAAAAAGATCAATGCAAGACTCATCATGGTAGAAAACGAAGAAGATTTTACAGAAGAATTTTTAAACAAGGTTCAGGCGGAATATCTGCCGGAGCAGGTGTTTATCGAATACAACGGTACCTGGGGCATGGGAACGCTGATGGATATGGAGCTTCCGAAACACTGGGTGATCGTACAGCAGTTAGCAACCGTGGATGCAACAACATTTGATATGTATCTTGCAAATATGCGTACTATGGTAATGGAACAGTTATTCCAGGCGGATGTTGTGATCTTTAACCGTTGTGATGACAGTACGGATAAAGGAAAATGCCGTCGTAATGTTAAGGCACAGAATCGTAAGGCACAGCTTGTTTTCGAACGTGAGGATGGCAGCTTAGATGAGCGCCCGGAGGAACTTCCGTTTGATCTTTCCGCGGATGTTATCGAAGTTACAGATGCAGATTATGCGATCTGGTACATGGACTGCATGGACAACCCTAAGAAATATGAAGGCAAAAAAGTATCTTTTCTTGCTCTGGTATATAATCCGGAAAAACTCAAAAAAGGTGTGTTTGTACCGGGGCGTTTTGCAATGACATGCTGCATTGAGGATGTGACATTTATCGGATTTAAGTGTAAATATGCGGATGAGGACAAGATCCCGCACAAATCCTGGATCAATATCACAGCGGAAGTGCATGTGGAATTTGCGAGGGAATACAAAGGAAAAGGACCGGTGCTTTATCCGGTATCGATTGAACCGGCAGAAAAACCGGAAGATGAGCTGGTTTATTTCTCGTAAACTGAAGATGCATTGAATAGGTGCGATGTGATGTATAAGATAGAACTTTAAATGTAACCTATGCAATATTAATGTGTATATTTTAATAAGGACAGGTATTGGATGATCATTTCGTTTCCAATACCTGTCCTTATGTTTTTAGAAAATCGTAAGATCAACTGCTGGTATTTGCAGCTATTCTTCTTTGATGCCATGTTCTCTCATGTATTCGCCAATTTTTTTGTCGGAACCTAAAATGTGATTAATGAGCCATCCGGCTAAAAACTGGATCAGATCGATCAGATATTCCTGCTGGTTGTCATCCATATCGTCTAACTCGGTCAGATCAATTTCTACAAGACGTTCCACAAAAGCAGTATGTGCACGCTTCTGGGCATCAAGCTCCGGATACTGTATACGTTCCATCAGAGCTTCTTCATCATGAAAATGAATTTCGGTATAATCCTTTAATTCAGCAAGCAGACGCATGATCTCGTCATACTTGTCATGCAGAAGTTCTGCGTGGATCAGATCATTGGTATCATGGATGATCTCAAACAGGCGGCGATGTTCATTATCAACTAAATCAATACCGGTATGGTATTTTTCTGTAAAAGCAAATGGATCTTCCTCATTTACAGAAATAGAAGACATCTTACCGATCATGATATCGCTGCTTAAAATATGGCGGTACAGCCAGCGTACCAGATAGGTAAGCAGTTCGTCGAAAGATTTTTTTGTTGCTTCCGGTGAGGAAGTGTCCAGGGAGAAACTGTTGACGGTTTTCGTAAAATCTTCATGTTCTTTTTTCTGAATCGGAAGTTCCGGATCATGAATACGTTCCATATAAGCCTCTTCATGGGCAAAATGCGTTGCTGCGTAATCCTTTAAGCCAGGAAGCAGATTTTTGGTAATGGCAGATACATCCATATTTTCTTTAGAAAGATCGATCGCTTCATTGATCATGTGGAATAATCTGCGGTGCTCGTTGTCTATTTCTTCAATGCCGATCAGGCAGTCATCTGTAAATTGGAACATGGTTTTATCCTCCGTGAAATCATGTGTTGTAAAAGATAGTTTTCTGTGTGCTTATTATAGCATCGTCACACGAAAAAAGCTACTTTTGCAGTCCAGCTTTTTTCTCTCCCAGAATAAAATAATCAATCATGCGGTTGATGGTATTCTGCTGTGTCTGAATAATTTTTTTGAAATTATCGTTTTCTTTTGCTAAGCGGTCCAATTCGAGATTCTCGTTCATAACAGCCACCTTTTCCATGAATTTATCATACAAGTGTAAGCATAGTCGAAGAACTTTCGGATGTCAATGAAAGTTGTTTGAATTGTGTGAATCAAAGCGGTCTATTAACAAAATGTGTCAAAAAATGAGTCATATTCGACAAAGTATGTGGAAAACTGGAAGAACATACGGAAGTGCTTTTGTGAATTTTTTGCGAATTAAATAGGAAAAACAAATGCAGTGTGCTAAAATAAGAACCAAAATAATATGAGGCAGTTAAAATGAGTCAGAAAAAAACTTTATTAAAATATACAAAGTATGTGATGTGGGGAACCGTGGCATTGATTCCTCCCGCCGCATTTTTTTATTTGCTGGAATTTTACACACACAATCCGTTTGCGGAGGTACGGCCATGGGCGCAGCTTTTTAACATTGTATTGTTTGAACTGCTCGCGGGGATTTTTTTGTGCATCACCGGACGGCTTCGGACGGCATACCGGATCGAGGGTACCGCGGCGCTGGTATTCGGGCTTGCCAATGCCTATGTGGTGCGTTTCCGCACCAACCCGCTGGTACCGTGGGACATTCTGTCCTGGAGGACGGCGGTAAGTGTGTCCGGCAATTATGACTTTACGCCGGATACGCGTATGATCGTTGTGACAATTCTGTTTCTGGCGCTGATCATTGGATTGCAGCCGGTGAAGTTTAAAATTGGCAGACCCGGATTTTTTAAGCGGTGCCTGCCGGGCGTGGTGCTTGGCGCGGTGCTTGTGATGTTTGCGGGAACCTTGCAGCAGGAGAATTTCCAGAACGAGCACAGGCTTTACAATAAGCTGTTTACACCCGTCTTTATGACACAGGTGGACGGAATACCGGTTACTTTTGTGATGAACCTTGCGTATATGTCGATTGAGAAACCGCAGAAATACAGTGTGGGCGAGGCAAAGGAATTTTTAAAAAAATACGAGAAACCGCAGGAGACGGAGGAGTCGATCGATACAATCCTGGAGGAAGAGGAAAAAGATACCTCGGATGACACTTCGCAGAGCGGTGCAGATACCGGGATGCCGAATATCATTGTCGTGATGAATGAGTCGTTTTCGGATCTGTCCGTATTAGGGGATTTTAAGACCAATGAGGACTATCTGCCGTTTCTGCACAGCCTGCAGCAGGGGGCGGAAAATACCGTGACCGGCATGTTGAATGTCTCGGTGTGCGGTGGAAATACCGCAGATACGGAGTATGAGTTTCTGACCGGGAATACGATGGCGTTCCTGCCGCAGGGAAGTATTCCGTATCAGCAGTATGTGAGCGGAGAGCGCCCGTCGTTAGCATCCTATCTGCAGTCGCTCGGGTATGAGACGGTGGCGACCCATCCCTATTATGCGACCGGCTGGAACCGTGACAAGGTCTATCCGTGGCTGGGATTTGAGCAGAGTATTTTTAAAGATCAGTATTACGGGGCACGTTTTGTCAGAGATTATGTGAGCGATGCAAGCTGTGCGGACAAAATCATCCAGCTGTATGAGCAGAAGGAGGAGGGCAGACCGCTGTTTGTCTTTAATGTGACGATGCAGAACCACGGGGGATACGACCAGACCTACACGAACTTCTCACCGGGTATTTCGGTGGACGGTGTGAACAGTATATCAGTCAGCCAATATTTTTCGCTGATAAAGCTGTCGGATCAGGCATTAGAGCAGCTGATCGATTATTTCTCCGGTGTGGATGAGAAGACGGTCATCGTTTTTTTCGGGGATCATCAGCCGAGCGATACGGTGGCGGCGCCGATTCTTGCCATGAACGGCATGCAGTGGAATGCGCTGGATGAGGAACAGCAAAAGCTGCGCTACCAGGTGCCGTATGTCATCTGGGCGAATTACGATATTGATGAGGAACAGAATGCGGACACCAGCGCAAATTATCTGGGAGCAGAGGTGCTAAAGCGCGCCGGGGTACCCACGGATGCCTATCAGAATTTTCTGCTGACATTAAAGGAATCATATCCGGTGATATCGGCGGTGCGTACCGTGGAAGCGGACGGAAGTGAGACTCCGGCGAAGGAAGAGCACGGCGAGATGGATATTTACCGCAAACTTCAGTATTATTTCATGTTTGACTGGGAAGAGGAGTCTGGAGAATGAAAAAAAGAGGACCGTTACTGGCAGCGTTTTGCATACCGCTTCTGATCACGCTGATCATCTGTGTGAACCGGGAAATCTATCCGTTCGGGGATCAGTGTATGCTTCATATCGATATGTACCATCAGTATTGTCCGTTTTTTACAGAGCTGATGGAAAAACTCAAAACGGGAGGCAGTCCGTTCTATTCGTGGAACATCGGGTTGGGAGCGGATTTTGTATCCCTGTATGCGTACTACCTTGCCAGCCCGTTAAACTGGCTTTTGATTCTGTGGCCGAGGGGATATGTGATTGAATTTATGACGGCTCTGTCCATCCTTAAGATTGCACTGAGCGGTCTTACATTTACCTATTATCTGGGAGAGCATTTTCACGTGTGGCAGGATGCCGGAAATGCGGCGGCAGTCACACGGACAGAGAAGAAGACGGCAGTGCGCCTTCCGGCAGATGTGGCATCCTATGCGGCAGCTCTGTGCGGCGCGGCGTATGCGCTGTGCGCGTTTATGGCGGCATATGCCTGGAATCTGATGTGGACGGACTGCATGGTGCTTGCACCGCTTGTGGTTCTGGGATTAGAACGGCTGATCCGGGATAACAGACCGGGGCTTTATTATGTGTCGCTGGCGGTCTGCATTCTGAGCAATTACTATATTTCGATCATGATCTGCATTTTTCTGGTGCTGTGGTTTTTGCTCTACTGGATGGAACACCGGGCATCGGGGTACCGGGCATGGATCCGCTTTGCGTGGTATTCGCTGCTTGCGGGAGCCACAGGCGCAGTGCTGATCCTTCCGACGGCAAAGGTGCTCTCCTTAAGCGGTGCATCCGGAATATCGTTCCCGGAGACGATGGAGTGGTATTTTAATATCGTATCGGAGCTGGCGAGGTCCCTTCTGGCAGTCGATGTATACACGGGAGATTCCCACTGGCCCAATCTGTACTGCGGAATTTTTGCGCTCTTTCTGCTGTTTCTGTATGTGTGGAACAGAGCGGTTCCATGGAAGAAAAAACTGCCAAGACTGGCACTCGTCGTGTTTTTCTGGCTTAGCTTTTCAAATAATATGCTGGATTTTATCTGGCATGGTCTTCATTTCCCGACATCGCTTCCGGGAAGACAGTCTTTTTTGTACGCGTTTCTGGTACTTGTGATTGCTTATGAGGCGCTGCTTTACATCCGTGAATTAAAGCTGTGGCAGGTGTTTGCAGCGGGTGGAATGAGCGTTGTATTCCTGCTTTTCTGCAATCATTTTATGGACGAAACGACGATGGAGCAGACCTCCATATGGGCAAGCGGGGCATTCTTTGCCTGCTATTTTGTGATTGTACTCGGCATACTCATAGGAAAAAAGAGAATCCGGCAGCTGATGCTGGCGACCGGGTGCCTTGCGGTTGTGGCGGAGCTTGTGATCAACTATAACCTGACAGGACTTGACACGATAAGCAGGACGGATTATGTGAAAAATCTGGCGGATTACCGGGAGGTTCTTTCGGAGACGGCGGAAAAAAGTGATGAAGATTCCGTGTTTTACCGGACGGAGGAACTGGAGCGCAAGACCAAAAATGATGCGGCGCTGTCCGGCTACCACTCCGGCACACAGTTCTCATCCCTGATGAATCTGAATGTCAGCCATTTTTATCAGGATGTCGGAATGGAGGGCGGCAAGAACTTTTATTGTGCCGGCGGTGCGACACCGCTTCTTTCGGCAATGCTTTCCATCGGCTATGTGCTTGCGGACAATGCGATGGAGGAAGGACCGCTCCGCACACTTGTGGCGCAGCGTGGAGACACGTATCTGTATGAGAATGCGTATGTGCTGCCGCTGGGATTCATGATGGATGAAGATGTGGCGGAAAAATGGGACTATGCCGGCGGAGGCGACATCGGCACACAGAATCAGCTCGCCAATCTTCTGGGAAGCGACAGACTGCTTCTTACCGCGGTGGAATCCGAATCAAAGGCGGGAGAGAGCTCTTTTGTCGCGCAGGATTCCGCATATTATTATGCCACCTACAGCAAGACGGGCGTTGACAATCTGCAGGAGCAGGTAAGCTCGGGAAGAACCAGAGGCTTTACAAAAGTTTCCCACGGATATATTCTGGATTTGGGATATTGTGAGGCGGGAGAAGAGGTAAAAGTTACCAACACCGCCAATGAGCTGGTGCAGCTTGTGGTTTACCGGCTGGATCTCATGGCGCTTCGTACGGCCTATGAGGCGCTTGCCGCACAGACGGTGGAAGTGACGGAAGTTTCCGATACCAGGGTAAAGGGAAACGTGGACGTCACACAGGCGGGCAGACTGATTTTTTCCATCGCGGATGAGGATGGCTGGACGCTGTATGTGGACGGAAAGAAAACGGACAGTGAGACGTTTGGCGGCGCTTTTATCAGCACCTATCTGACGGAAGGAACACATGAGTTTGAACTGCGGTACAAAAGCCCCGGATTTCTGACGGGAGCCGTAATATCGGCGGCAGCCGTGTTGCTCTTTGCGGCGACCATGGCAGTGAGAAGAAAGAGGAAAAAAGGATGAAATTTGATTTTACAACGATTATGGATCGAAAAGGAAAAGACGCACTGGCAGTAGATAAGATTCCCTATAAAGATGTAACGGTGCAGGAGGGGTTTTCTACCATCCCGATGTGGGTGGCAGATATGAATTTTGCCACGGTGCCGTCGGTACAGAAGGCGATGACAGATCGTATCGCACATCCGGCATTCGGATATTTTGAGCCAAGAGAGGAATATTTCGATGCAATAATCCGCTGGCATGCGAAAAGGAATGGCGTACAGGGGCTGATGAGAGAATGCATCGGCTACGAAAACGGGGTGCTCGGCGGTGTCTTAAGCGCACTCAATGTGTTCTGTTCGCGGGGAGATAAGGTGCTCGTGCATTCGCCGACCTACATCGGATTTACCTTCAGCCTGAAAAACAACGGGTATGAGATCGTGCACAGTCCGCTTGTGCTGGATGAGAATGGTGTGTGGCGCATGGATTATGAAGACATGGAGAAAAAAATCTGCGAGAACCACATTCATGCGGCAATTTTCTGCTCCCCGCACAATCCGTGCGGCAGGGTGTGGGAGCGCTGGGAGATCGAGCGTGCCATGGAAATCTATGAGAAGTATCAGGTCGAGGTGGTTGCGGATGAGATCTGGTCGGATATCATCCTCGGGGATCACCAATTCGTGCCGACGCAGAGCGTTTCCGAGTATGCCAGAATGCACACGGTGGCAATGTACGCACCGTCAAAAACCTTTAATCTTGCGGGTCTGGTGGGAAGTTATCATATTATTTACAATCCCGTTATCCGTGACCGCGTGAAAAAGGAATCATCGCTGTCACATTACAATGAAATGAACGTGCTTTCCATGTATGCACTCATCGGTGCGTATCAGCAAGAAGGCTATGAGTGGACAGATGAATTATGTAAGGTATTGACGAAGAATGCAGAATATGCGTATGATTATATCAGATCCCATTTTAAGGGCGTACAGGTAGCTATGCCACAGGGAACCTACATGCTGCTCTTAGACTGCACAGAGTGGTGCAGAAAGCATGGCATAACGATCGATGAGCTGCAGAAGCGGGGCGCCAGCATCGGTGTGATCTGGCAGGATGGCAGACCGTTCCACAGCCCGTGCGGCATCCGCATGAATCTGGCGCTGCCATTTTCACTTGTGGAGGAAGCGATGGAGCGTCTCCGGAAGTATGTATTTGTGTAGAAGTTAAGAAAATATTGCAGCGCGAACGAACAGATAAAAGCAAAGGAGTCTTGCTATGGAAAATCATAAGACCGATGACCGGATGGAAGATCTGATGCAGAAAGTGAGAGAGGGCCGCGGCACGGATGCGGCGTGCATGCTTGACTACTGCACGCAGATTGAGGAATACGCAGAACGTGCGGGGGATGCCAGGCTGCTTGGATTTTCGCATTATTACAAGGGCAGAACCTACTATCTTAGCAATGAGACCGGAAAGGTGTTTGAGGAGATCGGCGAGGCACTCGGATATCTGGAACAGTTCGGGCAGTGGGAACTGGTGGCAGCCGCCTACAATCTTATGGCGATTGTATCCGTCGGCAAGGGCAATCTGTCGTTTGCAATCGAGTACTATCTGGCAGGATTAAAATATTGCAAAAAATATGAGCTGATTGAGGTGGAAAGCCGGATTGAGAGTAACCTGGGTTCCCTGTATATGGAGTGCGGACAGTACAGTGATGCCAGAGATTATCTGGAGCAGGCACATCTCGATTACAAGCGCGTACCGGAAGAGGAGCGCAGCCTGGCAAGCCTTACCGCGATTTACAACAATCTGGCCCTGTGTTATATGAAAAGCGGCAGCCTGGAGAAGGCAGAGGAATATATCGCAAACTGGAGACAGAGTGCGAAGCGCATTTTGAGGAGATGGATTACATTTATGTAAACTGTATGCGTGCACGTTACTGTCATCTGTGTGGCAATATTTCCATGAGAGACCAGTATATTGCGGATATTCAGAATCAGCTTTCCGGGGATGTACTGATTCTGGATCTGTTTGATGATCTGTATGATTTCTGTGAACTGATGTTAGAGATTGACCGCGGTGATGTCTGCCGCAATATCGGAGAAAAACTGAAGGCACTCGTGGAGCAGACCGGCATCGCCAATATGCAGCGGAAGATGACAGCGCTAGAGATGGATTATGTTAAGAAAACGAAGGACAGGGAACGCTATCTTAAGACGGCTGGCAGATTCTATGAATTGACCGAGATCGTGGAACAGGAAAACAGAAGCATGATTGTCAATATGCTTTATCTGCGCAAATCCTTAGAGCGGGCAAGAGAGCGCTGCAGGAAGCTGGAGGAGGATGCGGTGGAGTTGACGGAAAAATCGGAGAGAGATCCGCTGACTGGACTGGCGAACCGGTACCGTCTGACAAATGATTCAGAAAAGATCGTGGAACAGTGCTTTGCGGAACATAAACCGTTGTCGTTTGAGATTTTGGATATTGATTACTTTAAGCAGTACAACGACCGTTACGGACATCAGGCGGGGGATGACTGTGTGCGTGCCATCGCGGCACTGATCCGGCAGATGGAAAGTGATCAGATTTTCTGTGCGCGCTACGGCGGAGATGAATTCGTCATTATTTACAATGGAATGAGCGCGGAGGAAGTCTGTGAGCGCGCGGAGAAGCTGCGGCAGGATGTGATGGCACTGCATATAGAACGCCGCTATGCGGAAGGATCGTTCGGTGTGACCATCTCGCAGGGCATCTGCCATGACATCCCGAGCAACGGGAACAAGAACGGGGATTTTCTCCACGTGGCGGATCAGGCGCTCTACCGTGTGAAGAGGCGGGGGAGAAACCGGCTGTGTATGACCGATATTCACGGGCGTGAGATTGAGGTGTAAGGGTATGGTTTGCCTCGGATGTGGTACACATATAGCATGCGGTGCCGGGGTATTTATGTATTTGCTATACGATGATGTCATTTTTTGTAATGAAATGCATTGGAGATTAAGCAGAGCATGAGGCTTGGATTTTTCTTCTTATTTGAGAGACAATAGAATCGAGGATGTGATAGAGGATTAGGATCAGCTTGGGCTGGTCCTTTTTCAATTGCGTCATAATGAATGAAATGACGAAGTTGAGTTCAAAATGAGGTAATTAGAATGAGACAATTTGATTACACGAAAAAATGGAAAAAATGCTTACGCCAGAAATCGTGCGTTACCTTACAACAATTCATGAATACAAGGGGGAACAGCGCTTAATTGCGGAACACCATGCGGATGTATTAGAAAGTCTTGTTGAGGTGGCTAAGATTCAAAGTACAGAGAGTTCTAATAAAATTGAGGGTATCTATACTTCTGATGAATGTTTGAAAAAGATTGTTTTGGATAAGACAATGCCAAAGACAAGAAATGAGCGTGAGATTGCAGGATATAGGGATGTGCTTAACACAATACACGAGAATTTCCCTCACATTCCAATCCGTAAAAGTTCGTCCAACAGATCGCCCGATGACAACACCTTTATTTTTGCTTCGTTGCGTACAACTGGGGATTAGTATCCGAGACCTGGATTTGCTTACCATTGGCCTCGTGAATGATATGTATGCTGAAAACAGTGACGATGATTATAAAGGATATAAGAAAGTGGCGACTCAGGAGGACTTCGACAAATTTTAATCAACTGGTAGATTTTGGAGTATGAACAATTTGTAAAATATTGATTTTGTATTGCTTTTGTCAGGACAAATGGATATAATATAGTTAGAAAAAACTCGAAAGGAGTGTTTACTATGGCAACAAAATCAGCAAATTTATACGCACGCATTGAGCCTGATGTAAAAGAA
>ERZ772872.3969-NODE-3969-length-10675-cov-3.862806_pt1 | contig 10675 bp, 10 predicted proteins | sample MGYA00512132_ERZ772872 | MGnify/ENA primary metagenome ERZ772872 (study PRJEB29015, sample SAMEA2737724) | human gut metagenome | biome: human gut; feature: human-associated habitat; material: faeces | place: China | collected 2012 ... | reverse complement strand
AGCCTTGCCAGCAGGAATCTGCAATTTGATATATCCTTCTACTTTCTTTGCCATTTGGAATTGCCTCCTTAATCCAATGTTTCAGGCATGATTTCATACCTGCGCACAGATCCTGGTCTGTGCATTAATTGTTAAGTTTTACATCTGCGAAACTTATTTCTACCGGTGTTTCGCGACCGAACAGTTCAACATTGATCGTTACACTCTGCTTTCCGTGGTTCATCGCCTGAATTACTCCGATGGTGTCTTTCCAGACGCCTCCGGTAACCACAACGGTGTCTCCCTCTGTAAAGTCAACTTCAATGTTCTCTTTTTTGATTCCCAATGGTTTCATTTCCATATCGGTAAGTGGAACCGGCTTACTTCCCGGACCAACAAATCCGGTAACACCACGGGTATTTCTGACAACATACCATGTGTCGTCATTCATAACCATATTGATAAGAACGTATCCCGGAAACATTTTCTTTGATACGGATTTTTTTGCGCCATTTTTCATTTCGACAACATCCTGCATCGGGACGCGGACCTCTAAGATCTGATCTTCCAGATGTCTGTTTTCAATTGTCTTGTCAATGTTCGCTTTTACCTTATTCTCATATCCTGAGTAGGTATGAACTACATACCAGTGTGCCTCTGCCATAAATCACTCTGCCTCCATTAAAAATTAAAACCAACAAGGAAATCAACGCCATACTGAATTGCGAAATCCAAAAGCGCGATAATAAGACCTAATACAACGGATACAGCAATAACCGCCGTGGTCTGTCTTACAAGTGATTGTTTCTCCGGCCAGATGATCTTTTTGAACTCAGCCGAAAGACCGGTAAACCAACTCTCTTTCGGAGCCTTGTCTAACTTCTCGGTTTCTCCCATTTTTTCACTCCTTTGCCACGCGCGTCCTATTTGGTTTCTTTGTGTAACGTATGGGTCTTGCAGAATCTGCAATACTTTTTGGTTTCCATCCTGTCAGGATGAGCTTTTTTGTCTTTTGTCATGTTGTAGTTACGGTTTTTGCATTCCGTACATGCCAATGTTATTTTTGTGCGCACAACTTCCACCTCCATTAAAATTCTTTGTGCTTTTTCCTGCCCCGGTCTCCGTAGTGAGACGTTTTCTAAGGATCAGCGACAGTCCTTAAAAAAAGGCATAAAAAAAAGACCTACTTCCATCGCCTGTCTACTATATCATATCCGTCTATTTCCGTCAATCTTTTTTTATATTTAAAAATCCACAATATCTATCCATACTTTTCTGTGAGTTTTTTCCTATTTATTTCCTATTTCACATTTTTTTCTCAAATGGTATAATATTTTTAGATGGTTCAACCGAAATAGTTCTAAAGAATCTTTAAATTTATATTAAAATCCCCACATTTATCATGCCAGGCGGCAAGGATGCTGTCCTATAACCTGATAAATGTTATATATTTCATGGAAGAAAGGAGGGGTTTTCTTGGCTGCTATTGACAGTGCATATCATTATTATTTAAGCACTTATGGCACTTCGAAGGTATCGCGTTATGATACCCATAAGAAGAGTCAGCTTCGTGCTGTCTATAATCAGATTGTAAAAACAAACAAAGATACTCCTCTGTATAAAATTCCAGATTCTACAGATGTCAAAAAATTTGTGATCGATCTGAAAGAACATACCCGCTCAATCCAGAATGTGATCGCATCCCTTTCTGACAATGATGAGGGGATTGAAAACGTATTCAATAAAAAAGTGGCAAAGTCTTCTGATTCATCCTCTGTTAATGTTTCCTACATCGGAGAAGATCAGAATCTCGATAATTCTCTGCATTTTGATGTTGAAGTAAGGCAGCTTGCTGCTCCGCAGATCAATATCGGAAAGTTTCTGTATCCTGATGAATGTGATTTTAAGGCCGGTACTTACACATTCGACATATCAACTGACTTAAATTCATACGAATTTCAGTATACGGCAGGCAGAAATGATGACAATCAGTACATTCTTGAAAAACTTGCACGCCTGGTCAATTCTTCCGGCGTCGGAATCCATGCAGATCTTGCGAAAAATGCCAGCAATAAGATTGCACTGCGTCTGACTTCAAGCCAGACCGGTCTCGCTGACGGTCAGTCTTATCTGTTTGAAGTTACCCCAAGTTCCGATCATGCATCCGCAAAAGCAATGCAGACACTCGGTATTGACTATGTTGCCCAGCAGGCATGTAATTCTTCTTTCCTGTTAAATGGTACTGAACACGCATCCTTGTCTAACACTTTTACCGTCAACAATGCTTTTGAGCTGACATTGAACAAACCAAGTTCCCGGACAACGCCTGTACAGATTGGTTTCAAAACAACCGCTGACTCTGTTGTAGACAATGTACAGTCTTTGATAAATGTGTACAATAATCTGATCCAACTGAGTTATCACTATGACGATACACAGGAAGCAGATAAATTGCGGCGTGATTTCACGCAGGTAGTGAAACCTTATTACAATGAATTTGAGTCATACGGACTGAATTTAACAGACGATGGAGAAATCAAAATCGATACAAATCTCCTGACAGACGCCGTTACTTCTGCTGATGCCAAAGAATGTTTTTCCACATTAAATAAATTCAAAAATGATCTCGGAACGACCGCTGGAAATGTCTCTGTCGACCCATTAAATTATGCAAGCAAAACGATGATCACATACAAAAGACCCGGACATAAGAATTTTTCCTGTCCTTATCTGACTTCCGTTTATTCCGGAATGATGTTAGACAGATACTGCTAAACGGACACTTACAGATTTTCTGTAGTGTCCGTTTAATATTCCAATATCCCAGATGCAACTTCAGATTATGCATCTTTCACACTGATCATGTACTATATATCATTTTCCTGATTTTCATTTTCTTCTATAATATCCAGCATCGTATTTATTCTTTCTATATAATTGTGATGCTCCCTTACTTTTCGATAACCATTTTCCGCGATTGCCAGACGTTCTTCCTCATGTGCCAGATAATATCCTGCTTTTTCACAAAGATCATCAATTCCGTCAAAGCATACTAAATCTTCGCCTTCTTTAAAATAATATGGTATCTCTGCCTGATAGTTCGTCAACAAAAAGCCACCTGCCCCAAGCACATCCCATACCCTGAGCGGTATGCCGCTCTTGATATTCGGAATCGTAAAATTCAGATTGATCTTTGACATACGAAAAACCTGCGGCAGCTCACTCCAGTAATCAACCGAACCACAGTACTGAATCCGCAGCATATCACTTATATCACTGTTACTGTACACATTGACATGATAACGTTTTGACAGTTCGATCAATGCACGTCTGCGCTCCACTTCCGCAATTTTAAATCCAAGTACGGTCGTCTGAAAGATCAGTCCAAGATCCGAAAACGACCCTTCTGATTTTTCTAGTTCAAAATATTCCTGAAGTTTTTCCAGTATATCCGTGGTCAGCATAGGTTCCACAATATTTGCACCACTGATATTTAACTGTGCCTCGATCACTGCGTCAAAATACCCCCGTAGATATTCTGGCAGCCTGCTTTTTATCTTATCATAAGAATTTCTTTCATAAAGGCTTCCAACAAATGCGATATCCCCTTTGTATTTCTGTATTTCCGGCGAATTTGCAATCACCATATCCATCCGGTTTGTATCTACCGCAAGCGGAAGATACCAGATATGCTCTACTCCCATCTCCCGAAATTCCAGATAATTTGTCTTATCAAAGGTAAATATATAATTGCAGGGATGAAAAATGGATTCGTGATACATACTGATCAGCGGATTGTCACAGCTCCACGATACATATTTTATTCCCATCTTCTGACAGACATTCGAGATCAGCGCAAAATAATTGACCGTAAATACCATATCATAATGCGTTTCCTGCATTTTGTGCTCAATTATTTTTTCAAATTCCGGATCAATATCATAATTGCCAAGGTGCTGTTCGATATTATCCACAGTATGTCCCAACAATATAAATGTCTGCTCTATGTCTCTGTAATTATAAGCCTTCCAGCGATACATCAATATGTGCATAATAATCCCCATTCCTGCGCTGCTTTTAAGCGCATCACAAGTTTGTGCGAAGCACAAATCTTGCGTGTGAAAAATGTTATTTTTCACACTAACCTCCATTCCAGACTATCTTTTCATCCCAAGCTGCCAGAACGCCACCGCACTTGCAGCCGCCACGTTCAGTGAATCCACACCATGTGTCATCGGAATTTTCACCGTATAGTCACAGTCTGCGATCGTGTGATCTGCCAGTCCGTCACCTTCCGTTCCGAGAACGATTGCTAACTTTTCCTCCGCCATCATTTTTTCATCATCTATACTCACGGAGTCATCCCGAAGTGCCATTGCCGCCGTTTTATATCCCAGCTTATGCAGCACATCCATCGCACCGTCCGGCCAGCATGCATTTTTATCAAAATATGTCCACGGTATCTGGAATACTGTTCCCATGCTGACACGGCTTGCTCTCCGGTACAGCGGATCTGCACAGGCTGGTGTCAAAAGAACTGCATCCATTCCAAGTGCCGCCGCTGAACGGAAAATTGCTCCGACATTTGTTGGATTTACCACATTTTCCAAAATTGCAACCCGCCTTGCATTCTTGCAGAGCTGCTCCACGGAAGGCAGTGTGGGACGGTACATGGCACAGAGCATGCCGCGTGTCAGCTGATAACCTGTGATTTTTGCAAGCACCTCGATTTCTGCCATGTAGACTGGAATTTCATGCTCTGCTGCGCAGACTGGAATTTCATGCTCCGCCGCCATGCTTGAATTTCCATTCTCTGCTTCCATCTTGTCAGTCTGTTTGATGTCCTGACTTTGTAATTTTTCGCAGCGCGCAAGGATTTCTTTTGCCTGCGTCTTTACATGCTTTTTTTCCATCAGAAATGACATCGGCACACAGCCGGCATCTAAGGCACGCTCGATCACCTTCGGACTTTCCGCAATGAAAATCCCCGGCTTCGGCTCAAAATAGTGAAAAAGCTGTGCTTCATTTAAATTGTAATAAATCTGCAGCTCCGGGACATCCAGATTTTTGATTTCTATAATATTTATCATTGTGTTCCTCTTTTCTCTCCTGTATCAGCGATTGAGCATATGGCAGATAAATTCATTGATTATACCATGTGCAAAATGGCTTATGATTAAATTTCAAGCTGGAAAAGAATTCTTCCCTCCTCAAGCTCTCCCCAGCAGTTTACCGGAGGCTCCTTCGTCTCTTTAAATCCACAATCCGAATGCATTTTTATTGATGATAAATTACTTTTTCCTATAATGCAATCTATCTTTTTTGCGCCTGTGCCTTTCAAAAACTCCGTCACATGACGTATCAATTTTTTACCATATCCTCTGTTTCTCTTCCTCGGCATCGTTTCAACTGCCTCAAGGAACCATTTTCCCGGCTCTGACTCAACTGCCCTGAGTCCGCTTACCCACTGTTTTTCGTCAGTTTCAATGAACACCATCTGCTTGGGATTCTGGATAAACTCCTTTAAAAACGCCGCATATGATGCCTCCATTTCATCACGATCTTTAAATTCCCCCTCCATATCCACCATGGATTCTGCATATACTAAAAACATTTTTTTATTACCTGTTCATTTACATTTTCAATCCGTTCTAACATTTTTATCCTCCTCTTCTGACCCTCCGAAAACTCTTCGAGTCTTTTCGCAAATTGTACACACTCCATATCAAGCTGGCGCAATAATGTAAAAAATAAACTTTCTTCTAAATTTCTTTCCCTGCAAAACGCTCTGATGTCCCCCTGCAAAAAGCTGGTATCCTGATTAATATATGACACCACCAGATTAGACGCTGTTCGAATTTCTCCGTCTGTCACGAACAATTTTTCATATCTGCTGCCTGATTTCTGCAAAATTGTCTTGATCAGCGTCGATTTTTCACATCCGTTTTCTCCATGTAAAAAGACTCTCTCCCCATGCATCAGTTCGAATGTGAGATTTTTCAATGTATCACTTTCTGCACCTTCATACCGCACCGAAAGTTCCCTGCATGAAATCAGACGTTCCTTATGATAGGAAAGCGGCATAAGTTTTAAACTGACAGGCTGTTCAACATCCTGCAAAAGCCCCTCTTTCTCCTGTATTTTCCTCTCCATCCGGCGTTCATACTGTGTCACACGGCTCTGCACCTCGATCGTCTTTCGGTTTAAAACCAGCACATGATCAATGCAGGCATCTAAAATATCCCTGTCATGCGATACCAGAATAAACCCTTTTTTGCCGCACAGATATTCTTTCACACATTCCCTTGCATGCATATCTAAATGATTTGTCGGCTCATCGATCAGCAGAAAATCATTTTCCACGCAGCAAATTTAAAAAAGTTGTTTTTCCTTTTCCATTTCTCCCGATCAGACCTAACTTCCAGTCCGTATCAATCCCAAAAGATACGTTTTCAAAAACCGTATCAAAACTTCCCTCATAACCATATGTGAGATCTGTTACCTGAATCTGTGACATAAAAATCTCCCCATTTCCCTTCCATACAAAAAATCCCATGCTGCCATGGGATTTTTCTTACACCTCACATATTTTATGATCACATCTGGCAGACAATAGATTGCACATTGTAAGATAAAATCGATTGTCCCGGACAACAAAATGTCCGTTTCCGCCATTTTTTAACACAAAAAAGAGAGGATACAAGAATCAAATCCACTTTTGGCAACATGATATGCAGTACTGCACCTCTGCAATACTGCTGTAACTTCAGATTTACACAACATATCATGCACTTTATTCCTTATACCGGTGCAATATATGCCATGTATCATCCCGAATCAGCAGACAAACGTATGGCATATATGACACACATTCTCTTGCTGACTCTGTTTTCTTTCATGTTTCAAAAGTAAATTATCTCCGCATTAGTTCCTCTCCTTTAAATTTCTATTGCAATAGTAGCACAATGCCATTTTTAATGCAACCAAAAATTTTTACAAAAAATCTTTCGTTACCGGTCACACAATAAATATGCACAGCAGCAATCTCTACTCCACATTTTTGAGTGCCTGATCCATCGGGATCTTTTTGATACGCATAAAGTCCAGTATCATTACAAACAGATATCCGATCAGCACAAATGCAAACATTTTCACATATCCGGCTGGCTGGATCACAAATGCAAACCATCCACTGTAACTAAACAAGATCGCCTTCCATGCCAGATTCATAACAAATGCTCCAAGTACAACACTGACCGCATCTTCGATCACAACCACGATCGTTGTGGAAAGCAGATACAGGCTGGCGATTTCTTTATTCTCATATCCAAGAATCTTTGTCATTGAAATTGCATTCTCATTTTTCTCAATGATCAGTTTTGTCAGAAGATAGATCAAAACTGCGGAAAGCAGGATACAAAGTATCTGGAAATAATCCATATAAGATCCCATGGAATGATCTAACTGGTCACACATCTTTGTGATATCACGCTCGGTGATCACCGTTGCAATATCATCTTCCGACAGATCTGCAAGCTCTTCATTTGAAAAATATCCACTAAATGCCTCTTCATCCAGCTCAAATACCATGCGGTAATTTTCAATCGGCATAAATACTGCAATGTTTACGCACTGGTCATAAATTCCGGCTATCGTAAACGTATACTGTTTGTTTTCATATTTTTCATCCAGTGAAACGGTATCCCCGACATTAAGTTCATATTTTTCTGAAAATGATCTGGAAATATAAACTTCATCTTCCTGCAGGGACTGCATACCTTTTATTTCTACATACTTACTATTGTCTGAAATACCGTAAACAGAGACTTCCTCATCTATTACATCGCTTTTTTTCTGCAAAGAACACATACTGAATTTTTCTGCGTCTTTATTGTCCGTCGTCAGTACATTTCCATCTTCATCCTCAAAAGATTTCAGAACATACTGATACTTTGCAAACATCATATTTTTTGCATTTTCTTTGTAATAAGAAAGCGTATCCGGCATTCCCACTGCCATTGCAAGCATCACCATGATAAAGAAAATTCCCACAAACAGAATCAGATAATTTGCCACATTCTGAAACATGATGCGCAGACGGAATCTGTTAAAAAATTTAAAATGTGGCAGCCGCATTGCTTTTTTGCGTTTTGTTTTTTTCAGATCATGCCTCAGAAACTGTAACGGTGTATGCTGCATCATTTTAATAATGACGATCAGATTGACCATAAACATCAGCACGACCGGTATCAGGGTTGTCTTAAAAAATGCATCCGGATTCCAGATCGTCTCATAGGTCGGAAGGCTGTAACTGTTATAATACATGGATACCACAACATCTTTAAATACCGTATAGCCAAGCACATTTCCGACTAACGCGGAAATCAGGGTAACGATAACCGGCATAGACAGATAATGGCGTACCAGCTCCCCTTTCGTATAGCCGGACGCACGCAATGTTCCGATTGTAGATGACTCTTTTGTGATCGTATTGCTGATCGTAACTGCAAAAATAAATGCGATGATGACAATCAGAATATCAAGCAGCACACCTCCCATTGCCTCATCGGAGCCCATATCGTCGGTTGCAAAATGAATCGCCGGATTCGCATATTTTGGCACATAATCTTCAATCTCATTGTCATTTACCACGGTCTGTGTGAGCAGTGCCCGCATAAAATCATCCGACTGGTTTTTCTCTTCTTTTTCATCTGACGGCTCATTTTCATACTTCCATGCATAATCGTAATGAATCGTCTTATGTAACTTTGCAAATCCCTCATCTGTTACCATTGCAACATTAAACTTTAAGGCATCAAACATCAGATCCGTGCTTTTTTCGTGCAGTGTGGAATAGTTGACATATGCGATCAGACCAACGACCTGATATTTTTCTTCTCCGACTGTGATCTCATCGCCGACTTTTATCCCGACATTGTCAGCATGCATACGGTCAATGGCAATTTCATCCTCTTTTTCCGGGAAACTTCCGTCCATCAGGCATGCAAGATTGATATCATCTGTCTTTGCAAAAACACGGACTGTTCCATCCGAAGTTCCGTCGTTGTCATGATCTTCCTCTTCATCCCTGTAAAAATTTTCATACAGATGAACCGGAGTTTCCTTAAAATCAGGATCGTTCAATTCATATTTTTCTTCTGCATCCGCATATTTCTCATTGATCTCATCTAAAACCTTGTTCCAGGCTTCGTCGTATGCTTTCTCATATGCCTCGTCATGTGCCTCATCAAACGCTTTCTCATACGCCTCGTCATGTGCCTTAGGATATGCTTTTTCATACGCTGTATCATAGGCTTTGTTGTACTGCCTGGACTGTTTTGCCTGTGCTACTGCTGTATCAAGCATAACTCCCGCAGTTGTTTCATCAAGTCCCTGCGCCATCAGCATCTGCTTTATCTGTGCATTAAAAGAAACATCAAATTCTGACTGGAACTCTGCATCAAATTTTTCCTTAAATTCTGTTTCAAACTTCTCATCAAATTCTTTTTTGAACTTTTCTTCAAATTCACTATCGAACTTTTTATCCAGCTTCTTTTTTGCCTCATCAATGTAATACTGTCTGACATCTGCTTTATCGCCTGTCTTAATTGCATCAAGCAGTGTTTCGTCTGCTTTCTTTTTTAATTCAAAGTGTCCGTCTTCCAGCTTGTATCTGCCAACACCCTCATCAGCCGCTGTCATCATGCTCTCGTTTGCAACATACATGCCGGACACAAAGCCGATCATCAGAATCAGGAACAGACTTACCACAAGATACTTTTTCCAGTCTCCTGTCAGTTCCCTCGGTATTCGTCTGATAAGCGGATTTTTGATTTTTTTCTTTTTCATACTAATCTCCATTCTTGCGCTGTTTTTAAGCGCATCACAAGTTTGTACGCCAATACAGCTTCCTACCACTCCAGATCTGCCGCTGAAATTTTATGTTCATTGATATCGTTATGACGCACTGCCCCGTCACGGAGTTTGATGACATGGTCTGCCATATGCCGGATTGCCTCGTTATGTGTAACCATGATAACTGTATTACCATATTTGACATTGACATCCTCAATCAGCTTTAATATTTCCTTGGAAGTGTTGTAGTCAAGTGCTCCGGTCGGCTCATCACAGAGCAGGATATCCGGATTTTTTACAATGGCACGTCCAATAGCAGTTCTCTGCTGCTGCCCTCCCGAAAGCTGGTTCGGAAACTTCCGCTGATGTTCATAAAGTCCCAGTGTCTCCAGCAGTTCATCCACATCCAGCGGTCTGTCACTTAAATAAGCACCAACTTCAATATTCTCCCTCACAGTCAGATTCGGAATCAGGTTGTACATCTGAAAGATATAGCCAAGATGTTTCCGTCTGTACTGAGAAAGTTTCTTTTCTTTCATATCAGCCAGCTTTTCGCCTTCGATAGAAATACTTCCACCATCTGCGCTCTCGATTCCACCGATAATATTCAGCAAGGTGGATTTACCGGAGCCCGACGGCCCCAGAAGTACACAGAATTCCCCTTTTTCAATATCCAGGTCCAGCCCTTTCAAAACATCTACTTTGCTGTCCCCGGTGCCGAATGATTTCTTAATATCCCGAATTTCCAAAAACATAAGTTTCTCCTTTTCATACCTTTGCCAACCTTATCGGTTAGTTGTATCTACACTTATGTTAGTTTAGGCTATCCGTTTTGTCAAGA
>ERZ772872.3962-NODE-3962-length-10694-cov-3.366858_pt1 | contig 10694 bp, 6 predicted proteins | sample MGYA00512132_ERZ772872 | MGnify/ENA primary metagenome ERZ772872 (study PRJEB29015, sample SAMEA2737724) | human gut metagenome | biome: human gut; feature: human-associated habitat; material: faeces | place: China | collected 2012 ... | reverse complement strand
GAGCCGAACCGCGTCCGCGCAGAGGTGATGCGGATGCCGGTCGGACGCAGCCCCATGATTGCGGAGTAGTGCCGCACCTTCGGCGGTATTTCGCGCACCGCACGTTCCGCCAGTGCACGCGCCCGCGCTTCATCCGGCTCGGGATGCGCCTCGGCAAGCGTGCGCTGATGCGCGAGAGCACGCGCGATCCAGTCCGCGTGCTCGAACACAAAGCGGTCGATCTCGCGCTTTGCAAGGCGCAGCGGCGCACGGACGATGACGCGGCATTCGCGCGTCACCTGCACGCTCAGCGTTTTCCGCCGCGAGCGGACGAGTTCATACTCCGTCATGCCTTCTCCCCTGCATCGAGATGGCGGTTATAGCAGAACATCGCGACCGATACGCCGCAGATCACGATATAACCCAGCACGCTCAGCCCGTCCGGTATCTGGCCGAACATGAAAAAGCCGAGGATTGCGGAGAACAGCACCTGCGTATAATCAAATACCGAAATCTCCTTGGCCGGGGCGTGCAGATAGGCGAGCGTCACGCCGAACTGGCCGAGCGTTGCCGCCGCGCCCGCGCCCATCAGACACATGAACTGGGCGAACGTCATCGGGTGGAAGTCCGCAATAACGAACGGCAGCGCCGTGAGCGTGGAAAACGCAGAGAAAAAGAACACGATGCGCGCGCTTTTCTCCTTCCGCTTGCTCAGCGCGCGGACAAAGGTATACGCCGCACCGGCGCCCATGCCGCCGAGCAGACCGATGACCGCCGGAAAGGCGTCCGCCGAGAAGCCGGGCTTGATGATGAGCATCGCGCCGCCGAACGCCGCGAGCACGGAGAGATACTGCCAGATATTCGCGCGTTCCTTGAGCAGGAAAAGCGAGAACAGGATCGCGAAAAACGGCGACATTTTGTTGAGGATGTTCGCGTCCGCGAGGACCAGATGGTCGATGGCGTAATAGTTGCAGAAGATACCGAGCGTGCCGCAGGTCGAGCGCAGGATGAGCAGAGGAAGGTTGCCCTTCTCCCACTTAAAGCCGCATTTTTCGCGTCTGAGCACGATCGCCGCGACCGTGACCGCGACCAGATTGCGGAACAGCGATTTCTGTGTGAACGGCAGATCGCCCGCGAGGCGCACGAACGCCGTCATGAGCGCGAAGCCGAACGCCGAGAGCATGATATAGCCGATGGCCTTGCTCTTGTTGGAAAGCATAGCTTTCTCCTCCCCTTTTTTCTGCTGCGGCAGTTCGCCGCAGCATTTGCTTTTTGTTCTTTTTTATTGTATCACGCTCAGCCTGCTGAGTAAAGGCATTCTCCTCGGAGCGTGCCGGCGGCGGACTGCTGCACCGTGATGCGTGCGCGGGAACGCATTTTTTACCTTCATTTTTTCTGTTTTTTCCTTTATTTACGAAAGCGCTTACATTGCATTTTCCGCAATACGTTGCGGAATCCATGTACGCCCGCCCGCTTTACGCGAACTTGATTTACGTTAATTATTTGTTAATACTGCACAAAACACTGGTGATAAAATGACGTTGTATGTAAAAAATGTCGTTTTCCTCTTGCAAACCGTGCGGCAAGGTGCTATGCTGAAGTCAAGCTGGAGGAAATGAAAATCCGAATCTTTTCCGGCTGGAATTTGTGAAAACAATGTAAGCGTTTGCATAGAATTGCAAGGGAGGCGAATTATGGATACCCCAACGATATACGATGTTTCCCGTCTCTCCGGCGTTTCCACCGCGACCGTTTCCCGTACGTTCACCGCGCCCGACCGTGTCCGCGAGGAAACACGCCGCAAGGTCCTCGCCGCCGCCGAGGCGCTCGGCTATCAGCCCAGCGCGATCGCGCGGGCCATGGCGCGGCAGCAGACCGACAAGATCGCGTTCCTCATCTGCAAAAAGGACGCGACCATCCTCGACGAGTTCTATGCGAGCATCTGCGAAGGCGTGATGCGGCGTGCGAACAGCACCTCCTACCAGCTGCTCATCTCGACCGCCGCCGACTGGCAGCGAACCGGACAGAGCAAGCAGATCGAGGGCGTCATCCTCGCAGGCGATGCCGAGCCGTCCCTCATTTCGAGCTTTCAGCGGCAGGGCGTCGCAGTCGTGCTCGTCAATCACCGCGCGAGCGGCTTCGAGCTGCCGAGCGTGGTCGCGGACGAGCAGAACGGCGCACGGCAGGTCATCGACCACCTCACCGCCTACGGCCATCGGCGCATCGCGCTCCTTGCCGGACGGTTTTCCTCTTACATCACAAGCGTCCGCTACAACGCCTTCCTCACCGCCATGCAGGAGCACGGCATCTCGGTAGATGACTCGGGCATCGTGATGTGCGGCCGCGACGTTGAGAGCGCGACGCAGGCATCTGTCGAGCTGCTCCGCCGCCCCGAACGCCCGACCGCGGTATTCGCGTTCAATGATGTACTCGCCGCCGGCGTCATCAAGGCCGCGACCCGGCTCGGACTCCGCGTCCCCGATGATGTCGCTGTCGTCGGCTTCGACGATTCCTCCTCCTGCACGCTGCTCACGCCCGAGCTTTCCTCGGTGCACGTGGACTGCCGGAGGATGGGCGAGATCTGTCTCGAACAGCTCACCGCCCTGCTGAGCGGCGACACCGAAGTGCCCCGGCTGACGGTCGTTCCCGTCTCGCTGCGCACGCGCGCTTCGTCCATAAGATTGTAATGATGCAGGAGACGCTTTCCTGCTCGATAAAGGAGGAGATCATGTGAAACGTAAAAAGAGGATCGGAACGGCTGCGAAGGCAGTCGGATGTGCAGTTCTGCTGATGATCTCGCTGTTCCCGATCTACTGGCTGCTCGCCATGGCGATCCGTCCGACCGACGAGATGAGAGGCCATATCGCTCTTATCCCGCAGTCGCTCACCGGAATGCACTTCGCGCAGCTGTTCACCTCGGAAAACTTCGGTCAGGCGATCATGAACAGCCTTCAGACCACGTTCGGCTCGCTCATCATCTCGCTTCTCGCCGGCATCTGCGCGGCCTACGTCATCGCGCGCCGCCGCTTCCGCTTCGGCCTGAAAAAGCCGATGACCTACTGGGTCCTGCTCGTCCGCGTGCTTCCCCCGGTAGCCTTCACCATTCCGCTCTACATCATGTTCAACCGTCTGGGTATCCTGAACACCAAGCTGCCCGTCATGCTCGCCTGCGTGCTCATCAACGTACCGCTCATCATCTGGTTCCTCATCAGCTTCTTCCAGGACCTGCCCGAGGAGATCGAGGAGAGCGCGAAGGTCGACGGCGCGACCGAGTGGCAGCTGTTCCGCAAGATCGTGCTCCCGCTCGTGGCGCCCGGCATCGCGGCGGTCTCCATGCTCAGCTTCATGTATGCCTGGAACGAATACACCTACACCGTTATCTTTACCCGCATCCCGGCCAACAACACCGTTCCCCTCGCGCTCGCCCTGCTCAACACCGAGGATAACCTCACGAACTTTGGTCTCGTCGCGGCAGGCGGCGTCATCTCGGTCATCCCGATCACCCTGTTTGTCATCTTTGCGCAGAACTACTTGATCTCCGGACTGTCAAGCGGCGCTGTCAAAGAATAACAATACCGCGGCTTCGCCGCACCGATCCACAGAGAGAGTTTTGAGAGTTACAAGATTGGAGGAAAAAATTTATGAAACGCAGATTACTCGCAGGCGCACTCGCAGCTACAATGGCACTGAGTATGACCGCATGCGGCTCCGGCGGCGGCTCGTCCGACACGCAGGGCAGCGGCTCGTCCGACGGCTCGCCCACCACGCTCAACCTCATCCTGCGCGCAGGCGCATATGCAGACGTCATCAAGGAGTGCCTCCCTAAGTTCGAAGAGGAGCACAACGTAAAATGCGAGGTACAGGAGCTTTCCGAGTCCGACCTGTATTCCGGCATCGCCCTCGACGCCATCAACCAGAAGGGTTCCTACGACCTGTGCATGGTAGACGGCTCGTGGATGGCCGAGTTCACCGAAAACGGCGTGCTCGCCAACCTGTCCGACCTTGGCTACGAGCTCGACGACGACATCATCCCGGCGACCACCTCGATCTGCTATGTCGGCGACGACGTTTACCTCGCTCCCTACTACGGCAACGTTACCGTCCTCATGCTCAACAAGGAGAACGTGAAAGCCGCAGGCTACACCGCAGACTCCATCGAGTCGCTCGACGACGTGCTCGCCGCCGACAGAGCCGCACGCGAGCTCGTTCTGGGCTGAGACGGCTGACCCGGAAAGGAGACAGCTTTGCAGGTACTTTCAATCATTCTGGCCATTCTGGCCTTCGGCGTGCTGGTCATCGTGCATGAATTCGGCCATTTTATCACCGCCAAGCGCGGCGGCGTGCAGGTCAATGAATTCTGGATCGGCATGGGCCCGACCATTCTCAAGCACGAATATCACGGCACGATGTACTGCCTGAAGCTGCTGCCGTTCGGCGGCGCGTGCGTCATGGAGGGCGAGGACGGCGAAAGCGAGAGCGAGCACGCCTTCGGCAGGACGCGCCTCCGCCGCCGCATCCTCATCGTCGCAGCAGGCGCGCTGATGAATTTTCTCATCGGCTTTGTCATCCTGCTGTTCGCGGTGCAGGCGCCGAGCGAGAACGGCTTTATCACCACGACCGTTGCGAGCATCAGCGAAGGCAGCTCGGTGCTCGAGGGCGGCTTGCAGGAGGGCGACACGATCATCAGCATCGACGGCTTCCGACTGCTCGTGCGCAGCGATCTGAACGTCGCGATGGGCATGAGCAGCTCGACGACGCACAGCGTCAAGGTGCGCCGCGGCGGCGAGACGGTCGAGCTGCCGTCTGTGCCGTTCGAGGCGCGCATCGACGACGGCGAGGGCGGAAAGCTGATCGGCCTCACCTTCGGCGCAACGCCGGATACCGTGGTTTCGCGCGTGCAGCATGCGGCGCTGACCGCGCTCGATGACGCGCGTCTCGTGTGGGTCAGCCTCGGTCAGCTGCTCGGCGGCAGGGTCGGCGTGAACGACCTGTCCGGACCGGTCGGCGTGGCCTCGACCATGGCCGTGACCGCACGGGTGAACATCCGGGCGTTTTTGCAGCTCGTGGCGTTCATCTCCATCAATCTCGGCGTGATGAACCTGCTGCCGCTGCCGGCGCTCGACGGCGGCCGCCTGGTGTTTCTCATCATCGAGGGCATCCGGCGCAAGCCTGTGCCGCCGAAGTACGAGGGCCTTGTGCACGCGGCCGGTCTCATGCTGCTGCTCATGCTCATGGTCTACGTTACGGGACACGACATCCTGCGCCTGCTGACAGGCAGAATGATGCAGTAAAATCAACACAGGGGGTGCAGGAAAACGTTCTGCGCCCCGTGTTCGCTTCAAAAGAGGGATAGATATGAAACTGACAAAACAGATTAACATCGGCGGCGTTCCGGTTGGCGGCGGCGCGCCCATCGCCATCCAGTCCATGACGAACACGGACACGCGCGACGCGAAAGCGACGCTCGCACAGATCCGTGCGCTCGCGGAGGCCGGTTGCGACATCGTGCGCTGCGCCGTGCCGGACAAAGCGGCGGCGGAAGCGCTGCGCGAGATCTGCGCAGGCTCGCCCATTCCGGTCGTGGCGGATATCCATTTTGACTACCGTCTGGCGCTTGCCGCCATCGAGGCGGGCGTGGACAAGATCCGCCTGAACCCCGGCAACATCGGCGGCGCGGACCGCGTGCAGGCGGTCGTGAAGGCTGCAAAGGAGCGCCATCTCCCCATTCGCATCGGCGTCAATTCCGGCTCGGTCGAAAAGCATATCCTCGAGAAGTTCGGCGGCCCGACCCCGGAAGCCATGGTCGAGAGCGCGCTGTATCACGTAAAGCTGCTGAACGACTGCGATTTTGACGACATCTGCATTTCAATCAAGTCATCCTCGGTGCCGAACACCATGCAGGCCTACCTGCTGGCGAGCGAAAAGACCGATTATCCGCTGCACCTTGGCGTTACCGAGGCGGGTACCGAGTACATGGGCACGATCAAGTCGGCGGCCGGCATCGGCGGCCTGCTCGCGCTCGGCGTGGGCGACACCATCCGCGTGTCGCTGACCGACGACCCGGTCAAGGAGGTCTACGCCGCGAAGGCGATCCTGCGCGCCGTCGGACGCGCGGAGGAGGGCATCAACGTCGTTTCCTGCCCGACCTGCGGACGCACGCGCATCGACCTGATTGGCATCGCGAAGGAGGTCGAGCGCCGCTGCGCCGAGATCCGCGGCAAAAAGCTGAAGATCGCGGTCATGGGCTGCGTTGTCAACGGTCCGGGCGAGGCGCGCGAGGCCGACCTCGGTATCGCAGGCGGCGACGGCGAGGGACTGATCTTCCGCCGCGGCGAAATCCTCCGCAAGGTGCCGCAGGAACGGCTTGTGGACGAGCTTATGGATGAAATCGCACATTTCGAAGGAGAATAATCGGTGGCTGCCAAGCTGATAGAGGTTTTTAACAACTGCAAATGTGTCGGAGAGGAGCAGCATCTTGCCGCAGGCGAGGTGCGCTCTCTCGCATTCGGAGACAACCGCTCGGTCATGGTCATCGAGCTGGGTCTGCATGAAGTCGTAAAGCGCGACACGCTTGCGAAGGCCGAAAAGCAGCTCGCGAGCGCCTACGGTCTCGACCGCGTGTGCATCGAGCCGCGCTACGAGCTGCCGGGCGAGCTGCCGGGCGAGTATATCCGCTCGCTGTACGACGATATGGCGGCGCGGATGCCGTCGGCGCGCGGCCTGCTGCACGCGGAGAACTGGGAATATGCGGACGGTGCGCTGCATATCCCGATGGACACCATCTGCGAAAAGCATTTCGAGACCGCACTGCGCCATCTCGAAGCGCGTATCCGCCGCGAGACCGGGCGGAGCTGCCCGGTGCACGCCGTGCCGCTCGAGCAGACGGACGGCGGGCCGGTGCAGGAGAATGAGCAGGAACGCGCGGAACTTTTGCACAAGGCTGTGGAAAAAGCCGCAAGCGAAGCGCAGAGCGAGCCAAAGCCGAAAAAGCCTGCCCGTCAGATTCGCTCGGAGGGCCAGGCATACCAGCGCCCGAAGACCGAGAAGGTCCGCGAGGACGATCTCGTGTTCGGAAAGCTCATTCAGGACCCCATCGTCTCGGTCAACGAGGCCGTTTCGGCCTACGACATGGTCACCATTCAGGGCGAGGTGTTTTTCACCGAGCACAAGGATATCCACAGCAAAAAGACCGGCAAGGACTATGTGAAGATCGCGTTCGACATCACCGACCGCACGAATTCCGTGCGCGTCTCCAAATTCCTTGCGGCTGACAAGGCCGGCGACACGGCCTCGCTCATCAAAAAGGGTCTGTACTGCACTGTGCAGGGCAAAATGGTGTTCGACACCTACGCTCGCGAAATGGTGCTCGAGCCGACCGGCATCGTCAAGGCGAAAAAGCCGGAGCGAAAGGACACCTATGACGGCATGAAGCGTGTCGAGCTGCACCTGCATACCAATATGTCCGCGATGGACGGCATGAGTTCGACCGCCTCGCTGCTGTGCCGCGCGGCAAAGTGGGGCCACCGCGCCATGGCTATCACCGACCACGGCGTTGCGCAGGCCTTTCCCGAGGCGCTCCACGCGCAGGAGGGCAAGCAGAAGGACATCATCGGGGACATGAAGATCATTTACGGCATCGAAGCGTACTACGTCAACGACGCGGACAGCCTGTCGGTCGTGCGCGGCAGGAGCACCGAGCCGCTTACCGGCACGTTCATCGTGTTCGACCTCGAGACGACCGGTCTCAACCCGGCGAACGAAGAGATCACCGAAATTGCCGCGGTGCGCATGGTCGAGGGCGAGATCCGCGACTCCTTCCAGACCTACGTCAATCCGCACAAGCCCATCCCGGCCGAGATCACCGAGCTGACCGGCATTTCGGATGAGACGGTCGCGGACGCGCCCGACCTCGATACTGCCGTCCCCGCGTTTCTCGAATGGGCAGGGGAGGGACAGTATCCCCTCGTCGCGCACAACGCAGGCTTCGATATGGGCTTTCTGCGGACAGCGTGTAAACGGCTTGGCATCGAGCGGGAGTTCACCAGCATCGACACGCTCGAAATGAGCCGCCTGATGCTGCCGCATCTGCATAAATTCAAGCTGAACATCCTCGCCAAGGAGCTTCAGGTCGGCCCGTTCGAGCATCACCGCGCAAGCGAGGATGCGGCGGTGCTCGGCCGCATTTTCGTCAAGCTGCTCGCGCGGCTCAAGGATGAGATGCACGCGGTCACGACGGCGGACATCAATCCGGTGCTCGCCGCGACGACCGACCGCAAAAACAAGCTGAAAAACCTGCCGCGCTACCACTTTATCATTCTGGTCAAAAATCAGGCCGGTCTGCGCAACCTGTATCAGCTCATTTCCAAGAGCTTTCTCGAATACTATAACAAGCGCCCCATCATGCCGCGCAGCGAGCTCATCCGTCACCGCGAGGGACTGATCTTCGGCTCGGCGTGCGAGGCGGGCGAGGTATTCCGCGCGCTCACCAAGGGCGCGGAGTGGGACGAGATCAAGCGCCTCGCGGAGTTCTACGACTACCTCGAGATCCAGCCGATCGGCAACAATAAATTCATGCTTGCCAAGGGGCTCGCGAAGGACGAGGAGCAGCTGCGCGACTGGAACCGCGACATCCTGCGCCTTGCGGACGAGCTCGGCAAGCCGTGCTGCGCGACCGGCGACGTTCACTTTCTCGAACCCGAGGACGAGGCCTTCCGCCGCATCCTGATGGCCGGTCAGGGCTTTTCGGACGCCGACAATCAGGCGCCGCTCTACCTCAAGACCACGGACGAAATGCTGAAGGAGTTCTCCTATCTCGGCGAGGACCGTGCGTATGAGGTCGTGGTCAAGAACACCAACATGATCGCAGATATGTGCGACATCATCCGTCCCGTGCCGCGCGAGAACTATCCGCCGCACATCGACGGCTGTGAGGACGATCTGCGCAACATGTGCTATGAAAAGGCCAAGCGTATCTACGGCGATCCGCTGCCCGAGCAGGTGCAGGCGCGCCTTGACCGCGAGCTGAACTCCATTATCGGCAACGGCTACGCCGTCATGTACATCATCGCGCAGAAGCTCGTTACCAAGTCGCTCGCGGACGGCTATCTGGTCGGCTCGCGAGGCTCGGTCGGCTCGTCGCTCGCGGCGTTCATGTCGGACATCACCGAGGTAAATTCCCTCGCGCCGCACTATCTCTGTCCGGACGACAAGTACATCGAATGGCACGAGGATTACTCCTGCGGCGTCGACCTGCCGGATAAGATCTGCCCGAAGTGCGGCAAACCGCTCACCAAGCAGGGGTTTAACATCCCGTTCGAGACCTTCCTCGGCTTCGAGGGTGACAAGGTGCCGGATATCGACCTGAACTTCGCCGGCGAATATCAGTCGCGCATCCACTGGTACACGGGCGAGATCTTCGGCCACGACCACGTGTTCCGAGCGGGAACCATCGGTACGGTCGCGGAAAAGACCGCCTACGGCTACGTCAAGAAGTACATGGACGAACGCGGCATCGAGTGCTCGCGCGCCGAGGAGAACCGCCTCGCCGCAGGCTGCACCGGTGTGCGCCGTACCTCGGGTCAGCATCCGGGCGGCGTCGTTGTCGTGCCGAAGGAGATCGAGATCTATGACGTCTGTCCGGTACAGCATCCGGCGGATGACCCGGATTCCGATATCATTACCACCCATTTCGAGTACCACTCCATCGACGCGAACCTCCTGAAGCTCGACGAGCTGGGTCACGATGACCCGACCATGATCAAGCACCTCGAGAACCTCACCGGCATCAACGCGCAGGAGATCCCGCTCGACGACCCGGAGACGATGAGCCTGTTCCACTCGTGCAAGGCGCTGCGCTACAAGGGCGAAAACCCGGACACTGACCCCATCCTGGGCGACCTCGGCTGCGTAGCGGTGCCCGAGTTCGGCACGAAATTCGTGCGCGGCATGGTAAAGGAAACCCATCCGTCCACCTTTGCCGAACTGGTTTCGATCTCCGGTCTGTCCCACGGTACGGATGTATGGCTCGGCAACGCGGCCGAGCTTGTGCGCAAGGGCATTCCGCTGTCCGGCTGTATCTGCTGCCGAGACGACATCATGAACTACCTGATTTTACAGGGCGTCAAGCCCAAGCTGTCGTTCAAGACGATGGAGTCCGTGCGAAAGGGCAAGGGTCTGACCGAGGAGATGGAGACCGCCATGAACGAGCAGCACGTTCCGGAATGGTACATCGACTCCTGCAAGAAGATCAAGTACATGTTCCCGAAGGCGCACGCGGTCGCTTATGTCATGATGGCGTTCCGCATTGCCTGGTTCAAGGTACATAAGCCGCTCGCGTTCTATTCGGCGTACTTTTCGGTCCGCGCGAAGGGTTTTGATGCGTCCTGCATGGTCAAGGGCGACAAGGTGTGTCTGGATAAGATGGCGGAGCTCAAGCAGAAGGACCGCGACAAGACCATCTCCGCTGCTGAGAAGGATATGATGACGACGCTCGAGGTCTGTCACGAGTTTTACCGCCGCGGCTTCACGTTTGAGCCGATGGATGTGTATACTTCGGACGCGACGCGGTTTCTGGTGACGGAAAACGGACTTATTCCGCCGTTTACCTCCATGCCGGGCATCGGCGAGCAGGCGGCGCTCAGCATCGTCGAGGAGCGCAAGGACGGCAAGTTCCTTTCGGCGGAGGAAATGATCATCCGGTGCCCGAAGGCGTCCAA
>ERZ772872.3957-NODE-3957-length-10697-cov-14.854539_pt1 | contig 10697 bp, 15 predicted proteins | sample MGYA00512132_ERZ772872 | MGnify/ENA primary metagenome ERZ772872 (study PRJEB29015, sample SAMEA2737724) | human gut metagenome | biome: human gut; feature: human-associated habitat; material: faeces | place: China | collected 2012 ... | reverse complement strand
CGTTCAGATAGACCTCCGGCAGCACCAGCCGCAGGGCTGACGGAGCCTCCCCTACGGCTGCTTCCGCCGCCTGCCAGTAGTCTGGCTGGGAGGTGAATTGGTCACAGGCGACCACCGGCCATTTTTTCATTTCAGCCGTCTGCGGCAGTAAGATATCCGCCGGGTAAAAGGCGGTCTGTTCAAATCGTTGATCCATAGGTATCCCTCGCTGTTTTGGATTTCGTTTTTCATTATAATGCAGACGCATCTGCCTTGCAAGGTATGAATAAAATCCGTCTTTTACGAAAACACTACGGACAGTTCACTTGTCACACAGGAGGTACAATATGATTGTTGACAAAATTGCGCTGATCCTTGTGATCGTCGGCGCGCTGAACTGGGGCGGCGTGGGGCTGTTCGGCTTTGATACCGTCGCATTCCTGTTCGGCGGACAGGCCGCCGTCCTCTCCCGGATCGTCTATACGTTGGTCGGCCTGGCAGGTCTCTGGTGCGTCACGCTGCTGTTCCGCGACACGGAGGACAACACCGGCCACGCGCCTCACACAGCCTGAGCCATTCAACAAAAAAGAGCACCTTACGGTGCTCTTTTTTCCTGTTATTTTCCGGCTTGCAGACGTTTTACCAAGTCCTCCTCCGGGGTGACGTTGACGGTGCGGTAGGTGGTGTAGATCACCATGCCGGGGCGGGCGCCCGCCGGTTTTTTGACATACTTCACCTGTGTGCAGTCCACCGGCACGTTAGCGCTGTCCTTGGCCTGGGAGTAGTAGGCTGCCAGACTTGCGGCCTCTGTAATATCCTGATCCCCCGGCTCCCCACCGTTGGTGCAGAGGATCACATGGGAGCCGTGGAGCTTTTGCACATGGAACCACAGATCCCGATAGTCGGCGTCCTTCAGGGTCAGCTTGTCATTCTGGCGGTTGTTCCGCCCCACCAGCACCCGGAAGCCGCCGGAGGTTTTGAATTCCCGTGGCTTGGAGGGCCGCTGGAGCACCTTCTTCCCCTGCTTGCGGATGAAGCCGGCATCGCTCATTTCCCCCCGGATGTCCAGAAAGTCCTGCTCTGTTTCCGCCTGCTGTTCACCGGAAACGTAAATCAGATGCGACCAGCTTCCGGCGGGCATATCCGGCGCAGATTTCACAGCAGTTTCGCAAATTTCGTTGTTGATGTTGCGTAACTCTTCCTTAGTTTTTTTCAAACGCTGCATATTAAATTCGTCTGCGTCGCCGTCTTCAATGACTTGATACAGGTTATCAAGCTTGCGTTCTGCTGCTGCCTTGCGTTGCAGTAAAACAGTTGTGGCGTTCTTAGCTTCCTTGTTAGCGTTGCCAAAAGCGGTAGACATAGAATCTGCTACACGCTGAATGCCTGCATCGGAAAAGATTTCTCTTTCCAACGTCGACATGATCCAGTGCTCAATCACTTCTGCGCGTATCATTTTTTGCTTGCACCGGTCGGCAGGCACTCTGTCTTTCCTTGCGCATGAATAGTAGTAGTACATATTGCCACGAGTACAGCAGGAATATCCTTGCATTGCACTTCCACAATAACCGCAGAAGAATTTACCGGACAGCAGATAATCTCTTTTGGCCGTGTATGCGCCGCCTTTACGCTTTTTGTTCAGAAGCATCTTCTCCTGCGCTGCCAAAAAGGTTTCTTTTGAAACAATGGCAGGAATAGCGTCGGGGATAGAGATAAAATCGTTAGGGCGCGCGTAGGAATGGCTGTTGCGGCGTTTTGTTTTGGGCACGCGATTAAATGTATATGTTCCCATATACCGCTCATTACGCAGAATATCATGCAGACTATCCTTCGGAAAGTTTTTTCCGCTACGTGTAGTGTATCCACGAGCGGCGAGTGCCAGGCAGATTTCGCCGTATCCTTTGCCGTCAAGATATAAATTGAAGATAAGGCGAACCGCTTCAGCTTCTTTCTCATCAATCACATAATGCTTATCTACTATTTTATATCCAAGCGGAGCATAACCGCCATTGAAGATAGCTTTATAAGCGTTTTCGTTCATGCCCTTTTTAGTTTCCTTTGCAAGGTTACGTGAATAGTAAGCTGCCATACCAACCATTACTGTTTCCATCATCTGACCTTCAGCCGTGGCAGCATCTATCGGTTGAGCAGCATATTCGTAACGTATACCGAGCTTTTCTAATTTGTCTTTGAATATAAAGTAGTTAAGCTCATTACGCGAATTGCGGTCGATTTTATGGAAGATAATAACGTCGAATTTGTTCTCCATAGCATCAGCCATCATCTGATTGTATGCGTCACGTGTTAGGGTACTGCGTCCGCTTTTCGCTTCATCGACGTATTCTTTGACTACAGAATAGCCTTTGCTTTTGGCGTAGGCTTTGCAGGCACGGACTTGTGCGTCTATGCTTTCTTCACGCTGCATATCTGATGAGAAGCGTGCATAGATTACTGCATTTAACATAATAACATCTCCTTTGTTTGGGGGAAGTCAACGAATTGATAAAATAGCCGCTTCTAAACCAGTCGATTTCGACCATGTTAGAAGCGGTTATTTTTAATTCCAGAAATCAAAATGCTTTTCGTTTAGATCATGTTGCTGTTGGCATGAGCTTTCACTTGAATGCGATTTTGATGAATTTTTAATTTGCTTTTTTTCTGGCCTACCTGCCCAATTTCTACGAGAATCCTTTATTCTTTCTTTGTTCGCAACGGTAGAATAGCAATGATAAATTGGTGGAGCTGTATATGTAGTTTTACGAGAAGGACTTGGCTCTTGCTTGTCCGAAATTTTCGGGAGAACGCCATTGTCAAAAACATCTTCACCAGCATTTAACATAGATAAATCCAAAATATCTTCTAAGTCTAATAAAAATATTGGCATATTATGAGATTTACCAGCTATATCTAAGGCGTTTGAGTTAAATAGAGAAGTAGTAACCAATATACAAGCATCAACATCACTGTCAACAACAGCAGCTCCTACCGCCTTTTGTAATATTTCTCTTCCAACAAAATTACCTATCGAAAAGTGTTTGCATTCAACATAATATTTACGCTGGCCATTTTTTAAAATAATATCTTTGCCGCCGTCATTAGATGCTGGCGTTTGCTCTACATCATATCCGATGTTTTCAAAAAGCTTGGCAATATAAGTTTCAAACTCATATGGAGACATAGACATGATTTTTAATTTTAGCCGTTTTAACTCTAAATTTATCTCGCTGCTTTCATACATTTAATAACTCCCCATCAAAATAATATCGTATAGTTTAGCATCCGCCCCAACGTCGAGACGGATGCATTTGATGATTAGAATAAATATCCCGACCGAGCAGTACTTATTCTATTCATCCCGCCCTGCGTTATGCGGGGCTTTTTTCTTGTAAAGCTTAAACTCACTTCGCCGTATCTTTGCGACATCGTCACAAAAGGGTACCCCGTATGTTTAGCGTAAATATACTCCATAGCTTCCACAGCCACCAGCTGGTGAGTGTAGGGAAGACTGCGGAACAGCTCACACGCACGGAGAAATATCTCGAGCTCTTCGTCGCTATTATCCATTTTAATCCACCATCCTTACGAATCTCATTTAGCGGCTTTACGTATTATATCTAAGTTAAGATTAGAGTTTACTTTTTGTTCTGCTAGCATAGCATATGCAGTGCCTAGAAGACGTATTTTAAATTTATCGTCCATTTTGCCATATAAAGCCAAAAGCTCATTAGCATCTTGCGGCAAATCTGGAACGGAAGACTCGTTGCCTAACAAAAAATCAACGCTGACACCAAAGAAGACAGACAATGCTTTTAATGTTTCTAAATCTATCTGTCTATCTCCGTTTTCCCAACGCGAAACAGTATTTTGGTTGACGTTAAACTTTTTAGCCAATTCTTTTTGGCTTAATTTATGCTTTTTTCGAAGCATAGCCAAGTTTGACAACATTTTTACAACCTATCTTCACGCTGCATATCTGACGAGAAGCGAGCATAGATCACCGCATTTAACATAGCAGCATCTCCTTTCAGTTGTTCGGAAAAATGTGACAACTAAAAAAGCAATTTACAAATTATGCACATTGCTGTTCACGGGTGGGTATAAGATAACCCGCTTCTAAACTGGTCGATTTTGACTGGATTAGGAGCGGTCTTGTTCGCCTCTAATAACTTCTTTGAACCTTTCATACATTTTTACTGCTTCGACTTCGACTTCTCCTCTGCTACCAGGAACCGCTTCTTCACCTAAAGCAGTATAGTATTTATCAGAAACAACTTTGGCATTATTATCATATTTTATAACTCTAGTCAGAGCATACATATTACAACTTAAATCATATACAACGCGCTCTAGTTGATAATCAACATATGGATTAGGTTCGGTTCTCCATAACCACGTAGAAGCTATATAGTGATTAATATGATTTCTACCTGCTTTGTCTTTATAACTTCCATAAAATGATTGATAATTGTTTGCATCCAAGTATACACTTTCATTGTCATTTTTGTATAAATAAACCCATCGTTTTTTATCATCTGGAGTTTTAAAAGCAAAACAGGTAGATGGCAAAGTAAGTAAAAGAATTATTAGTGCAATTAATTTTTTCATAACATTACCTCAAAAGTACTCAGGCGTTAGAATTAATCCCTAGAATTAGAGAGGATTAAAGTCACGATTACCAACGAGTACCGCGTTGCCCGGTATGTGGATTAACATTGCCACGATGCGACCAATTATTCCACGGATTATTGTATCTGTCGCTACGATAATGGCCTTGTACGAAACTGCCGTCACGGCGTACGTGCGGGCGCACGTAGGTGTCAGCAAAAGCAACGCTGCAAATCGCAACTAATGACATAACCATAAGCATGATACTAACTACTTTTTTCATTTGTTATCCCTCCTAGCATTTTTGAAAGTAGCTTTGAATTTAGTATTGAAACTGCTTAAAGTTTTTTTTGCAAGTGAAGAAGGCTGTCTGTTCGGAACATCTAATCGCTGCTCACGGAAATAAGCTACCGCTATGCCTGGGCACTCTACATCGTCAACAATGATTTCTATATCACAGAAAGCATTGCCCTGATAGATGCAATAAGAATGAATTTTGGCGGTTATTGTACCGTCATAGGTATTGCGAATATACCGTTCTATCTCCTATTTTCCTTGCTCATAAGGCATATTTAAAATTTCCGGTCTCGCAATAAAGAGAGGTTTAGTTCCTTTGACAAAATCAACAACGTTATATTCCTTTGTCAGTTCTTCCGCAATAGCATTCATAACGTCCTGCGTTGCATACTTGCTTTGAATAAGCATTTCTTTTCCCTGCGGAACATACGCTATAACAATGAATTTCTTCAGTTTAGAAGTGTCATAGTATTTTTCTACGTGATATTCTTTGTTTACTGTGCCACGATAAGCATTTTGACTATTAGCAATAGCTGTTCCGACAGCTTTCCCTAAATCTGCCATTGGGTCTGTATAAGCATAGCAGGACTGAGCAAATAACATTGCAGACAATAAAGCTACGCTAAATATCTTTCTCATTCGTTTCACTTCCCATCAAAAATAATTATGAAAACCCCCATTAAATGAAGGCATTCTTTTTTTATTACTTGTCGTCGGTTTTTGACTTTTGCTCACGTCGGCTACCGTCGGCGGAGTAGACTGTCAAAAAGGGCGTGTTTCCTCGACCAACAGTAGCCGTAGAATAGATATAGCGGTATCCTTTAATTTCGGATTAAGCTCATAAAACAGGTCATGAGCAATAGCCATTTGACGCAATTCTTCCTCAGCCTTCATCTTTTTCGCCTCCTTTTTCTTGAATTTTATGTAGCTGTTGCTCAATAAGTTGTTGAACGTTTATGCCTTGCGTTTCTAAGCTTTTCAACATGATTAAGTAAGCAACAGACATGAGCTGAGTTTTAGATTCCTGGTCTAGGCTATTATATACGCCAAGGAGTTTTTCTTCGTCACGCCTTAAGGCAGGCATTACTTTTTTAGCGATATCGTCAACTTGTGAATTATTTTCGCTCGGCGAACCTAACAAAAAATCAACAGATGTTTTCGTTAAAACAGCAATGCGCTTTAATGTTTCCAAATCTGGCTGAATAAGGCCATTTTCGTATCTGCTATAAGTAGCAGTAGTGACGTTCAGAGCTTGAGCTACTTCTTTTTGTGTTAGCCCGCAAGCCTTGCGAGCTTCCTTAAACTTGTAGTGAACTTCCATTTCCCAGCTCCTTCCACAAGAAAATTCAAAATCATCCTAGCTTATATTATATTACGTCTGACGTAACAAATAAAGGAAAATTTATGTTGTGGTTTATAAACAACGGGGAAAATAAAATCCCGTCATCGCAGGCAAAAGGCGGCCTGATCTATGACGAGATTTGTAGAGAAATAGATGATTCCTCTGCGTTTAGTATAACCTATATGTTAGCTGAAGTAAAAATACTTATATTGATGAAAATACAGGTAGGCTTAGAGAAGTTAATGATAGATATTATACTAAAGTATGTGTTATACTGCAGTTTAAAAGCGGAAAAATGGGAAGCTTTAAATGCAGGATAAAATTTTTCAGTGACGAAATATTTATGGGTAAAGAATTATAGAAAGATAAAAAAGAGATATCATGTCGAATATATTTTGCGCAGATAGACAGACTCTGACGTAGCTTGGGAGTATAATTTAATTGTAGGTTGAAATGGTAATACAAAGGAGAGTGCTATCATGGCTGAAAACATTGAACTTACTGTACAAGAACGGGCTGAAAACGAATTGCTGAACGATGCAATCGCTTATGCTGCTGTTATGCATCGCAGCGGTTTGCGAAAGGGCACGACTATGCCTTACATCGTGCATCCGCTGGAGGTAATGCATATTTTGGAGGTAATGACAGGCGACAAGCACTTGATGGCTGCCGGTGTGCTGCATGACGTGGTGGAAGATACTGATGCTACTATTGAAGATGTTTATGCAAAATTTGGCGATGATATCGGTACTTTAGTAGAAGGTCACACCGAAAAGCACAAGAAAGATCCTTGGGAAAAACGTAAAGAGGAAGCATTGACGCACTTGGCGCAGGCGGATGAGCGTGAGCAGAAGCTGGTTTTGGCAGATAAACTGGCCAATATGCGTGCGATTGCACGTGATTACGCTAAATACGGCGAGAACTTATGGCAGCGCTTCAAACGTGGCAAGGATATTCAGAGCTGGTATTATCATGCTGCAGTGAAAGCAATGAGTGATTTGGAGTTTGATACGGAGGCAGCGCCTTTTTATAAGGAATTTGAGGAGAAGGTAAATCAGGTTTTCGGGGATAAAGGATAAGTGCTGAAGATGAATACTACGAGCAGAATGATTGCTTAGTGTCTGAAGTAGAGGCGTAAAATCATTGATTAAAGGAGTGATTTCTAAATGCAAGAAATTAAATGTCCGAAATGTGGTGAAGTATTTCAGGTAGATGAAGCTGGTTATGCAGCTATTGTTAAACAGGTTCGCGATAAGGAGTTTAATAAAGAGCTTAAAGAGCGGGAAGCGCAGTTTAAAATAGCAAAAGAGGATGCTTTAGAAGTTGCAAAAACTAAAGCAGAAAAAGATCTTAATCAGCTGATAGCTCAGAAAGATAAAGAAATTGCGGATTTACAAAAAAAGCATGATAGTGAATCCAATGAAACAAAACTTGAAATCGCAAATTTGAATGCACAAATTGCTGCTGCGGAATCTGAAAAAAATACGGCACTCGAAAAAGCTGAAGCTGAAAAGGATAGACTGATTTCTGAGCTTAATGCTAAGCTACAAGCTAAAGATGACGAGCAAAAGCACATTGTCAAAGAGGCTGAAGCTGAAAAGGACAAAATTATTGCTGAACTTCAGAATCAGATAAGTAATATTACCAAGGATCATAAACATGATATGGAGCAGTTGAAAAGTGCAAAACAATTAGAGATTGATGCACTTAGTGCTCAAATTACCAATAATGAAACTGTCAAAAACTTAGCTGTTAGTGAGGTGGAAACTAAATATACTAAGTTGTTAGCTGAGAAAAAAGAAGAAATTGCTAAGCTTAATGGTGATTTAGAATCTAAAAATAAGGAGCTGGAAATAAGGGAGAATAGTATTCGTAGAGAATATGATGTCATTATAAAAAACAAAGATGAGCAGATAGAGCAGTACAGAGATTTTAAGGCTAGACAGTCGACTAAGATGATAGGAGAAAGTCTTGAAGTACATTGTAGCAATGAATTCAATAAAGTGCGTCATATTGGTTTTCCTACAGCATATTTTGAAAAAGATAATGATGCTAGAAGTGGTAGTAAGGGGGATTTTATTTTTAAGGATTTTGATGATGAGGGTAATGAATACATTTCTATTATGTTTGAAATGAAAAATGAAGCTGATGCAACTGAGAAAAAACATAAAAACGAGGACTTTTTTAAAGAACTTGACAAGGATAGACGAGAGAAAAAATGCGAATATGCTGTTTTAGTAACTTTGCTGGAAGCAGACAATGACTATTATAATCAGGGGATTGTTGATGTATCTCATCGCTATCCGAAAATGTATGTGATTAGGCCACAGTTTTTTGTTCCGTTAATTTCTTTATTGCGTAATGCGGCTCGCAATTCATTAGAATACAGAAAACAGTTGGCTGAAATGAAGAACCAAAATATTGACATAGAGAATTTTGAAGCAGGGATTGATGAGTTTAAGCGTTTGTGGGGGATGCATTATACCAATGCTCAGAAGAGATTTGATGAAGCTATAGATGAAATAGACAAGACAATACAGCACCTGCAGAAAGTAAGAGATGCTCTCGTTACTTCTGGCAATCATTTGGGCAAAGCAAATAGTCAGGCAGCTGATTTGACAATTAAGCGTTTGACAAAAGGTAATCCTACTATGGCTCAAAAATTTGCTGAGTTGAAAGAAAAATAGCGGGAGCAGTTGTAGCAGGAGGCTTATGCTTATGAGCTGAACGGCGAGATATACGTTTATGCAGTTGAAGTATTTTATAAGCTTAGATAAGAGTAAAAAAGCTGATACTCAGTCAAGTCGAAAAGACTTGTGGAGTAGGGCATTGGTCCAATTATCTGTTACATGAGTGTGGATTGACCTGGTCCGCAGTTTGCAAAATCAGCCTTTCATTTAATGATGCTTTGGTAAGACACTATTTTGACCAGTCAATTGGTATGATTTCTGATCATGCTACGCTTACCGATGCGAAGCTTATCAGTGAATATGACTCTTTGAAGAGTGAGCATCAGGCTGATAGCGAGGAGTTTTTAAGAGCCTGTTATGAAATCAGCTTAAAGCAGAAGCAGCTGGATTTGAAATTTATGGCTATGGAGTCAGAGCTACTTCTGAAGATTTCGTTCGATGCTTATTCTAATCACGGAAAGTATAATCTCAATAAAGCCTTGAAAGAGTATTTTAAAGCAAGAAACTTTCAGAAGGAGCTTGAGATTAATCTGCTGCTTGACAGGCTTGGCAGACTCATCTATGATTCCTTCAAAATGGTTACCAAGCATTGGTCAGCAAATTATTGCAATTTATTCGGTGTAATGCGTAAGGCTAAGCTGATTAAACCGGTTATCAATATCGGTGCACGGAAGCTTGAAGAAAATCCGTACCGAATGGGGCAGAGAATTGCGCTCCGTAGTCAGGACATGACTGCGGCAAGATTGACTTTTCTTATGCTGCGTGCGCAGAAACTTTTGCTCCCTGATTATGATTTTTATTATAGATGTGAAAGAAAGGTAGGATAAATAAGTTTACAATAAGAAAAGGCTGACGCTTCGCATTTACGCAAGGCGTCAGCCTTTTTGCTGTTCAATATGAGGGGAGCGGTTAAGCCTTAAGGCCGAGCTCGTAAGCCTCCTGCAACTTGCTGCTGCCGCTGATTTCGCCTGCAGCAGTAACTCCGCCGCAGAAAAGGCTGCCGGCTAATTTAGCCTTTTCGAAGCAGTCAATCCAGCCGGTTAAGCCTGCCAGTGCACGCTCAGGGGTATAGCTGCCGTCGTCAGCAGCAGTTGCCATGAAGTATACCTCGCGGAATTTGTAATCCTTAGGAAACATGGAATTCATGCGGTCAATCAGCACCTTCATCTGACCGGCCATTTCGTAATAATAGATAGGCGTTGCCCAAACAACTACGTCGGCATTCAGCACAGCCTCGGTGATAGGCAGCGCATCGTCGTTAAAAATGCAGTGCCCCTTGCTTTGACAGGCCAGGCAACCTATGCAGAAGGCAATGCTTTTGCCTTTGAGCGATAGATATTCAACCTCATGGCCTGCGGCTTCAGCGCCCTTAACGAATTCCTTGGCTAAAGCCTCGGAGTTGCTGTTTACTCTTAAACTTGTGGAAATGACTACAATTTTTTTCGACATTTTAAGTCCTTCCTTTCGTGTGACCTTTTTCCTGGTGCTTTCAGTATAATACTTGGAGTGCGGTCTAAGTCAAGGGGATGGATGATAATTTATATTCGCTGGTTTTATCACACTAGCGGAATTTGGCTTTAAGATTGCTTTGCCTTTTTAGGTGAACAAAGCTGTCGACGGAGGAGCGGTGCAGTTTTCTAGCTTGGTAACTGTCAAATGTAACAGCTAATATATTAGCTGAAACTTGCAAAAAGAATGCTTTTAAGATAAAATATTAGCTATGGATATATTTGATTTTTTGGAAGCTACCCCAGATGAGATTAACAAAGGAATTGCAGCTCGCG
>ERZ772872.3954-NODE-3954-length-10716-cov-9.910890_pt1 | contig 10716 bp, 5 predicted proteins | sample MGYA00512132_ERZ772872 | MGnify/ENA primary metagenome ERZ772872 (study PRJEB29015, sample SAMEA2737724) | human gut metagenome | biome: human gut; feature: human-associated habitat; material: faeces | place: China | collected 2012 ... | reverse complement strand
TGCAACCAGGCCCTGCCCGTGATGCTCACGAACCAGCTCTGCGACGAGGTCCGCCCCGACCGCCAGAAGATGGCGATCGACCTTGAGAACACCGTCATCGTGATCGCGCCGCTCATCCCGTGGTCGATCGCGGGCGCCGTGCCCATCGCCTCGGTCGGCGCACCCGCGGCCTGCGTGCTCGCGGCGTTCTACCTCTGGTTCCTGCCGCTTTGGCAGTGGATCCTCGCATTCGTCGAGCGTGCGCGGCAGACTCGCGGAGCCTGATCCAGACGACCTCTGACACCGCCGGACTCAAAAAAGCAAAAAAATGGAGCACGTTTCAGCGCTAAGAAACGTGCTCCAAATCGTACTACATGTCTGTACGTTGTCTGACTGGTCTACATGCGGCCCAAACGCACAGTAGTAGGACCGCCCCTCAGTCGACCAGGTATAGCTCCATTGGCGGAAGCGGTGGGATTCGAACCCACGAAGGGTTGCCCCTCGCTGGTTTTCAAGACCAGTGCATTCAACCACTCTGCCACACTTCCGACGTCAGATAAGTTTCGCATTCTACAGAAGTAATGAAAAAAAGTCCACAGGCATCGCTTGTTCCGGCAAAAGCGGAAAAAACGTTCTCAGCGCCCGCCTCGACGCTCCGAAGCGGGCCTGTCGGCGAGATTGGGCCTGTCCGCGGGCGCTCCGAGCAGACTCGCTTCGGACCTGAATTCGAAGCGCACGAGCGTGTCGTCGTGGGCGAGTTCGTCGCAGAAGCGGATGTCCATGCCGAGCGCGCCCGTGAAGACGAGCTCCCCGTCGAGCCAGACGAGCGGAAGGTCGGCGCGTTCGAAGGCGGGCACGCCCGCCTCGGCGAAGAGGTCCTTGAGGTACTTCGACGGACGGTTCGGCCAGAGCTTCATTCTTTCGGCGCCGCGGCGGGCGCGAACCTCGAGGGTGCCATCGCGCAGGCGCCTCGCGCTCACGCCGCACTCTCCGGGCAGGCACGGAATGACGGCCAGAGAGCCGTTCCAGCCGGGAAGCGCCAGCGTGTCGCCGCCTTCCCAGACGAGCACCGCATCGCGCGTATCCTCCGACCGTCTGGGCGAGACGTCGCGGATGACGAGAAGGTCGCCCCACCTGCGCATCTCCTTGGAGCGCACCTGAAGCGCAAGCTGCGAGTCGGCGTGGCTCTGCCTCACCTGCCTGAGCCCCTCCTCAAGACGCGCTCGGTTGGGCAGCTGCATGCCTTCCTCCTGCATCCAGGTGCGCAGGCACCAGGCCTGGCGGGCGGGGATCAGCCTGAGAAGCGCGGGAATGCGCAGGGCGTGCGGATTCGCCTCGTCCCTGCACCGCGCAAGATCGTCGAGCGAAACGGAGCGGAGCACCTCGGCCGCCTCGGCCGTGAGCGAAACGGCGCGCGCCGCGGCCTGCCTGAAGCCCGGACGGATCTTGTCGAGAAGCGGCACGACCTCGCGGCGGATGCGGTTGCGCAGGTACTTCGGACTCTGGTTCGACTCGTCCTCGACGTAGCTGAGCTTCACGCTTCGGGCGTACCTGTCGATGTCGGCGCGAAGCACGCCGCTCCAGGGGCGCACGAGCAGAAGCGGCGGCGCGTTTCTCGAGGCTGAAAGTCCAGGGATCACGAGCTCGCGCGTCTGCGGAAAGGCGGCGAGTCCTTCGGGCCCCGCGCCGCGCATCCACTGCATGAGGAAGGTCTCGATGCGGTCGTCCTCGTGATGCGCCGTCAGCACGACGTCATAGGCCTCCTCGCGTGCAAAGCGCGCAAGCGCCCTGTAGCGGACCTCGCGGGCCGCGGCCTCGACGCCTTCGCCCGTCTGCCTGACCGTCACGCGCACGGGCGTGAACGGAATGCGCCTTGCCTCGCACTCGGCGCGACAGTGCGTCTCCCAGTCGTCCGCATTGGGCGAGAGGCCGTGATTGACGTAGACCGCATGCACGCGGGCGATGAGAAACTGGCGCGGACGATGAAAGAGCTTCTCGACGACGTCAAGGAGCGCCATGGAGTCGCGCCCGCCCGAAAGCGCCACGACGACGCGCACGGGATTGAGCGGCCTGAGCGAGAATTCGTCCCCCTTGACGCCGAGAAGCGTTTCGGCCGCATCGGAGAGCGCGTCGTAGACGAGCTGCGTCAGACGCTCGGCGAGCGCCTTCGAGCGGCGCGGCGCGGACTTGCGGGCTGGGGCTTTTCTGGGAGCGTCGGACATGGGCGGACTGGAGGGACTCAAAGGGCCGTGAAAAACAAAGCCGTCATTGTACTGCGGCGGGCGACACGAACGGGAAGAAATCCAAAAAAGGCACGTCCTCCATGGAGAAACGTGCCTTTTTGAGACGGGCGGGACGGTGAGGTCCGCTTATTCGGCCTTTTCCGCTTCAGCGGCCTTCGCTTATTCGGCGGCAGGCCTGGCCTTCACGGACTTTGCGGCCTGTGCGGCCTTCTTGGCGCACGAGCAATCGCAGGGATCGGCCTTGGCGTCGGGTTGAGCTTCAGGCGCGGCGGCGGGAGCCTCGGGCTCGGGAACCTCCTCAGCGAGGCGCTCGAAGCGGCCGTAGCCCTCGAGCCTCTCGGCGCGGCGTGCGAGCAGCGTCGGCATGTCGTGCTTCATGAGGACGCGAAGCTCGTCGACGAGAGCCTTCTTGAGGGTGGTCGCCATGAGCTTGGGATCGCGGTGGGCGCCGCCGAGCGGCTCGGAGAGCACGCGGTCGACGAGGCCGAGCTGCGAGAGGCGCGGGGCCGTCAGGGCGAGCGCCTCGGCGGCGCGCGGGGCCTGGCCGGCGTCCTTGAAGAGAATGGACGCGCAGCCCTCGGGACTGATGACCGAGTAGGTCGAGTACTGAAGCATCATCACGGTGTCAGCGACGGCGATCGCGAGCGCGCCGCCGGAGCCGCCCTCGCCAATCACGCAGGAGACGATCGGCACGTTGAGGGTGGACATCGCGTAGATGTTGTGGCCGATGGCCTCGGACTGGCCGCGCTCCTCGGCGTCGATGCCGGGATAGGCGCCCGGGGTATCGACGAAGGTGATGACGGGCAGGCCGAACTTCTCGGCGAGCTTCATGAGGCGCAGGGCCTTCCTGTAGCCCTCGGGACGGGCCATGCCGAAGTTGCGGCGGGTGCGCTCGCGCAGCGTGCGGCCCTTCTGGTTGCCGATCACGATGACATTCATGTCGGCGAGGCGGGCGAGACCGCCCACGATCGCCTCGTCGTCCGCAAAGGCGCGGTCGCCGTGGAGCTCCTGGAAGTCCGTGAACATCATGTCGATGTAGTCGAGCGTGTACGGGCGGTTCGGATGGCGCGCGACGAGCGACATCTGCCAGGGCGTGAGGTCCGCGTAGACCTTCTTCAGAAGCTCGCGGGACTTGTTCTCCAGCTGCGCGACTTCGGCGTCGATCGAGACGGCGACGGCGCTCTCGGAGGTGTTCTCGGCAAGCTCCCTGAGCTCGTCGACCTTCTTCTCGAAGGCCTCGATGTCGTGTTCAAATTCAAGAAAAACGCGTTTTGCCATGATGGTCGATATGTCCTGAAATGGGTCCGTGGAACTCAGATGCGGCGCCAGGTCGTGCCCTGCGGGCCGTCCATGAGCACGATGCCCTCGTCAAGGAGGGACTTGCGGATTTCGTCGGCGATGCATGGTGCACCTCCGCTGAGACCTTCGTCTCCAACGGCCCCTACATGATCACCGACTGGACCCCCTCCGAGCGCATCGTGCTGACCAAGAACCCCAACTACGTTGGCGGCTGGGACAACTCCAAGATCGTCTCTGACACCATCACCCTGCTGCTGCTGGAGGACTCTTCTGCTGCCTATGCAGCTTACAACAGCGGTGAGGCTCAGCTGATCAAGGACGTGCCCACCGACGAGATCCCCAGCCTGACCAAGGCAGAGGATGGCGGCGACTTCTACGTTGACACCATTCTGGGCACCTACTACGTCAGCATGAACCTGCAGCGCGATGCCTTCCAGGATGCCAAGGTCCGCAAGGCTCTGGCTCTGTCCATCGACCGCGACTACGTTGCCAACACCATCATGCAGGGCACCTACTCTGCTGCTTCCAACATTGTCGGCCCTGGCATCGTGGACGAGAACGGTTACTTCTACGACAACGCAAACGGCGGCTCTCCCTACATTGCTGATGACTACGAGGCAAATATGGCCGAGGCTAAGAAGCTGCTGGAAGAGGCTGGCTACCCCAATGGCGAGGGCTACCCCACCATCGAGTACAGCACCAACGATTCCGGCTACCATGTGCCTCTGGCAGAGTACCTGCAGCAGACTTGGGGTGATCTGGGCATCACTTTGACCATCAGCAAGATGGAGTGGTCTGCCTTCACCGCTGCTCGCCGTGCAGGCGAGTACGATGTTGCCCGTAACGGCTGGGTCATGGACTACAACGATCCTTCCAACATGGTCGAGCTGTTCTGCACCGACAACGGCAACAACGATGGTAAGTACTCCAACCCCGACTTCGATGCTGCAATCGAGGGCTCCAAGGTTGCTGATGCTGCCGAGCACTTTGCTCAGCTGCATAAGGCTGAGGACATCCTGATGGAGGATATGGGCTGCATCCCCATTGCTTACTACAACGACTTCTGGCTGCAGAGCGCTTCTCTGAAGGGCACCTGGCACAGCCCCTACGGCTACTGGTACCTGCAGTACGGCTACATCGAGGGCTAATCGCCCCGGTGCGGCGTACAGCGTGAGCTGAACCGTAAATCACAGGCACCCCGCTTACCGGAAACGGCAGGCGGGGTGCCTTTTTGCGTGCAGGACCGAAAAACGGACGTCTTGCACACCCCGGTGGGCTATGATACAATAAAAGATGATCAAAGCACAAAGGGGAGAGAAGAATGGAGCAAAAACGCCTGTGTCCGTACTGCATGGGGGAGCTGCCCCCCGCCGCCGACAGCTGTGTGCACTGCGGCAAGGTGTTTGCGGGGCGCAACCCCGCCGGCTGCCTGCCCGTGGGCACGGTGCTGGCCGGGCGCTACACCGTGGGCGAGATGCGGAGCCTGGACGGGGAGGGCATCCTGTACCGGGGCGTGGAGAACCTGGGCTGCTTCCGGGTGACCATTAAGGAATATCTGCCGGTGACCCTGTCTGCCGAGCGGGGCGCGGACTGCATCCTGCAGCCCAAGACCGGCAGCGAGGTGCTGTTCAAGACCACCCGCATGGACTTTGCCGACCTGTACCGGGCGCTGGAGCGCATCACCCCGGCCACCGGGCTGGAAGCCGTGCTGGACGTGGTGGAGGCCAACAACACTGTGTATGCGGTGATGGAGAATCTGGGCGGCACCCCGCTGGACCAGTGGCTGGAAGCGCAGGGCGCGCCGCTGCGCCCGGACGACGCCTGTGCCATGCTGCAGCCGGTGTTTGAGGGCGTGGCCGCCATGCACAAGATCGGGCTGGTGCACCGGGGCATCTGCCCGGAGAACCTCCGGGTGATGGCCGACGGCCGGTGCCGTCTGGCGGGTTACGCCACGGTGGGCCTGCGCACCGCCGGAAGCGGCCTGCGCGAGCAGCTGTACGAGGGGTATTCGGCCCCGGAGCAGTATTCCACCGCCGAGTTTGAGGGCCGCTACACCGACGAATACGGCCTTGCAGCGGTGTTCTACCGCATGGTGTGCGGGCAGGCCCCGGTGCCGGCCGCCCAGCGCATGGTGTCGGACTCCAACCCCCGCGCCCGCACCGTGAACAGCGCCGTGCCGGGCTATGTGTCGGACGTGCTGCAGATGGGCCTGCGGCTCAAGCCCATGGAGCGCATCCAGACCGTGCCGCAGCTGGTGCAGGCGCTCTCCTCCAAAGAGTACACCGAGGAGCTGGGCCGCACCATGAAGCCCGAGACCCCGGTGGGCCAACCGGAAGAAAAGGCCCATCTGCTCAGCATCAAGGGCCTGCTGGCGGGCATCCTGATCCTGCTGGCCATTCTGCTGGTGCTCATGGTGTGGACCATGGTGAGCCACAGCCTGCCCTCGGCGTCATCGGGATCGGTGGAGCCGGAACCGGCCAGCAGCGAGGTGCTGGAGCCCCAGAATCTGGTGCCCAGCTTCATCGGCATGGATTACGCCCAGGTGCAGAACAACCGGGAGTACACCGGCATGTACCTGTTCTACGTCACCGAGGAGTACAGCGACACCGTCCCGGCCGGGCAGATCATGACCCAGGAACCGGCGGCGGACACGGTGCTCAAGGCAGGGGAGACCATTCGTCTGGTGGTCAGCAAGGGCCCGCAGAAGGTGGAAATGCCCACCATCATCGGTTTCAGTCAGGACGCCGCCGTGCAGACGCTGCAGAGCCGCGGGCTGATCGCCAGCTGCTTTATGGTGGTGAACGACGGCTCCTATGCCGCCGGATGCGTGGTGTCGGCCAGTGAACCGGCGGGCGCACAGGTGGACGTGGGCACGGTGATCACCGTGTATATCGCGGCGGACCCCAGCGTGGAGATCACCACCCCGCCCGAGGAACCGGCAGCCACCGAACCCACCACGACCCCGGCTGACCCGGAGCCCCCCGCAGACGGCGGGGACCCTGCCGCCGACCCGGAGCAGGGGACCAAGTGAGCACGGAAGGATCGTTTTAAATCTGCAAATCCGGCAGGGCTGCGGCCTTGCCGGGTTTGTTTTTTGCCGGAGGGGAGCGCCGTTGCTGCGGCAGGCAAAACGGCTTCTGCGGGCAGAACGGGCGGCGGCCCCGGTGCTCCCCATAGTTCCGGGGTGGGAAACTGCGGCGGGGCATTTGTCCGCTTTTTTGTGCTTGAAGTGCAACAAAAACGTTCCCGTCCGCAACAAATGTGCAATTCAAAAACTGCGAAAATCGTTCATTTTTTCGTGCAATTTTGCCATTTTGGGGCCGGTCTGTCCGTCAATCAGCCGAAATTTCCGTGCAGGCTTTTTTTCGTGCAATTTACCCCCTTGAATTTTTTGGAAAACGTATATAATATAGGATTATAAGGACTGCCCAGCGGGCGTCTATTTTGTGCTGTAGGTTTCTGAAAAGTTGTGCGAGGAACACAGTCTCTAGTGAAGTGAGGAGGACGATTATGAGAAAAAAGTCCAAGAAGAAGCAGATCGTTGCGATGACGCTGGCCCTTTCGGTGCTCAGCAGCTCGGTTGGCATGTGCGGTGCCTCCGCAGCCGAAGCCCTGTCCGACACGGATGGCTCCGGCCTGCAGGTGACCGTTGTCCCGCTGGCTGACAGCAATGCGGACACCGGCACCCCTGCGGATGACACTAAGACCGAAAAACAGCCTGCCGCTTCCACCGGCGACAACACCGACCAGACCACCGACGGCGAGGGCGAAGGCGACAACAACACCTCTTCTGACGACAAACCCACCATCGAGCGCCCGGAGCAGTCCGAGACCGTCGAGACCCTGCCCGGCACCGCCGAGGACAACAAGGACCACATCAAGGGCGAGGACAAGGACGACACCGAAGATAAGGGCGATTCCGGCGAGGAGGCCCCCGGCACCGGCGATACGGACACGGAGGAAAAGGGCGAGGAAGGTTCCGGCTCTGAGGGGACCCCGGAGGAAAAGCCCGAAGAGAAGCCCGAAGAGAAGCCCGAGGAGAAGCCTGAGGAAGATTTGGACTACTCCGTTGCCTATGACCAGGACACCGGCCACTTCAAGGTCACCTTCAATATCAAGGAAGATGCCGAGGGCGACCAGACCATTGAGCTGAGCAAGGTGCAGCAGGTCGTTCAGCAGTACGGCGCAACCTATCTGGAAACCGACGAAGGCAAGCGGAAGCTGGCAACTGCCCAGATTTATGGCGACAAAACCATGACGTACACCTACAACGGTGTCAAATACGTCTACTATCTGGATACTGACACGGTGGGCCTGTACAATGAACCTGGCTGCACCACCATCTTTGATGTATCTCTTGCCAACGGCTCCAAGCATACTTATGTGTATAAGGACAACAGCCTGACTGTTGCCACCCCTGACGTGAGCAATACCGACAAAACTGGCGTCACCGGTTTTGACGGACAGGAGCTGCCGAAGGAATATGCTGGCAATACGAACCTTGAGCTGAAGTACGATAAAAACGCTGCGTCCGGCTGCATGGAGGACTTGGTGGATGCTGCGCTGAAGGAGTACGGCGGCAACCATGATCAGAACCAGTTCCTTGATTCGGAAGGAAAGCTGACCACTCAGTCTACCAGAACGGATGTGCCTGCTGGTACCGAGGTGGAACTGTTCGGCGGTAAGTATTATGTAAAATCCGGCGATCATTACTATGGCGGCTTCAGCAAGAGCGATGTTCAGACCACCGAAGATGGAAAGACTGTTCTGAACAAAGACAAAAACACTTCCACCCTTGCCTACAAAAAGACCAAGAACGGCAAGAATGTTGAAAAGGATTATTACAATGGTCCCTTTACCCACTCCAGCGGTGCTCTGATGAACCGGGATGTCCAGAAGGCACTGAAGCCGTACATGGAAGAAAAGGGTTACACTACTTACGACGACTACATTCTGGACTACTACCGGAAAGCTGATGGCTCCAAGTATGACAGCGTAAGTGAACTGCTGAAAAATGATCCCAAGGCTCTGAAGGAGTTGAGCCGTTCCGGAAAGGGTATGCCAGACAACCCCAATACCGGAAACAACACTGTTAAGATGGACCCCTCCACCCTTTACGACAACTTCTACAAAAACGTTCTCAGCTTCAAGGTCGGCAATCAGGATACTGTGGATTCTGAGGCAGGCGGCAATGTTGACCACAACCACAGCCACGGCCAGTGGGCTACCGACGGCACCCAGGAGACCATCGGCGATTACATGGCCGGCAAACTGAACGAGACCCCCGGTGCATGGGACAAAGCCAACGCCTACTTCAACACCCTGCTGGCCAGCGGCCTGACCGAGGACGAAGCCACCTGGGCTGCATTCGCCATGGCCACCAATATCGACTTCCAGAATGCAGGCAACGACTACCAGAACACCGCCTGGAACTGGTACGCCTCCATGGTGCTGCACCAGGCAGACGGCACCCTGGACCTGACCAAGACCGACAAGGACACCGGCGAGATCATCGGCGATGACGAGGGCGAGGGCCAGACCAGCTTCTACCTGTGGAAGTACGAGACCGACAAGAAAACCGGTGAAAAGAACCCCATGTACTGCACCTATGTGGAGCCCACCTACACCACCAATGAGGCAGGCGAACAGGTGCTGGAGAAGGACGGCTTCTACTGCTGGGTCAAGTACGACCCCACCAAGGACAAGCTGACCTACACCGTTACCACCACCAACGGCAAGCTGAACATCGACTATGCCCTGCTGGAAAACGTGGTGTACTACCTGCAGGAGGCCATCGCCCCCGACGGCTACGACACCGACCCGGAGATCTACGTCATCTGCGATGAGGAGTCCTACAAGGAGCTGGAGGGCACCGAGGTGACCAACCCCGCTACCGGCGCCACCAGCAAGGTGACCGCAGACAGCTGGCTCGGCTCCATCCTCGGCGGCAAGACCCTGTCCATCAACTTCGTCAACACGGCCACCGTGCCCGATCCGGAACCCACGCCGGATCCGGACCCCGTGCCGCCCGTTGGTCCGGATATCCCCGTGGACCCCGCCAACCCGGACAATCCCCCGGTGCAGGACGCTACCCCGGATGAGACCCCTGTGACCCCGGAGAACCCCCAGAACCCCGCCGTGCAGGACGCCACCCCGGACGCCGCCGCCCTGCCCCAGACCGGCACCACCGGCTGGATGGCCGGTGTGCTGGCAAGCCTGGGCTCCCTGCTGCTGGCCTGCGGATGGTTCTTCACCCGCAAACAGTATTCCCCCAAGCACTGAGCACCCCTGAACCGCAGGAATCTCCGCACTGACGCATAAGAACCGCCGCATCCTGTGCCTTGCAAAAGGCCGCCGGGTGCGGCGGTTTTGGTTGTGTGCCGCGCACAGCTGCGGGGGTTCGCGGCGTTTCGCACAAGAAGCGGTGCAAAGCGGCTGTTATATTTGGCGCAGCTGTCACTTGAACATTTTTCAGTGCAGGGTATAATAAAGCTATCGGAACAAAGGCGTTCCGCAGGGGCATCGTCTGCCCTTGCGGGGCGCTTTTTTCGTTTTCCGGGGTGCGGAGGGTGCCGCGCCCGGCAGAGCACAATCTGGAGTGTCAAAAGGATGGGAAAGACTATGCAAAACTTTACAGAGCAAACGCACACCCTTGGCCTGTACGATCCACAGTTTGAGCACGATGCCTGCGGCATCGGCGCTGTGGTGGACATCAAGGGCCGCAAGAGCCACCAGACCGTGGACGACGCTTTGCGCATCGTGGAGCGGCTGGAGCACCGCGCCGGTAAGGACGCCGAGGGCAAGACCGGTGACGGCGTGGGCATTCTGCTGCAGATTAGCCATAAATTTTTTTCCAAGGTGGCCGATGAACGCAACATCCGCCTTGGCAACGAGCGGGAATACGGCGTGGGCATGTTCTTCTTCCCCCAGAACGAGCACATGCGCGCCCAGGCCATGAAGCTGTTCGAGGTGGTCACCCGCAAGGAGGGGCTGGAGTTCCTGGCCTGGCGCAAGGTGCCCGTGGACCCGGACGCCGTTGGCCAGAAAGCCCGCGACTGCATGCCCTCCATCTGGCAGTGCTTCATCAAAAAGCCTGCCAAGGTGAGCAAGGGCATCGACTTTGACCGCAAACTGTATGTGGTGCGCCGCGTGTTCGAGCAGGCCAGCAACGGCACCTATGTGCCCAGCCTGTCCA
>ERZ772872.3941-NODE-3941-length-10748-cov-17.121575_pt1 | contig 10748 bp, 10 predicted proteins | sample MGYA00512132_ERZ772872 | MGnify/ENA primary metagenome ERZ772872 (study PRJEB29015, sample SAMEA2737724) | human gut metagenome | biome: human gut; feature: human-associated habitat; material: faeces | place: China | collected 2012 ... | reverse complement strand
CGATGAAGACCAGCGCCGCCTCGCCTTTGCGGAGCGTCGCGGGCAGGTAGATTTTGCCTGCGGGCGACAGCGCCGGGGCGCAGTGAGCGATGAATTTCCGCCCATCGAACGGCCTGGCTGCGGCCTCGCGGAACGGCGTAAGCGGGTGCAGCTCCGGGCGGTAGGCCTTGAGCGACTGTTTCAACGCCGCGGTGACGACCTTCTCGCCCCGCTCGGGCTTGAAGACCCGGCGTTCGCTGTGTTCCGTTTCCAGCGGCACGACGGCCGTGACGCCCACCTCGGTGGCTTTTTCCAAAAACCACTCGAAACGCTCCGAATTCTTGGTCGGCGCGACGGCCATCGTCAGCGCGTAAGGCAGTTTTTCGAACCCGGTTTCGGCGCTGACGACCCGCACGGTGCAGCGCCGGGGATTGTCGTCGGTGATTTCGCAGCAAAATAAATTGCCCCGTCCGTCAGTTATATGGATGCGCCCGCCGCACTGGAGCCGCAGTACGCGGATGCAGTGTTTCGACTCCTCCTCGTTCAGCGTATGAAGCGGGGGGACGATGTCCGGCGCGTAGAAAAGTTGCATGATTGGAGACCTATTATTTATTCTATTTACAGATTTTTCCCTAACTTTGTCGAATAATGCGCGACAAAGTTACTAAAATAACACGATCGATGAAACGTATCACCGCTTTATTAACACTTTTTCTGGCTATGACATTCATATCCTGCAAGTCCGGGAAAACCGTGGGCGAAAATCCTTTTTTCGCCGAATGGGAGACCCCATACGGCGTGCCGCCCTTCGACAAGATCGAACCGGAGCACTTCCTGCCTGCGATCGAACGCGGCATGTCGCTGCACGAGGCCGAGATCGACGCCATCACGTCGAACAACGACGCGCCGACGTTCGAGAACGTCATCCTCGCCTACGACGCTTCGGGAAAGATGCTTTCGCAGGTCGAGCTGATCTTCGGGATGCTGACCCCCGAGGTGAACAACCTGAAGCAGGTGGGCTACCACCCCAACGCCTTTATCACGGGCGACGACGTGGCCAACTACACCCTGAACTTCCTGGAGCGTGGCTGGAACGGTGAGAGCTTCCACGAGGTCACCGAGAACCTGCGCACCAGCGACCCGTACATGGTCATGGCCGACTTCAAGGATTACCGCCGTGCACAGGCCGACCTGCAGAAGCTGTATGGCGACCGTGAGAAGTGGGCACAGATGAGCCTGAAGAACACCGCCAACAGCGGCATCTTCAGCGCAGACCGTTCTGTGCTGGATTACGCCCGCGATATCTGGCACGCTTCTGCTGTGAAGTAATTGATTAAACCTCTCCGTCATCTTCGCTTCGCTTGATGCCACCTCCCCTAGTAGGGGAGGCCTTGGCATATCGTCGCGTTTTCGTGTCTCAACGCTTCGCTACTTTTTGCCCTGCTGCCGTTCGCATTTTGTCTTACGGTTGATGCTGTTTTGGGAGCGTCAGCGAAAATAGCAAAGATTGAATCTTTTGCCAAGGGCTCCCCTACTAGGGGAGCTGTCACGGCGGAGCCCGTGACTGAGAGGTTATGCAAAGGCAAAGCTTCCCCTGAGCAATGTCGCTTTATCAAGCGCAATAGCAAAAGTCCCGGATCGTTCAACGACACCGGGGCTTTTTTTGAGAAAGGAACGACCCCACTTGTCTTGTCTGTTCAACAGTTTTGACCCCTATTTCAAGCAGCCCTTTGGTGCGGTGCGCGCCGGGCAGACTGTCCGGCTGTCGCTCTGCATCCCCGAGGAGCTGGGCTATGTAGACCCGCACCTTGTCCTGAAAAAAGAGGGTAAGTTCGATGTTCCCGTCTACTACCGGATGAACTTCGATGGCCAGACCCCCAGGCAAAACCACTTTTCTGTGGAAGTGCCTCTGAATGACCCGGGCCTCTACTTCTATTACTTCGACCTCTACACCGACTTCCGCCGCATCGTGCGCGGCCCCGACAACTGCGGCGTGATCAGCTGGCAGGATGGCGACAGCTGGCAGATCACGGTCTATGAGCAGGACTTTGAGACCCCCGAAAGCATCAAGGGCAAGGTGTTCTATCAGATCTTCCCGGACCGCTTCTGCGAAGGGGTGGAGAACAAGCCCATGCCCTTTGCCGACCGCATCTATCAGGCCGACAAGCACGCCGAGCCCTTCTGGCAGCCCAACGAGGTGGGCGGCCACCTGAACGAGGATTATTTCGGCGGCGACCTCAAGGGCATCCAGCAAAAGCTCCCCTACCTGCACGAGATGGGGGTGGATTTCATCTACCTCAACCCCATCTTTGAGGCCCACTCCAACCACCGCTACAACACCGCAGACTACCTGAATGTGGACCCCCTGCTGGGCACCAACGAGGATTTTGAGGCACTGTGCACCGCCGCCAAAAAATACGGCATCGGCATTGTGCTGGACGGCGTATTCAGCCACACCGGCTCCGACAGCCGCTACTTCAACCGCGAGGGCCGCTATGGCGAGGGCGGCGCGTACCGGGACCCCAACTCCCCTTACCGCTGCTGGTACGATTTCGGCCCCCAGTACAAGGGCGGCTACCGCAGCTGGTGGGGCTTTGAGACCCTGCCCGAGGTCAACGAGGAGACCCCCTCCTATGTGGAGTTCATCACCGGCCCGGGCGGTGTCATCGACACCTGGCTGCGGCGCGGCGCGGCAGGCTTCCGGCTGGATGTAGCCGATGAGCTGCCCGACGAATTCATTGAGAAGGTGCGCGCCGCCGTCAAGCGGGTCAGCCCCGAAAAGTTCCTGCTGGGCGAGGTGTGGGAGGATGCCACCACCAAGTTCGGCTTCAACAAGCGCCGCACCTACCTGCTGGGCAAGGGCCTGGACAGCGTGATGAACTACCCCTTCAAGAACGCCGTGCTGGATTTCGTCAAGGGCAAGCCCGCCGAGCAGGCCATGACAGAGATCCTGACCATCTGTGAGCACTACCCTGCCCCGGCCATGGATACCGCCCTGAACTTCCTCTCCACCCACGACACCGAGCGTGCCCTGACCGTGATCGCTGACGAGCCCGCCAATGGCCGGGGCCGCGCGTGGCAGAGCGGCCGCTGTGTGACCGGCGATGCCTACGAGGAGGGCCTGCTCCGCCTGCGGATGGCTTACGCCATCATCTACACCCTGCCGGGCGTGCCCTGCCTGTACTACGGCGACGAGATCGCCATGCAGGGCTACCGGGACCCCTTCAACCGGGCTTTCTTCCGGTGGGATGCCCACGAACAGCGCCTGCGCCCCGTGCTGGCACAGCTGGCACAGCTCCGCCACACCTGCGAGGCCTTCCGCACCGGCCAGCTGCGGGTCCTGCGTGCCGAGGACGGTATCCTGCACTACCAACGGGTGGGCAAGGTGGAGACTGCGGAGATCATCGTCAACCGCACCGAGCATATCATCGTGGAGACCCTTGCCAGCGGCAAGAGCACCGAGGTGAACCCCATGGGCTTTACCATCGTGGTGGAAGAGGTGGGGCATAACCCGAACCACAGCTACTATGATTATATATGACCGCATTTTGTTTTCTGCGCAACAATTCAGCAAAAATCTCTTGACCTTCCCCCAACCGGATGCTCTATAATAGGATCATAAGGAGGGATGTTCGATGTCCATTGACCCCATTTTCTGGCTCCTTGCCGCCGTCGGGTTCCTGGCGTTGGAGGGTATGACCTTCAGCATGGTATCCGTCTGGTTTGCGGCAGGCAGCGCGGCAGCCCTGCTCTGCTGCCTGTTCACCCACTCGTTCCGGGTGCAGGCGGTGGTGTTCATTGCGGTCAGCGCGGTCTGCCTGCTGGCATTCAAGCCGCTGGCCAAACGGCTGCACAAGCAGCCCACCCCCACCAACGGTGACCGCGCCCTTGGCCGGGAGGCCCGGGTGCTGACCCCCGTTTCTGCCCAGCAGACGGGCCGGGTGCGGCTGGATGGCGTGGACTGGAGCGCCCGCTGCGCCACCCCCGGCGATACCCTGACCCCCGGGCAGGCCTGCCGGGTCACCGAAATCCACAGTACCCTGCTCATCGTGGAACCCATTCTGACCGAATCCATCAACCACTAAAAAAGGAGCGTCTCTATGCCTATCATGCTGTTTGTGATCCTCGCGCTCGTCTTTGTCATCCTGCTCATCGTCGTCACCAACATCGTCATCGTGCCCCAGTCCATGGTGTACGTTGTGGAGCGTCTGGGCAGCTACTCCGACACCTGGTCGGCCGGCCTGCATGTCAAGATCCCGTTCATTGAGCGGATCGCCAAAAAGGTCAGCCTGAAGGAGCAGGTCGCGGACTTCCCTCCCCAGCCTGTGATCACCCGCGATAACGTCACCATGCAGATCGACACCGTGGTGTTCTTCCAGGTCATGGATGCCAAGCTCTACACCTACGGTGTCAACCAGCCCATCGCAGCCATCGAGAGCCTTTCCGCCACCACCCTGCGCAACATCATCGGTGAGATGGAGCTGGATCACACCCTGACCAGCCGCGATGTCATCAACGGCAAGATCACGGCCATCCTCGATGAAGCCACCGACAAGTGGGGCATCAAGGTCAACCGCGTGGAAGTCAAGAACATCATCCCGCCGCGCGAGATCCAGGAAGCCATGGAGAAGCAGATGAAGGCAGAGCGCGAAAAGCGCGCCGTCATCCTGAAGGCCGACGGTGAGAAGCAGGCCGCCATCACCGCTGCCGAGGGCGAAAAGGAAGCCGCCATCCTCCGTGCCGATGCCGTCAAACAGCAGCGCATTCTCGAGGCCGAGGGCGAGGCGCAGGCTATTCTGGCGGTGCAGAAGGCCAATGCCGATGCCATCCGCCTGCTGAACGAGGCCATGCCCAACGACAAGGTGCTGGCTCTGCGCAGCCTGGAGGCACTGGCCAAGGTCGCCAACGGCAAGGCCACCAAGATCATCATCCCGTCGGAGCTGCAAAATCTGGGCGGCGTTGTGCCCAGCATCAAGGAGCTTCTGACCGACCCGAAAGAGGACTGATCCATGATCTACGATACCCTGAACAATCTCCCCAACTATCTGGGCCTGTGCAGCAGTCTGGACAGCGTCATTGAGTTCATCATGGCGCGGGATATCAACAACCTGCCCGCCGGGCGCACCCGCATCGATGGTGACAAGGCTGTGGTCACGGTGAGCACCGTGACCCCGCAGGCCAGCGACAAGGCCCCCTTTGTCCGGCACGACAACCACCTGACCCTTGAGACTGACCTTGAGGGCAGCGAGCTGTTTGAAGTGTCCCTGGGCGAGTTCAGCCCCACCCGACCCGCTGACGAAGCCGCTGATACCACCGTGGGTACCGCCGGCACCAGCATTGCCGGAATGCTCTGCGAGGGCCGCTTTGCCCTCTATCTGGCCGGGGAACCGTACAAATCCGGCTTGAAGGCCCAGGGCTGCGGCAAGCTGAAAAAGGCCGTGTTCACCATGGAGCTGGACCCGGACGAGGAAGACGAGACCGAGGCCGAATAATTCCTGAAAGCACGAACTCCACGCAGCGTAGGTTGCGTGGAGTTTTTTGCTGGGTTATACTTTGTAGCAACAACCCCACCGCAATGACTGGGGGTTACTTCAGGAGGACAACACATGAACACATACGTCACCGGCAGTACCATCCGACAGCTGCGGGAAGCCAAAGGCCTGACCCAGACAGAGCTTGCCGGAACGCTTTCTGTCAGCGCCAAGACCATTTCCAAGTGGGAGACCGCCAAGGGCCTGCCTGATATCTCCCTGCTGGAGCCTCTGGCTGCGGCTCTGGGGGTCAGCGTGCTGGAGCTGATGCAGGGAGAACCCATCATCAACCGGAACCGGGCAGCCAACCTGCTGCGGAGCAAGCTCTACGTCTGCCCTCTCTGCGGCAATGTGCTCCACGCCACCGGGCAGGCCGTGGTAAGCTGCTGCGGCATCACCCTGCCTGCGCTGGACATCGCCGAAGCCGAGGATGCCGACGAGCATCATCAGCTGACCGTGGAGCGGGTGGAGGACGAGCTCTTCGTCACCCTGCACCACCCTATGGAGAAAAACCATTACATCTCGTTTCTGGCCTACCTCACCGGGGATAAGCTGCAGCTGGTCAAGCTCTACCCCGAGGGGGATGCCTCTGCCCGCTTCTCCCTGCGGGGCGCAGGTGTGCTTTACTTCTACTGCAACTGCCACGGCCTGATGAAGGCTCCGGATTTCCGCACGGCGACCCGGCACACCTCGCCCCAGAAGATCCACCTGCGGGAGCCGGATGAGGGCGACCGGGAACAGGTCATGGCCTACCGGGAAGAATTTCTGGCCATCAACTCCCGGATGGACGGCACCTCGGCTCTGGACAAATATGCCGACTTCGATGCCTGGCTGGCCCAACTCCGCAAGCTGAAAGACCCGGCCACAACCCCCGCCGGTCTCGTGCCCGCCACGGAGTATCTGGCTCTGGATGAGCATGATCATCTGGTGGGCATGACCAACCTGCGCCACCGGCTCAATGATTACCTGCTGACCTACGGCGGGCACATCGGGTACAGCGTCCGCCCCTCGGAGCGGCAGAACGGCTACGCCACCCAGATGCTTCGCCTGACGCTGGAAAAGGCAAAAGAACGAGGCATCGAAAAGGTGCGCATCTGCTGCGACCATTACAACGTTGCCTCAGCAAAGACCATCCGCGCCAACGGCGGCGTGCTGGAGGATGAGCAGTTCGATTCCTCCGATGGAACGCTGACACAGCGGTATTGGATCCAGAATAAGTGAAAAGAGGCTGTTGCCAAACTCCTTCCGTCATCGCTCACGCGATGCCACCTCCCTCAATGAGGGAGGCTTTCACAGATTGCCATTACGTCAAGGCTCCCTCCAAGAGGGAGCTGGCGCGGCGAAGCCGTGACTGAGGGAGTTGTCGGCAGCAGCCTTTCTCTATTTCAGCCCAGATGGAACATATCGATCAGCACCACGGCGGCCAGGCCATAGTAGACCACCACAGCCACCAGATCATTGATGGTGGTGATGAGCGGGCCGGAAGCCACGGCGGGGTCGATGTGGATCTTATGGAACAGCATGGGGATGACCGTGCCCACCAGGCTGGAGATCACCATGGCCACGACCAGAGATACGCCCACACAGCCCGAGAGCAGAAAGGCTTCGCCCCAGGCGTAGGCCTTGAAGAGGTGGATGTAGCAGCCCAGGAAGCCCAGCGCCAGCACGGCCAGCAGTGCACCGTTGGTCAGGCCCACCCGCATTTCCTTCCAGAGCAGCTGGAGTTTTTTGGCAGTGGTCAGGTTCTCGTCCACCAGCACACGGATGGTCACAGCCAGCGACTGGGTGCCCACATTGCCGGCCATATCCAGCACCATGGACTGGAAGCAGATGACGATGGGCAGCACCGCCACCACCGATTCAAACGCACCCACCACCGAGGACACCAGCATCCCGAGGAACAGCAGGGCAATCAGCCAAGGCAGGCGCTTTTTCACACTCTGGAACACACCCTCGTTCAGGTCCTCCTCGCTGGTCAAGCCGCCGAGTTTTGCGTAATCATCGCCCATTTCGTCGTCCACCAGCTCGACCACATCCGCCGAGGTGATGATGCCCAGCAGCTTCCCGCTGTCGTTCAGGACAGGGAGCGAGCGCTCGGCGTAGTCCACGATGCGGTCGATGCAGTCGCTGATCTTCTCGTGGTCGGTGACGTAGGGGTAGGATCGTGCGATCAGCTTTTCCAGGCGCTCCTCCGCACGGGCCACGATGAGGTCTTTCAGGTCGATGGCACCATAAAAGTGCTCGTTCTCATCCACCACATACAGGGTGGAGATGTTATCGTTCTCGCCTGCCTGCTTCACCAGCTCACTCATGGCCTGCCGGATGGTCATATTCCTGCGGATGCAGATGTAGTTGGTGGTCATGCAGCTGCCGATCTCGTCCTCGTGATAGGAGAGCAGCAGCTTCACATCATCGGCGGCATCCTTGTCCAGCTTGTGGACGATCTTTGCCTTATCGTCCTCTTCCAGGTCATCCAGAGCATCTACGGCATCGTCCGAATCCATGTGGGAGATGACCCGGGCGGCCCGTTCGGGGTCCAGCTCCTTCAGGTAAGGCTCTGCGTCGTCCAGATAGGAGAAGATCTCTGCCACCGTATCCACGCCCAGTACGGTGTACACCTTCTGGCGCTCCTCCGGTGTCAGGGCCGTCAGAGCATCGGCCAGGTCATTTTCATGGTAATCGGACAGCTTTTCAGCCAGCTCTGCCTGGGGCAGACCGCTGCGGATGATGTCCAGAATCTCCTGCACATAATTTTTCTTCTGCATGGTTTGGTCCCTCCGTTTCCCGTTTTCGGGCATAAAAAATACACCGCATCGGTCTGGTTACAACTCCTGCGGTGTACAAAGGGCATGCAGTTCAGGATGCGGCTAACACGTTTGCACGGCCCGCATCGCAGGAGAAGCGTTGTTTGGGGTGATCCGTATGGTCACTGGACATGGAAACAACCTCCTCCTTGGTACAAGATTTTTCTTTCAGCCCCGTTATCATACTACGCCGGGCCGGATTTTTCAACCCCTTTTACAGTTTTTTTACCGGATTATTGCTCTATTGCACAAAGAAGAGCTTACTTCTTATACTTTCCATACCATGCCACCGACACCCGCCAGGACACAGCATACAGGGCCAGTACCGCCAGCAGAAGCACTGCGGCCAGCCAGAGGGGTACAGGCAGCGGCCCACTTCCCGTGCCGTTCTGCTGCAGTTCATCCATCACGGCACCGCCGCCGCCCAGCAGGGCACCCAGTCCGACAAAGGTCAGGATATAGATCATGCTGGCTTTTTCTGCCCCAAAGCGGTACAGCAGCGGCAGAGAAATACCGTTGATCAGCAGGATGGCACACACACTGCCCGCCAGCAGGGACAGCACATCCTTGTCCGGGGCCGTTCCGGTACGCAGCGGGATCACCGTTACGAACAGTCCTCCGATCACAACAGCCGCCGCAGCACAGAACAGACCGATGAGGTACTTTTCCGCTACCAGCGTCTTTTTGCTCACCGGAAACGTCCGGCCATACTCCACCCAACCGACACTCTGGTCGTAGGCAAGCAGGTTTATCGGCAAGATGCCCAGAAAAACGGCCGCATAACTCACCGGGAACACATAGGCGCTCGATGTGCTGAACACCCAGATCACCAGCACAAATGCAACCGTCAGGTACATGGCTTTCATACTGGTTCTGACCTGATACCAATCCTTCAACAGCAAACCTTTCATCGCACATTCTCCCCTTTCACCATCAAAACGAACAGTTCTTCGATGCTCACCGGTGTCAGGGTGCTGCCCAACGGGACAAGTTCCCTTTTCACCAGTGCCTCGGCCCCGTAGGCTGTCACCCGATGGCTGACGATGGCGTTCTTATCCAGCTCCTCCAATTGTCCGGCAGTGCCGTGCCAGAGGGCGTACTCCTCCCGCAGGGTGTCCTTGTCCTCACAGAGCAGGAGCTTCCCCTTGTGCAGAAAGGCAATGGTGTCGCAGAGCTTTTCCAGGTCGCTGACGATGTGGGACGAGATCAGAATTGCATGGTTCTCATCCCGCACAAAGTCCAGCAGCAGATCGATAAGCTCATCCCGCACCACCGGGTCCAGGCCGCTGGTGGCTTCGTCCAACAGCAGCAGCTTGGGGTGATGAGAAAGTGCCACGGCAAGGCACTGCTTCATCTTCATGCCGGTGGAGTAGTCGCCGTACTTCTTGTTCTCCGGAAGGTCAAAGCGGCGGCACCAGTCGGCGTAGGCGGCGGCATCCCAATTGGGATAGATGCCCGCCATCACTTTCCCCACCTGCGGCGCGGTCAGGCAGGTGGGGATGCCCTCGCCGCCCATCACCACACCGATATCGGCCTTGGCAAGCGGAGTGATTTCCTCCTGCCCGAACAGCTTCACGGTACCTGCCTCCCGGTCGATCATGTCCAGGATCAGCTTAATGGTCGTGCTCTTGCCCGCGCCGTTCTCACCGATCAGCCCGCAGACTGTGCCGCCGGGCAGTTCCAGATCAATGGGCCCCAGCGCAAAATCCGGGTAGTGCTTTTCAAGGCCGTGCAGTTCTAATGCGTTCATGGTTCATTCCTCCCACAGTAATTCCAACATTTCGGTCAGTTCCTGTTTGGTCAGCCCGCAGGGTGCCGCCAGCCGGACGGCTTCCGTCAGGTGTGCTTCGATTTTTTTCAGGTTCTCTTCCCGGAGCAGCTCGGTGTTTTTCGCCGCCACGAAAAAGCCCTTGGCGGGCACCGCATACAGAAAACCCTCCTGTTCCAGCTCATCGTAGGCCCGCTTTGTGGTGATAACGCTGATGCGCAGGTCCCGCGCCAGCCCCCGGATGGACGGCATAGCTTCCTCCGGCTGCAGTTCCCCGCTCAAAATCTGGTTCTTGATCTGGGTGTAGAGCTGCTCGTAGATGGGTGCACCGCTCTTGTTATCGATGAAGAGATTCATGTCTGCCGCCTCCGTTGCATCTGTATATTTACAGTATATACAGTAGATACATGGTTGTCAATAGGCAGATACAAAAAAGCAGCTCTCCCGCTGGACGGGAAAGCTGCTTTTTCATCGGATCAGGCTCTGACTGTGGAGCGGCTTAGTAGGCCACGCCCCAGTAGACCATCTTGCTGGCGGGCTTGCCGCAGCAGGGGCAGACATCGCTGATGTGCTCCTGCTCAAAGGGCATGCAACGGCTGGACAGGCCAGCCTCTTCCTTCATCTTCATCTCGCAGGCCAGGTCGCCGCACCACATGGTCTTGATGT
>ERZ772872.3938-NODE-3938-length-10761-cov-4.040164_pt1 | contig 10761 bp, 17 predicted proteins | sample MGYA00512132_ERZ772872 | MGnify/ENA primary metagenome ERZ772872 (study PRJEB29015, sample SAMEA2737724) | human gut metagenome | biome: human gut; feature: human-associated habitat; material: faeces | place: China | collected 2012 ... | reverse complement strand
CCGCCGCATCGGCAAGGCGGTTCAGGCGACCGCTACCGCGAAATGCAACCCCGGCGACACCTTCGACTTTGACGAGGGCGCGCGCATCGCCTTCGAGCGGCTCTGTGGCAGAGACCCGTTCCCGGATAATCAGAAGAACCCGGCGGCGCCGGAAGCCTACAACGGGCGCATGATTTGTGTAGAGTCTCCGTATCCGTGGTGGACGGTCGGCAAGATCTACGAGGTCGTGGGCGGCCGCATCCTGGCGAACGACGGCGACGTGTACCCTCCGATGACCCAAGCACCGTACTGCGACGCTAAGGACGCAAGACACGCAGGCTCGGGGGGCTTCTTCACGGAGGACGATGCCCGCCACAACCCCCGGAATCTGTTCCTGCCGGTGGACGCCGAAGGACGGCTGCTGGTATGAGCGCGGAATACTACACGGTTCCGGAGCTGGCAGCCCGCTGGCGGTGCAGCACCGATGTGGTGTATGACCTGCTGCGGCAGGGTAAGCTGCACGGCTTCAAGCTGGGCGCGTCATGGCGCATCACCGACGACGCCCGCATTCAGTACGAACAGACACCGACCCCGCAGGAGACCAATCTGCGCAGGCCGGTTCTGAAGATACAATAAGGAGGAAACCACATGAAAAACCGCGATGATCTCATCGCATGGGCGTGGTCAGAGCTCGACCGCGTGACCACTCAGGCGAGCCGGATCGACGACACGAGCTCGGAACGCTACGGCAAGGCGGTCGCTCTGGTCAACGACCTGCTGCTTCTGACCATCCAGCCGCCCTGGCCGAGCGACAGTGGCGTTGCGCCGGACACAGCGGCGCCCGAGGCGAAGGCCGAACCGGGCGATAGCTCCGGTGCGGATGCCGAGGAGCCGGAAGCACCGGCTGAGTCCACAAAAGCCGAGGAGCCGGAAGCGCCCGCAGAGACGCCCGCCTACACGCTGCCGCAGGTGCGCACAAAGTTGGCCGAGGCCAAGCGCAAGGGCATTGCGCTGCCGGAGCTGTTTCAGGAATTCGGCGCAAGCAGCATCATGAGTGTGCCGTCCACCGACTACGGCGCGCTGATGGCGCGAGTGGCTGAACTGCTGGAGAGCGTGGAGTAATGCGCGCACACGCGATTTTATCCCCGTCCGCGTCCAAGCGCTGGATGGCCTGCCCACCGAGCGCACGACTGGAGGAGAAGCTGCACGACCGCTTTGGCGAGCAGTCATCCCCGTTTGCGGCGGAGGGTACGAAAGCGCACGCCGTCGCGGAACTGAAGCTGCTGCGCGAGAAGGGGCGGCTCGGGGATGCAGACGGAATCAATCAGTTCAACTATGACGCCCGTCTGAAAGCACTCGGCGACGTAAGCAAGAAGATGCACCAGGCGACCGACCTGTATGTGGACATCGTCATGGAGAAGCTGTTCGCTGCCAGACGCACCTGCCCGGACGCCAAGCTCTTCGTGGAGCAGCGGCTGGACATGGCGCGATGGGTCCCCGGCTGCTTCGGAACGAGCGATGCTGTGGTCGTGTCCGACGAGATCCTCGACGTGTGCGACTACAAAAACGGATCCGGTGTGCGGGTCAATGCGCAGGAAAACCCGCAGGCTCGATGCTATGGGTTGGGCGCGATCGACGCATTCGGCGATCTGTACGGATTCCAAACCGTGCGCAACACCATCATCCAGCCCATGCTTGACCACGTGACGGAGGAACAGCTCTCTCGCACGGAGCTGCTGACATGGGCGGATACCGAGCTTGCCCCCAGGGCGCAGCTTGCATGGCGCGGGGAGGGAAACTTCTGCCCCGGAGAACACTGCCGCTTCTGCGCTGCGCGCGCGATTTGCTACGCCCGGGCAACGCAGGCGATGAAGCTGTTTCAAAACGGCATGGATGCTCCGGCAGTGCTGCCGGACTCCGAGATCCCGCAGATGCTCGCGATGGCGGACGACGCGATCACATGGCTGGGCGAGCTGAAGGCATACGCCCTGCGGCAGGCGCTCAAAGGGCAGCGCTGGCCGGGGTACAAGCTGGTGCACGGGAAGCGCCCGAGACGCGCATGGCGCAACGAGGAGTCCGCCCGCGAGCAGCTCATCCGCGCCGGGTACAAACCGGAGCAGTTCGAAGAGCACAAGCTCAAGAGCGCCGCTGCCGTGGAGAAACTCATCGGCAAGACCGCGTTCGACGTGCTGCTCAAAGACCAGACCGTTCAGGGCGAAGGCGCGCTGATCCTCGCCCCGGAAACGGACGGCCGTCCGGAGTATTCCACGGCCGACATTGACTTCCGCGACATGGGAAGTCCCAACAACTCAAACAACATTGAATGAAAAGGAGATCACACAATGGCTAAGTTTAACAAGAAGATCAAGGACACCAGCGTCCGTCTCGGCGAGGTTCGTTTCAGCTATACGGCGGTGTTTCAGCCGAAGAAAAACGACGACGGTACGCCCTCGAAGTACGGCGTGTGCATCATCATCCCGAAGGAGGACACCGAGACCGTGAACCTCGTGAAGGAAGCGATCGACGCCGCGAAGCAGCGCGGCAAGATGGAGAAGTGGGGCGGCAAGATCCCGGCCAACGTCAAGAGCTGCCTGCGCGACGGCGACATCGACCGCGAGGACGACGAGGCCTTCGCCGGATGCTACTTCCTCAACGCCAGCAGCCGCAACAAGCCCGGCGTCAAGGTGCTGGAGGACGGTGTCGTATCCGATGCGCTGGACGAGGAGGACTTCTACTCCGGCTGCTATGGCGCAGTGACGCTCGACTTCTTCCCGTATGAGAGCTCCGGCAACAAGGGCGTTGGCGCAGGTCTGAACAACGTCATCAAGACGCGCGACGGCGATCGTCTGTCCGGTGGCCGCAGCGCTGATGAAGACTTCGCCGACCTCGGCACCTGCTGAGACCCATGAAGAGAACGCTCTCGATCGACCTCGAGACCTACTCCGAGATCGACATCGCAAAGTGCGGATCCTTCCGGTACATAGACGACGAGAGCTTTGAGATCCTGCTGCTGGGCTACGCCTTTGACGACGAGCCGGTAACGGTGATCGACCTCACGGCCGACGAGGAAGTCCCCGCGGATTTCCTCGCCGCGCTGTATGACCCGGAAGTGACAAAGACCGCATGGAACTGCGCGTTCGAGCGCTTCGGCCTGTGGAAACACTTCGGCCGATACTGCCCGCCGGAGCAATGGAGCGACACGATGATCCTCTCCGCCGTGTGCGGGCTGCCGCTGGGGCTCGGAGAGGCGGGCAAGGCGCTGCGGCTGGAGGCGGACGAGGCGAAAGACCGAGAGGGCAAGGCGCTGATCCGCTACTTCTGCTCACCCTGCCGACCGACAAAGGTCAACGGCGGGCGCACCCGCAACCTGCCCCAGCATGACACCGACAAGTGGGCGCTATTCATCGAGTACAACCGGCAGGACGTCGTGGCCGAGCGGACGATCCGCAAGCGGCTGCTGCGCTGGGAGCCGGACTCGCTGGAGCACAGATTCTGGTGTCTGGACGCCCGGATTAACGAGCGGGGGATGCGCGTCGACCGCGAGCTGGTACACAACGCGATCGCCATGGACGAACGCTACAAGGCCGAGCTGACCAAGCAGGCCGTCGCAATCAGCGGACTGGAGAACCCGAACTCAGTCGCGCAGATCAAGCAATGGCTCCTGGAGCAGGAGGGCATCGAGGTGCCGTCCCTGAACAAGAAGGTCGTGGCCGAGGTCGTGTCTCAGCTCAACGGCGAGCGCGCGAAGCAATTCATGGCGCTGCGCGCGAGGCTGGCGAAGTCCTCGACGAAGAAGTACGAGGCGATGGAACGCTCCGCCTGCGCCGATGCACACATCAAGGGCTGCTTTCAATTCTACGGCGCAAACCGAACCGGACGCTTCGCCGGGCGGCTGGTGCAGCTACAAAACCTGCCGCAGAACCACATGGAAGATCTGGCGGTTGCCCGGTCTCTGGTACGGGACAACGATTACGAGACGGTACGACTGCTATATGACAGCGTCTCCGATACCCTCTCCGAACTGATTCGTACTGCGCTCATACCAGAGCCCGGCCACCGCTTTATCGTAGCAGACTTTTCCGCCATTGAGGCGCGTGTGATCGCGTGGATCGCGGGGGAGCAATGGCGGCTCGATGTTTTCCGAAACGGCGGCGACATTTACTGCGCTTCCGCCTCGCAGATGTTCCACGTCCCGGTTGTCAAGCATGGCGAGAACGGCCACCTGCGGCAGAAGGGCAAGATCGCCGAGCTCGCACTCGGCTACGGCGGCGGCGCGAACGCGCTCAAGGCTTTCGGCGCGGACAAGATGGGCATGACCGAGGAGGAAATGGTAAACACCGTTGACCTCTGGCGGGAGGCAAGCCCGCGCGTATGCGCACTGTGGCGCGCACTGGAGCGCGCTGCGATCCGCTGCGTGGCGCACAAGACGCCGCAGGTATCCGCAATCGGCGGCATCCGCTTCGAGATGGAATGCGGCATCCTGTGGATGACGCTGCCGTCCGGACGGCGCATCGCCTACTACGGCGCTGAGTACGGCCCGAGCAGGTTTCACCGCGACCGGCGCGCGCTCAGCTATATGGGCGTCGACCAGAAGACAAAACGCTGGGGGCGCGTGGAGACATGGGGCGGTAAGCTCGCCGAGAATGTCACCCAAGCGACCGCGCGCGACTGCCTACGCGACACGATGCTGGCGCTGGAAGATGCCGGGTACGACATCCGGGCGCACGTCCACGACGAGGTGATCATCTCCGAGCCGCGAGACGGGCGAACGGTGGAGGACGTATCGGCCATCATGGGGCGCGAGCTCCCGTGGGCGTCCGGACTTCCGCTGCGGGGTGACGGCTACGCCTGCGACTTCTACATGAAAGACTGAGGTATCTGTCATGAACGACTTTGACTACGACGCACTGCAAAAGAAACGCCTCGCTCGCAGCGACCGCTGCCGGAAGCGCAGCACACGCAAATGCACGCTGCCGAGCGACTACCTGACACCAAGTGAACGCAAACGGAGGAATGGTGAAATGAAAACCTACAACCTGTCGAAACCCATGACCTACGCCGAGTTTCTGGCGATGCCGGACGACCTGCAAGCGCAGTATCTGCGCAGCCTGCGGTGGCGCTTCGGCGCATCGGACAAGCGAATCGCTGAGATGATGGGCGTATCCCACCCGGTTATCAAAAAGCACCGGGATCGTCTGGGCATCCGGATCGCGCCGGGAACGCGCCTGCCGCAGACGGATCTGAACAAAGAGGAGTGGACGGCGTGGGTCAACGGCGAGCAGGTCTCGATGACACCCCTCGCCGCGCGCCCCGAGGATACATCTGAAGCAGATGCCGACCCGGAAGGCGAGCAGGATCCCCCGAAGACCGAACCCACGCCGGTACCCCAGCAGACCCCGATGGTAACGGGCGGGAGCTTCACGGCCACTGGTTCGGCAGGCGCGACGGCGCAGATGCTGGCGCACCTGTTCGAGGGTGATCCGCGCGAGGTGACATTCACCCTTACGTTTGCGTACACGGAGGCGTCACGGTGAGGCGCGCGGCGGGCAAGCGCAGGCTGGCGCTGGCGCTCTTGCTCTGGGCGATCGTGGTCACGCTCTGGGTGCGGCATATGCTGCCCGGCGAGAAAGCGGAGACGATGTACCTCGGCGCAGCGGTCTCGACCGTAAACGAGATGCCCCTCCCGGCGCGGACCCCGGCGGTGACACCGGAGCCTACGCCGACACCCCGGCAGCCGGAGAGCGATGCAGTCTACCTGGCGCAATGCCTGTGGGGCGAAGCGCGGGGCATCCCGAGTCAGACGGAGAAGGCGGCGGTGGTCTGGTGCGTGCTCAATCGCGTAGACCACCCCGACTTCCCGGACACCATCCACGGCGTGCTCTCCGCGCCCAATCAGTTTCTCGGCTTCTCCGAGCGTTTCCCGGTCGATCCTGAGCTGCTCGCACTGGCGCAGGACGTACTCGACCGCTGGCGCGCGGAGACCGCCGGGGCTGGCGATGTGGGCAGGGTGCTGCCGAAAGACTATCTGTGGTTCTCCGCCGACGGCCATGGCCACAACGCTTTCCGGGCGACGTTCCGGCAGAGCGCGGCATGGCAGTGGACGACGGAGAGCCCGTACCCCACTTGAATATGAAAGGAGATCACACAATGCACAACCCCTTTGGAGACAGATCAGCCGCTGAGATTTGGGAGCTGGTGAAAGAATGGCTCTGGCGTATCTTCGCCCCGAGAGCGTATGCCGACCTCTGGCAGCGGTATCAGTACCTGCGCCGGGCAATGGATGAGCGCGACGCGGAGTATGAGACCGACATCACGGACGCCGACCTGCGCATCAAAGAGCTGGAGGCCCGCTGCGCCGCGCTGGAAGCGCTGGAGGTCACGGGCAACACATGAACTACGAACCGAGACGGCACCAGAGGCTCGCAGAGGAATTCTGCATGACGCACAGCCACGCCGGGCTTCTGCTGGACATGGGGCTCGGCAAGACGGTTGTCACGCTGACGGTGCTGCACCGGCTGCTGTATGACGAGTTTGCGCTGAACAAAGCGCTGGTGATCGCCCCGAAGCGCGTGGCCGAGGACACATGGAGCCGCGAGGCGGAAAAGTGGGATCACCTGTCCGACCTGCGCGTGGTGAAGGTCCTCGGGTCAGCCAAGCAGCGTGAGGCCGCCCTCCGACAGGACGGCGACGTGTACGTCATCAACCGGGAGAACGTCGTGTGGCTGGTCGAGACGCTCGGCAGCCACTGGCCATTCGACGGGATCGTGATCGACGAGCTGTCGAGCTTTAAGTCCTCACGCTCCAAACGCTGGCGCGCGCTGCGGCGCGTGGTCGGCTGCGCGAACTACGTCTACGGTCTGACCGGCACGCCTGCGCCCGGCGGCTACATCGACCTGTGGCCGGAGATGTACCTGCTCGACCGGGGGCAGCGCCTCGGCCGGACGCTGGGCGAGTACCGCAACACATACTTTAACCCCGGCGCACACAAGGGGCACATCGTCTACGAGTGGAGGCTCAAGCGAGGAGCAAAAGAACGCATCGACGCCAAGCTCGCAGACCTGTGCCTGTCCATGAGCAAGGAGGACTGGCTGGATCTGCCCGAGCGCACCTACAACACGATCCCCGTGACGCTCACGGCCGGAGCACGCAAGCTCTACGACCAATTCCAGCGCGAGAAGATCCTACCGCTGCTGCGGCAGGATGACGGCCTGCATCTGGCCGGGAGCGACGACGCGGCGAACTGCGACTCGGCAGTCATCGGCGACATGGCGGCGCAGGTCTCCGGCAAGCTGCTTCAGATGGCGAACGGCGCCGTGTACGATGACGGCGGCGGGGTGTTTCACATCCACGACGCCAAGCTAGAGGCGCTCGAAGAGCTGGCGGACACAAACCCCGGGCAGCCTCTGCTCGTGTTCTACACCTATAAGCACGACCTGAGCCGCATTCAGGCGCGGTTTCCCGGGGCGGTGCAGATACGAGACAGCGAGACGATCCGCGACTGGAACGCCGGGCGGATACCCATGCTGCTCTGTCACCCGGCCAGCGCCGGGCACGGGCTGAACCTGCAAGCGGGCGGGCACATCATCGTATGGTTTGGCCTGCCGTGGTCGCTGGAGCTCTACCAACAGGCCAACGACCGCCTGCACCGCATGGGACAGACACAGGGCGTGATCGTGCACCATCTGGTCGCGCAGGGCACACTGGACGAGCGCGTCATGTCCGTGCTGGCCGGGAAGCAGGCAACACAAAAGAGCCTGCTTGATGCCCTGAAATCTTACGTTGAGGAGGAACTGGCATGATTACTACGAACACCACGCCAACCGGCGAGCCTGACCGCGGGATCATCGCCGTAGACTTCGACGGCTGCCTGTGCGACAGCCACTGGCCGGAGCTGGGCGAGCCGATCCCGGAGGTGCTGGCCGAGATCAAACACCGGCAGAGAACCGGATGCCGCATTATCCTTTGGACGTGCCGCTGCGGCGAGCAACTGGCCGCAGCCGTGGACTGGTGTGCCGCACATGGTCTGCACTTCGACGCGGTGAATGACAACCTGCCGGAGGTCAAGGCCGCGTATGGCTGCGAGTCGCGCAAGATCACGGCCGACGAATACTGGGACGACCGGGCTGTCCGGCGCGGACGCTGCCCGGGTGAACCGGCATGAACCGAGCGGACTACCAGAGCCTCCGGGACTTCCTCGGCAGCGTCCGGCACGCACGGCTGGAGCAGGAGCGCCTGACCGAGCGCGTGCTGGAGCTGGAGGCACAATGCACCCGGCTGACGGCGCAGATGCGGCAAACGCCGGGCGGAGGGACTACCGACACGCAAATGCAGTGGGCCAGTCTGGCGGATGAACGCCGCCGCCTGACCAGACAGATGTATCGTGCGCAGCGGCAAGAGCGAGAGGTGCAAAACCTGATCGACCGGGTGCGGCCGGAGCTGTACCGGGACATCCTGACGCTGCGCTATATCGACCTGCGGAGCTGGCCGGAGACCGCTGAGATCATGGCCAGAACCGGGGGCCCGCAATCTGAACGACACCTACAACGCCTACACGGCGCGGCGCTGCAAGCCGCGCAGAGACTGTGGGACGAAGAAATCTGAGAGGAGATAAAACTATGAACTCTGTACCGAACTTTACCCTGCGGCGCGACGCAGACGGCTATGTGCTGCACACCGATGACGGAAAAGACGGCTGCTTCCCGACGCTGGGCGCGGCGCTCGACAGTCTGAGAGCGCAGGGGTGTGCCGCCCCCGCCACCACGAGAGAGCAGGTGCTCTCGGCCGCGCGTGCCTGCGTGTGCGGCGACCGCGAGCAGGACTACGGCTCACCGGAGAATAACTTCCGCACGATCGCGAGCCTCTGGAACAGCTATCTCTACGGCGCCGGGCTGATGGAGAACCCGACTCCGCATGTGTGGAAGGGGCTCAAGCCGAAAGACGTGGCGGCCATGCTGGCGCTGCTGAAGGTGGCCCGTATCGCGGGAAACCGGCCGAAGCAGGACAACTGGATCGACCTCGCGGGCTATGCGGCCTGCGGCGCGGAACTGGAGCTGAGCGATGCGATCTGAGCTGCTGGGCGTGAAAGGAAGCTGGCGCGAGGTGGTGGACGACTGCCGCGCTACTGTGGGCAAGGAGAGTCTCGGCCACGAGCCGAGCGAAAAATTCAAGCGCAATATCCTTATCGCGGAGCACAGCCCGATCCGTGACCTCCGCGTGCGCTGGCGCTGGAGAGATATTCCGAGCTGGGTTGCCACGCACTGGTCGCGGCACAAGTGGGAGTGCTTCATCCGCACGCAGCGAAGCGACCGCACAGGCGTGCCGCGCGGCAAGCTGCCGCAGGAGGCGCCGGTCACGTTCACGGGTGAGGCCAACGCGCAGAACCTCATCGACACATGGCGCAAGCGGCTGTGCTATCAGGCATCGCCGGAGACCCGGCAGTACGCAGAGGACTTCAAGGCGGCGCTGCACGAGACCGAGCCAGAGCTGAGCGACGTGCTCGTACCGAACTGTGTGTATCGCGGTGGCTGCCCGGAGCTGGAAACCTGCGGATTCTGGGAGCACTTTTGCCCGGCCGAAGGCACGATTCAAGACCGATACGACCAGTATAACGCACTGTTTTATGAGCGCAGGGAGGGGCGAGACGCATGAAAGACCTCGGCTTCGAGCCGCCGCTGGAGCAAAAGCCTGATCGGCCGCGGCTATGCCCGATGTGCGGGGAGGAGACGGAAAGCGTATACAAAGACCGCTGGGGGCGTATCATCGGCTGCCCCGGCTGCGTAGAGGAGGTAGACGAATGGCCGGAGTGACAGGTGACACCTACTTCCGGGGCGGCATCCCGCAGAGTCGATACTGCGGCGGCTGCGCGCACTATCAGCGGCTGTGTGCAAGTGACTCGCACAGTGTCAGCGGGGCGCGGGTATGCCTGTACATACTGGACATGAACCACTCGCGCGGCTGTGCGGCCGGGCCCGGCTGCAAGCACTGGATCAGCGTGGAGGACTGGGCGAAGACCCCGATCGGGAGAACCGTGATACACGAACGCAAACGGCGCGGCCACGGAAAAGGCGGCCGACGGAAGGAAGAGACAAAGGCATGACCATTCAGGAGATTTGCAGAAGCGTGGAGGATCTGCTGCGTGACGACAAGGGCGGAACGAATTTCTCTCCGGCCGCGCGTTACGCCGTCCGTATGCTGCTGGACTACGCCGAGCGGGCGGCCGCGCTCGAGGCCTCCGGGCAGGACAAGGACGCGCGGATCACCGAGCAGGAGAAGATGATCGCCGACCTGAATCAGCAGGTCAGCTTCCTGCGGATGACACTGTATGATGCGGGGGTGTAAGGATGGACGCGCTGAAATTCATCGAAGAACGAAACCGGATGTGTGATTACTACCGGGGCGGCAATGCGCTCTCCGGGTGCGCGGAGTGCCCGGCGTTTCAAATGACGTGCGTCTCCGTCCGATCGGTGACGGCAGAATACATCGCCGCCGTTGAGCAGTGGTCGAAGGAGCACCCGCGCAAGACGCGGCAGGATGTGTTTCTGGAACAGTGGCCGAACTGCATGATGGGCGATGATGGCATTGTCGGGATGTGCCCAAGAAATGTTGACAAGATGAGTGTCTGCAATTTAAGCCAATCTTGTAGGTGCGCAGATTGCCGCCGCGAGTTCTGGATGCAGGAGGTGGAGTGATGGATCTGCTATGTATACTTGCAATCTACATGGCCGCTTTGATCTGCATTGTGCTGACACTCTTTACGAGCGTGGTGCTGTACGAATTTCTCGC
>ERZ772872.3936-NODE-3936-length-10764-cov-4.809973_pt1 | contig 10764 bp, 5 predicted proteins | sample MGYA00512132_ERZ772872 | MGnify/ENA primary metagenome ERZ772872 (study PRJEB29015, sample SAMEA2737724) | human gut metagenome | biome: human gut; feature: human-associated habitat; material: faeces | place: China | collected 2012 ... | reverse complement strand
GATGCTGCGGTCGACGATGGAAAGAATATTCGTTTCGTTGTAGGCAAAACCATTACCGGTAATGAGAATAATGAAATAACCTACTAATAATCCCACAATCAGATAAGGTATATACTTGTGTTTCAATAGCAAGGCAATAAGTGCTGAAGCACCATAGCAGAGCGCAAGACGCTGCATGACTCCCAAGATGCGAATTTGCTCAAATGGGAGAGGATTGTGGGTGTAACACAGTAAGGCAAACCAGTTGAGGGCTATTCCGATAAGGAAAATAACAATGGTTCTTTTGATTATTTTCAGGGCAGCCGGAGTACTGAATGTAAAGTTATACTTTTTAAGTGAGATGTAGGTGGAGATTCCCATGATAAACATGAAGAAAGGGAAAACCAGGTCTGTGGGGGTAAGACCGTTCCATTGGGCATGTTTTAGGGGAGCGTATGCATGTCCCCAAGAGCCCGGATTATTAACCAGAATCATTCCTGCGATAGTAATGCCTCGTATTACATCGAGTGCCAAAAGGCGTTTGTTACTTGTTGTATTCATGACTGTCACTTTTTAATGTGTTAAGTTAATAAGTAAGTTTATTGTTTCTTTCCGAAAGAATCTTCCAGTCGGTTGCAGATCATTAATGAGGCGACGATACCGGGTAGGGTACAAATACAAACCCAAATAAAGAAGTTGGTGTATCCGAGATGCTCCTGTATCCATCCTGCAGGCATCCCCGGAAGCATCATACCAAGTGCCATAAACCCGGTTCCGATAGCATAGTGCGCCGTTTTGTGTTCGCCTTCCGCAATATAAATCAGATATAGCATATAAGCGGTAAAGCCGAAACCATAGCCCAGTTGTTCGATAGCTACGCAAATGGCTATAAATATAGGATTATCCGGAGTGGCGGCAGCCATCCATACATATAATAGATCAGGAAGGTTGATAGCTAACGCCATAGGTAATATCCATTTTCTGAATCCGTCGCGGGAAACGAGGAAACCACTGATGATTCCGCCAACTAATAAAGCTATGACGCCTATAGTTCCATAGATCATTCCGACAGTTGCGGTAGATAAAGCTAGCCCACCTTTATCGGTAGCATCGAGCAGAAAAGGAGAAGCTATTTTGGCTAACTGTGATTCTCCCAACCGGTAAGTGAGAAGGAAAAAGAACATGAGACCCAGGTTCTTTTTCTTGAAGAAGGTGACAAAGGTCAGAAGAAAGTCTCCCAACAATTTACCCGGTGTGAGTCCGGGACGTTTAATGTCCGAATCAGGATGGGGGAGAATCAGACGATGATAGATAGTAAGAGCAAGAAACAATCCTGCAAGAAGGTAGAATGTAATACTCCATGCCAAGGGAATATTGTTTTGTGATGTTTCCAACCATCCTGCCAGCATGACAAGAATTCCCTGCCCGAAAATGTTGGCAAGCCGATAGAAGGTATTCCGGATACCGACAAAGAAAGATTGTTCCTTATTATTGAGTCCGAGCATATAGAAACCATCTGCAGCGATGTCATGTGTAGCGGAGCTGAAGGCTAGCAACCAGAAAAAAGCAAGAGTCAACTGTACATAATGAGCAGTCGGAATAAAGAAGGCTATTCCTGCAAATCCGGCAGCGATGAAACCTTGCATGGCAATAATCCAGGCACGCTTCGTTTTCACCAGGTCGACGAATGGACTCCATAGCGGTTTGATAGTCCAGGGAAGATAGAGCCAGGAAGTGTATAAGGCTATTTCCGTATTGGATAATCCCAAACGCTTGTACATGATAACAGCAATCGTCATTACCGCTACGTATGGCAGCCCTTCTGCGAAGTAGAGGGTGGGTATCCAGCTCCAGGGATTTCTTTTTGTAGTGGGTGTTGTCATGGCATTCGTTCGATTTTATTTATATTGTTTTCCAAGCGTACTACCGGGGTAATAGTGAGACAGTATTTCTTCATACTTATAACCTTGCTCTCCCATTACGGCAGCACCAATCTGGCAAAGTCCTACTCCATGCCCCCATCCGGCTCCGGTAAGGATGAATCGTGAAGGGAGTTCATCTCCGTACTCCTTGTCTATGACAAAAGCGGAGCTGTAAAGATGGGACGTTGATAGAGTGCGGCGTATCTCCAACTCTTTTCCAATGATGAGTGTCCGTAAGGTTCCTACAATCTTTAGTCGGACAAGACGTCCGGATGTTCCCCGTTCTACAGGAATTAAATCAATGATTTGTCCGAAATCAATCCCTGAACGTTGATGAATCAGTTCTGAAAGCTCCTGCTGCGAATAACTGACTTTCCAACGATAGAAGTCTGCTGTTTCCTGATCGTAGTTGTTTAGTACTTGGCTTAGAATTTTCTTATCCTGCGTATTACAAAAAGCAACAGGTGAGGTACGTATCCATTTATCAGCTTCCGCCTCTATGGTCAAATCGGGAAGTTGTTTTTCAGTCTTGCTATCCCGTTGTCTGATTAGATAAGGATGCTTTACGTTTTCCCAACAATTTTGGAACTCTTCAAAAGCTCCGCCACAACATTTAGAGAAACGGGCATCACAAATCGCTCCTTTATACATCAGCACTTCCCCCCGCGTGGCGGAGACTGCTTCGATGGCTTGCGGTGTTGAGGCTCGTGTAATTCCCTGATAACGCTGGCAATGATCATCGGCACATACATCGAAATTTCTATGTGCTTCATGGTCATACCACTTAATAAATGAAGAATTAGGAATGAAGAATGAAGAATTGGCTGCGCTGTCTTTTTGCAAAGTTCTTTTAAATTCTTCATTCTTTATTCTTAATTCTTTATTTTTTTCGAGTAGCCAGCTTCGGGAGATGACGGCGTGAGCCTTTAGTAGTTCTAAAGAAGCTGTTGCGCTCATTTCGGATGAAATTACACTGGTAAGATATTCTTCAATGGAAATCACATTGATGGCGGTTAGTTGTTCTCCTTCGATGATAATCTTTAATTCCCCTTTGAATTTCTGGACTTCTTTGCGTTCCCAATGGAAGTTGATTCCGATGGTCACATCTTTCAGTTCAAAGAAAGCATGTGCATTTTGTGGAGGAATGAAGGATAATTCGTCGTACTCTTTCCCTTGCCAATGAATCTTCCCATCCTGATAAATAACTTTCTGTGTCCCGGAAATTTCCGTTCTGACAGAAGAACTAAATTTCATTGGGAAAGAGAATTCAATCTCTTTCCCAGAAAGAATGCCAACTGCTATTTGAGGCTCTGTCATAAGGCGGCTTTAATGCGTTCTATTATTTCTTGTAGCTTTTCTTTAGATATCGATACTTCCCGATAGATATCATATACTTTTTCAGGAGTCAGTTTCTCCATATCCTCTTCACGTACTATAGGGAATATGCCGTTCATTTCAGCAATAGCAGGACTGATGAGAATTTGTTCGTCTCCTTTTGCGTAATAGCAGTCGGGACGATGTTTGCTGCGTAAGAAGATAATACAATTGTAAGGGTGTTCGGCCACTGACTCAAATTGATCGTCGTAGTTCTTTCCAAAATCCTCTTTGGTGCGTTCCAAACCATACCAGGCAAGAATATTCATCATTGGTTCTTTTCCGTTATTATTGGCAGCTAAGATGTCGTAAATCAGATGAAAGGTTTTCGACATTGTTTTCTTATTTTTCGCCTGAATCCTGATGAAACTGTACGGGAAATTTTCATAACTAATTTGCACCTTGTCGTTATCTATTAAATCTATGTGATCGTAATATGATCCCTGCATACTTTCCTCTTTACTGCAAGCTTGAAAATGGGCATGATCGGGAGCGGAAGCTCCACATTCCGGTCCATTATACATAAGAAAGTATTCTCTCATTATGTCGGTGAATTCTATCATATCTTTAAAACGCCCGACTATGGATTGCGACTTGTGTTCCTTATCTACAATTGTAAAGTGGTGTTTAAATATGGGATAGGGATTAACCAGTATCTGATAATTCCTGTAACTGATGAACTCTTGTTCCTGCGGTCGGTTTGTTTGGCAGAGGAAGCAAGGCCGTGAGTGAATGGAGGCAATATCTGTCTGTGCGGTAGCTGAAAGAATACGTTTCGGATTAAGGAATAGGTTCGCACCTAAACCGTCATTACCAAACCATTTGGATATTTCTTTTGTTCGTGACCGATACTGTTCCAATGCTTGGTAATTCTCTTTGGCTAGTTTCCAAGAAAGAGTTTGCTTTTGGAATAACTGTTCGATTTTTTGCTGAATATTCTCTAATGTCGTTTCTTGTTGCAGGATGCGCTGTTCCAATTCCCACGTACGAAGCCGGTCTTTATATAGATTATTCTGGTTGATTTTCTCAACAGGCAGTGCAGCATCCGAGTTGCCTTCCCAACGGCGGCAAAGGTAAATCACGTCGTATATTCTGCCTATCTGATAATCGTGTGAAATTTTCAATCCAAGGGCATAATCTTCTCCATAGCTTGTGTTCGGGACTTTGATTTCCCGAAGAATGGGCGTGTAGAATGCACGGGGAGCTCCCAGACCGTTGATACGTAATGCATTATTTCGTCCGTTGTCGGGCGTCCATTCCTTATGATCGATGATGCCGGGGGCAATTTCCTGCATATCAAAGTTAGTCATCATATAAGTGCCGATTACCATTGCACATTTCTGTTTATAGAAAGTATCAATGATGATTTGCAGGCTATGTTCGTCTTTATACACGTCATCGCTATCAAGTTGGACGGCAAACTTTCCACATTTCTCGTGATGGATACCTATGTTCCAACATCCGCCTATACCGAGGTCATCTCTTTCGGGAATGACGTGAATCAGGCGCTTGTCCGAACTAAGTTCACGGAGAACTTCACTGGTCCCGTCTGTCGAATGATTGTCGATGACAATGACATTGAACGGAAAGGTCGTTTGCTGGTTCAGTGCCGAGCGTACGGCATCTTTGACTGTGCGAATACGGTTGCGTACGGGTATAATGACAGAAGCTTCATATTCAAAAGTGTGGGAAGAAAAGTCTACGGGACGGAAGATAGGATAAAGATATCCGCCAATTTCCTTCAAATGGTTGGTGCATGCCTGTTCCATTTCGATCTGTACCTGACGGTTTTTAGGGTCTACATAATCGAACTGCTTCTCACCGCTTTTCCGCTTGTCACTTTCTACTTCGGTATATAGATATTCGTTGATATGTACCAGTTTGCTCTTTTGGGATATTTTGAGTCTCAAATCATACAAGCCTGCATATTGATATTCCTCTTCCGTATTTTCTATAACTTCCTTGAATACGTTGGCATTGAACAGTAAAACCGAGCCGAAATTGAAGTCGTCACGCAGGCTACCGGGTTGGTAATCAATGACCGGAGCTGTTTTTTGCACACCGTCTATCTGTTGGTAATGGTCTGCATATACCATGCTAGCTTGGGTCATTTCTATTATTTGAACCATTCTTTCAAGAGCGAACATGCCTATTTTTAGTGCAGTGTGTTTGGTATAGAGCAAGGTATATGTTTTATCAGAATGTTCTGCAATAGCTCGCATCGCTTGTGTAGACTGCATTTTCTCTACAGAGATGAGTTCGCATCCGGGAATACAGACATTGGTAATTGGCGATGCCAATAAATAAATTTTGTCTACCAGCGTCGATGCACGTAACTCCTTAACTGTTTGCACAGTTTCTTCCAACCGGCTGAAAGGAAGAAAACAGTTGATTGTTGTTTTCATTATTTTACTTTTTGTTTTGTAGTATGAGTTGTGTAAGATGTTTCTTATATATTTATCATAAACTTGTTTACTTTGCTACAAATGTAGGGAATTTATCATAGATATATATACTCTTACATATTTTTTATTCCAGGAGTTCCGCCGGTCGTATGTTTAGAGGAACGCCAATTCTTGTTGAGTGAAGGCAGTTCCGGGGATTTCTTTTCGAGTGAAATGCCGATAGTTTTGGATTTGTCGGTATCGTGCATTCCGTCCCAGAAACGACAAGTGTCAAATGTATGTCCTTTCCCAGTTTTGGGGGTGCTGGACAGTGCGAGATAGCCTCCTTCATTATCAAGTGCCGGGAATTTGGATATTTCTATTAGGTTCTCTCTATTGACATTGTGTTTTTGAATAATCTTGTCGAGATATTTAGAAAAGCAAAGATATCCTCTGGATGCAATGATCAGGGGTTGGGATGGAGATTCATTTTGTAACGTAGTGGTACTGTACACTTTGCCGTCTTCATGCATCTTATATAGAAAAAGCTGTGGCAACACAATAGTCTGTTCAGTCGGATTATAGAGCTCTATGTATTCGGTGCCGTCTGTGGCATTATCATACATTATCTCATTAAAGAGGAGCATACCTCTGACATCTTCCGGTAGTTCGGTAATATCCGGCTTTTCGGAATCCGGTTTGTCGGGAGTATTGTCGGGGTCGGTCGTTGTCTCTACACCGTTGGATAATCGTACATGATGGAATGTGAAGGCTTTACAGCGGGTTTTGGTGTAGACACAATAAATTCCCGAACAAACGGAACTCTGTATGCCGGTATCTTTCACTTGCTTTTCCAATGTATATCCGTCTTCGGATTCCAATCGTGTCCAAAAAGTCCAATACCCATTATTATCGCATTCTACTTTTATGTATAATTGGGGGGAGTTATTACCCTTCATCACTTCCCGACCCGAAGCCAGCAGCTTGGGCTGGTCTCCATTCTGACGATAAAGTGTCACATTGTCTTTTGCTCCTCCTATTTGTATAAAATACCCGTTTAGGCTACCGGAGAGGGTGTTGGAAGAAGAGGTCAGATAAAAACGTGCATAATTATTGGCGGATGGATTGAATGTAAGGTGAACTCCAAACTCCCAGCGGGTATTCTTTACTGACGTGGACGGTATGGTGACATAGGCTGTTCCACTATCTTCTGCCGGATCATTCAGATGGACTCCTTCTTTAGAATTGATAGTGAATTTATCTGTTTCTCCTTCCCAAGAAAGTTCGGAAGTAGCCGTATCTTCTCCTTCTGAATCTTCTTCATCATCGGCAGGAAGTGAACAATTGTAGAATATAGAAATGAACAGACCTAAAAGTGTAAACACTTTGTAAATTCTCATACGGTTTAATTCTTAGATGATAATTAATGTTTGAACCGTATTTGTTTGTGTATAACGCAGAGGCAATTGCGGCTTAAATTCTATTTTGTGAATGCAAAGGTATATAAAAAGTCCGGTTTCAAGGGCGAAACCGGACTTTTCTTTCTTAAATCTTTATGATTTAGACATTCTTTACTTTAATCAGATATTCTGCGATCTGCACTGCGTTCAGTGCTGCACCTTTCTTGATTTGGTCACCTACAATCCAGAAAGTCAATCCGTTTTCATTCGTCAGGTCTTTGCGGATGCGTCCCACATAAACCGGATCTTTCCCAGCCAGGAATAACGGCATCGGGTACTCTTTTTCCGCAGGATTATCCTGAAGCACCAGTCCGTCTCCCTTAGCGAATGCTTCGCGGGCTTCTTCGATAGAAATAGGGCGTTCGGTTTCTACCCAGATACTTTCAGAGTGAGCACGTAGTGCAGGAACACGTACGCAAGTCGCGCTGACTTTAATATCTGAATGCATGATTTTACGTGTTTCGTTATACATCTTCATCTCTTCTTTCGTATAACCGTTTTCTGTGAACACGTCGATCTGCGGTATGAGGTTGAAAGCCAATTGATATGCAAACTTTTCTACTGTAACAGGTTCATTTGCCAATACTTGGCGATATTGCTCGTACAATTCGTCCATAGCGGCAGCACCGGCACCGCTGGCTGCCTGATAGGTAGATACGTGCACGGTTTTTATATGAGAAAGCTGTTCGATGGCTTTCAGTGCGACAACCATTTGGATTGTTGTACAGTTGGGGTTGGCAATGACACCGCGTGGACGCTCCAATGCGTCTTCGGCATTTACCTCAGGCACTACCAAAGGTACATCCGCATCCATACGGAAAGCGCTGGAGTTGTCGATCATCACAGCACCGTATTTAGTGATGGTCTTTTCGAACTCTTTGGATGTTCCTGCACCGGCAGAAGTGAAAGCAATGTCTACCCCTTTAAAGTCATCGTTGTGTTGTAAGAGTTTCACCTCGATCTGTTTACCGCGGAAAGTATAAGTTGTTCCGGCACTACGTTTAGAACCGAACAAAACTAACTCGTCCATCGGGAAGTTTCTCTCATCGAGCACGCGCAGGAACTCTTGTCCTACGGCTCCGCTTACGCCAACAATAGCTACTTTCATCTTTTTCTTTTGTTAAATTGTGAATATTGAATTTCTCTCCTTATCCTGTCGAATAGAAAAGATTTGGCTGCAAAATTATAACAATTTAGCATATAAACATCGCTTTTGAGAGAAATATTTCAGTTTTTCGGCGGATTTCTTTAACCTTACGTATAATCAAGTGTGGTTGTTGGATCGGATAAATGCACCAAAAGGGATGCGTTCTCCGTCGCGATGCGAATCGGATTGGTTTCGTAGCTTGATAAGATTATCTTTATTGCCTAATATTACTTCGTTTAACTATAGTGTAACGTAAGGGTAACTATAGTCTCCCTTGCGTATAACTATAGTCATACGCAAGAGACACTATAGTAGAACGAAATAAAAGTGCCTAATGAAATAGATCTTGATAGGTAAGCGGGGGAAGAAAAGTAGTAAAGTGAGTAATTGACTACTGAATAATACGTCTGGACATTCATTGTGATTCTGCAAACTTTTTTGTTCCTTTGCATTGAATTCCTAAAGCCACAGCCTATGAACCTGTTTGATTTTAATTTAACCTTACCGATTACCGACCCGACTTGGGTATTCTTTTTGGTATTGATTATCATTCTCTTTGCTCCGATGATCCTCGGACGTCTTCATATACCTCATATTATAGGCATGATTCTGGCGGGTGTATTGATTGGCGAACACGGCTTTCATGTGCTCGACCGTGACAGCAGTTTCGAACTCTTCGGCAAAGTGGGATTATATTATATTATGTTTCTTGCCGGGCTCGAAATGGATATGGAGGACTTTAAGAAGAACCGGACGAAAAGTGTTGTGTTCGGCTGGCTCACCTTTCTGATTCCGATGGCGTTGGGAATATGGAGTAGTATGAGTATGCTGGGTTATGGCTTTCTCACGGCGGTGTTATTGGCAAGTATGTATGCTTCTCACACCTTAATTGCTTATCCTATTATTAGTCGTTACGGACTGTCTCGTTTGCGCAGTGTCAATATCACCATTGGTGGTACTGCTGTTACCGTCACCCTTGCTTTGATTATTCTTGCCGTCATAGGAGGCATGTTTAAGGGAACTGTCGATGGCTGGTTCTGGGTATTTCTTGTGGCAAAAGTGGCTTTCCTCGGATTTCTGATTGTGTTCTTTTTCCCCCGTATCGGACGCTGGTTCTTCCGGAAGTACGATGACAGCGTGATGCAGTTTGTATTTGTGCTGGCGATGGTTTTCCTCGGAGGAGGATTGATGGAATTTGTAGGAATGGAAGGAATCTTAGGAGCTTTCCTGGCGGGCTTGGTATTGAATCGCCTGATTCCTCATGTATCTCCTTTGATGAACCGGTTGGAATTTGTGGGAAATGCACTGTTTATTCCCTATTTTCTGATTGGTGTCGGAATGATTATTGATGTAAGAAGCCTGTTTACCGGAGGTGAAGCATTGAAAGTGGCTATTGTGATGACAGTGGTGGCAACCTTTAGTAAATGGCTGGCTGCCTGGATCACACAAAAGATCTATCGGATGCAGTCGAATGAACGGAGCATGATATTCGGTTTAAGTAATGCGCAGGCCGCAGCTACACTGGCAGCAGTGTTGATCGGTCATGAAATCATTATGGAGAATGGAGAACGGTTGCTGAATGATGATGTATTGAACGGTACGGTAGTGATGATACTTTTCACTTGTGTCATCAGTTCTTTGGTAACCGAACGTTCGGCACGTCGTTTTGCTCTGGATGAAAATGTGCAGGCGGAAGAAGAAGCTAAGAAAGTAAATACGGAACAAATCTTGATTCCGGTGGCTAACCCGGAGACGATTGAAGATTTGATTAATCTGGCTTTAGTAATAAAGGATGCCAAGCAGAAAAATGCATTGGTGGCATTGAACGTTATCAATGACAATAACAGTTCGGAGAAGAAAGAGCAGCAGGGTAAACGTAATCTGGAGAAGGCGGCTATGATTGCCGCTGCCGCTGATGTGCCTGTTACGATGGTGAGTCGCTATGACTTGAATATTGCTTCCGGCATCATCCACTCTGTGAAAGAGAATGAAGTAACGAGTATCATCACCGGGCTGCACCGCAAAGCGAATATCACTGATTCATATTTCGGAATGCTTGCCGGAAACCTGCTGAAAGGATTAAATTGCGAGATTATTATCTCCAAATTCCTGATACCGGCCAATACGATAAAGCGAATCGTTATTGCCGTCCCTCCGAAAGCGGAATATGAATCCGGCTTTCCACGTTGGTTGGAGCATTTCTGCCGAATGGGAAGCACGCTCGGATGTCGTGTGCATTTCTTTGCAAACGAACAGACAATCGTCCGCCTGCAAACGTGGATAAAGAAAAGACATAAACAGGTACTGACGGATTTCTCTCTTTTAGAGGACTGGAACGATTTACTGGTACTGACAGGGCAAGTAAGCTACGACCATCTGTTAGTCATTATCAGCGCCCGTCCCGGAACGATTTCTTATGACAACTCGTTTGAGAAATTGCCGAGACAATTAGGAAAATATTTCTCTAATAATAGCCTGATTGTGTTATATCCCAATCA
>ERZ772872.3934-NODE-3934-length-10766-cov-3.048361_pt1 | contig 10766 bp, 8 predicted proteins | sample MGYA00512132_ERZ772872 | MGnify/ENA primary metagenome ERZ772872 (study PRJEB29015, sample SAMEA2737724) | human gut metagenome | biome: human gut; feature: human-associated habitat; material: faeces | place: China | collected 2012 ... | reverse complement strand
GGATGTGACAAAGCGGCGGCTGATAGTCAAAAAACTTCTGCGTATAGAAATTGTTGTAGTCCTCGTCCTTCAGCTCCTTCTTGGATTTCTTCCAGATCGGGACCATGGAGTTCAGGGTTGTGTTTTCGGTATACTCTTCCCACTCGGGCTTGTAGTCATCCCCTGCATCCGCCGGCTTCTCCTTCATGCGAGAACGGGTCATGTCCATCTTGATCGGATAGCGGATGTAGTCGGAGTATTTTTTGACCAGACCCTGTACGCGGTAAGGTTCAAGAAATTCGTCGTAGTTTTCGGATTCGGTGTTGTCCTTGATGGTGAGGACGATCTTCGTGCCGTTCTCTGCCTTTTCACAGGGCGTCACGGTGTAGCCGTCCGCGCCGTCCGACTCCCAGCGGTTTGCGCTGTCGCTGCCGACCGCACGGGAAACGACCTCAACGTGCTTTGCGACCATGAAGGCGGCGTAGAAACCGACACCGAACTGGCCAATGATGTCAATGTCGTCCTGCTTTTCGTTCTCAGCCTTGAAGGCAAGCGAGCCGGAGCGCGCGATGGTGCCGAGATTGCTCTCGAGCTCCTCAGCGGTCATGCCGCAGCCGTGGTCCTCGATGATGAAGCGGCGGTTCGCCTTGTCGAGAGTCAGCTCGATGGGGAGCGCATCGCGCGTGATGCCCGTTTTGCCTTCCTTCATCGCGTTATAGTAGAGTTTATCGGTGGCATCCGATGCATTCGAGATCAGCTCGCGCAGGAAAATCTCCTTGTGCGTATAAATCGAGTTGATCATCAGGTCAAGCAGACGCTTGGACTCTGCCTTGAACTGTTTCTGTGCCATAGTTACATACACCTCTGTGTTTTGATTTTCTAAAATGAGCTTAGCACTCTACGCTTTCGAGTGCTAACAATGATATAATAGTACGCTCCGAGAGAAAAATCAAGAGGTTGTGAAAGAAAATTCACGGTTTGTTAACAGTGTGCATCGTGCATAAAAAATCCGCCCCGGGATAACCGAGGCGGACGGTAGAAAATGTACGGTTTTAAACAGCCGGCTGAACCATCGTGCCGAGAACGAGTGAACCGTTAGCGAAGGACAGGGTCTCGCCTGCCAGCTGGAACAGCTCCGCCGGAACCCAGCTCGTGCCGTCAACCTCGTAGGAGGCTGCGCCGAGGGATACGCCGCCGGTGCGATCGTTGCCTGCGTGGTAGCGGTCCTTGCCAAGCTGGATGTTGATCGGGGTCTCGCCCTTTTTGAGGATAACGGTATTGGTCTTGCCGTCCCAGGAAACCTTGTAGCCGAGGGTCTCTGCGACCTTGCGTACCGGAACCATCGCAACGCCGTCAGCAACGCGGCCTTCGGTCAGCTCGGAGCCGTCCTGCTTGAATACGAGGAAACGGCTGTCCTCCTGACCCGGGATAACGACGCGGTCGGCAGCGGCCTGTGCCGGGTAAGACTCAGCAGCGACATCGAACCATGCAAGGAAACGGGTGCCGACATGGATATCATCAACGGTTACAATGTTGCGGGTCATGAACGGCTGAACGCTCGCGTCCTTCGCGATGGTGAGGTTCAGAGAGCCGCCCTCGCAGGTAACGGTGACAGAGCCGTCGTCGTTCTTCTGAACAGCCTCAGCAGTGAGCAGAGATGCCGGAGCGTGCTTGTCGGTGAGATTGGTCAGAACAGCATAGGCGGTAGTCTGTGCCGGGAGAGACATGGTGACAGCCTCATCGTGATACACATAAACGCTCTCACCTGCCTTGAGGGCAGACAGATCAGCCGCAGCAGCGGTCTGGGTGTCCATGACGATCGCATTTTCCGTGTGCAGTACGAGCTCGTCGCCGTCTGCGGTCTTAACAGTCAGATCGCCGTTCTCATAGCTGACAACGGTCGCCAGCTCGGTCATCGGTGCAACGGACAGAGACGGGAGCATATCGGCAGCGGCCTGCGTCAGCGTCGAGCTGCTCGTTCCGTTCAGATGAGAGACATCAACTGCGCCGGCAGCCGGAAGTGCGCTCATCATCATCATTGCAGCGGCCAGTACGCCGCCCATCGTTCTCTTCATCATAGTGTTTTATCCTCCTGTGTTATGTTCTTGTCCTGTTAGACGGAGAACTGCACAGAAGGTTCCCTGTTTTTCGAAAAAATTCAAATTATTTTTTGGACGGTACAGCGCGATTAAAGCTGATGCGGCTTACGGGAATTGTACGGTATGGCCTTAGCCTGCGAAATCTGCCGAGACGGAAATGGTGTACTCCCCTGCTGTGCAGTCGAAAGAAACCGTCTGAGAGACGATTTTCCCAAAGGAGACCGTCTGTTCAGTTTGAATGTTCGATACCTGCATGCGGTTGCCGTTTGGCATGGCAAATGCAGCGGTGTCCGTAAGACTGTCATAGAGCGGCGAGGTAAGTTCGATCGTCCAGCGGTCGTTCGAGCGCGAAAGCGACGAAACATACGCGAGCGGCACGCGGCCGAAGGCGGTCAGACGCTGCATCTGGTCGCGTGCCGAGCACGCTTCACTGCCGCTTCTGGAACCGAAACTGGTGCTCAGCAGGCCGTTTTCAAGTGAAACTGCCGTCAGCAGCGTCTTGTCAGCGACGTTTGCGGCCGAAAGCGTCAGCGTGCCGCTCGTCAGCAGACTCCGGTTGTCTGTATCTGCAGTGGTCGCATCCTCTGCCCGCAGGGTCAGCACGGTCTCGCCGTTCCTCTTGACGGCGGTCGGCTGAACGACGGTTTTATAGGTAAGCGCTGCGGCGGTTTTCGCGGTCATGGTGCGGTAGCTCTCGTAATTTGCAAACAGGCGCTTGACCGGCGCAGCAGCGGCCACGTCAACAGCACCCTGCTCAGCGAGACGGTCGAGCAGCATTCCCTCTTCCCCCTTCGGGGAAACTGCAAGTGCGGTGTAGGATGCCGCCGCGGCATCATCACGGTTAAACAGCTCGGTGTCGACAGCGGCGAGATCATATACGCCAAGCTGCGCGGCGGCCTCGGCAGCATCGGTATAGCTGAAATCCCCGGCGGTGTCCGAATAGCCGAGTGAGCGCAGCAGAAAGGCCGCATACATCCGGGCATCACACATGTCCTCCGGCGACCACGAAGTCGCAGAGGTGCCCTGTGTCAGACCATTATCATACAGATACTGAATATACGGCTGCTCCCACGCGGCGAGGTCGGTAAACGGTGCGGTATAGGTGAGCTTCCTGGCGGCGTCCTCCTGTCCAAGCAGGCGGACGAGCATGACAGCGGCCTCTGCACGGGTAGGCGCACGGTCAAGTGCGTAGCCGCTTCCTGTTCCTTCGAACAGGCCGAGTGAATGCAGCGTGTCTGCACACGGCGTGAAGTCGGCGGCGAGAGAGGCGCAGGTCAGCGCGCCGGTGAGAGCTGCACCGCAGAAAAGACTGCGTAATACTTTATTCAAAGGTGTTCCCTCCTGAGTGATAGACAATATATAGGCGATACCGCATGATTGAACAAGGGTGATTTGCACGGTACTGCTATAATACTATAGCACATTCTGATGTATTTTCCAACCGGTAATCGGGCAGAATACGCGAAAAGGAGTGAGTTTCATGGCAGACATGCGAAAATGTGGTATCATCGGTACCGGAAATGTAGGTGCGGCGAGCGCTTATACCCTTGCGGTGAGCGGACTGTTCTCCGAGGTATTACTGCTTGATGCGGATATGCACAGAGCGGAGGGCGAAGCCGCTGACATTGCGCACGGTGCAGCGCTTCGGCGGCCCTGCCGGGTACACGCAGGCGGCTATGGCGACTTTGCGGACTGCGGACTGGTTATTCTCGCGGCCGGGACGAACCAGCGACCCGGCGAGACTCGAGAGGCTCTGCTCGGGCGAAACCGCGCCATCCTGCAAAGCATTCTGGAACAGCTGACCGCTGTAAACCGGGATGCAGTCCTGCTCGTCGTGTCAAACCCGGTGGATGTACTGACCGGATATACACTCGAGCTGTCCGGATTTCCGGCTGAGCGGGTCATTGGTTCGGGGACTGTGCTCGACACAGCGCGAATCAAATGCCTTCTGGGGGAAAAACTCGGCGTGGACAGCCGAAATGTGCACGCCTTCATGCTGGGCGAGCACGGCGACAGTGAAGTCGCGGTCTGGTCGAGCGCCAATATCTCGGGCGCGGATCTTGACGACTTCTGCCTTGCCGCCGGAATTGATGATCCGGAAAGTATGCTTGCCTCGCTCGCGCGTGAGGTTACTCACGCAGCGTATGATATCATCGAGCGCAAGGGCGCAACCTGCTATGGCATTGCGATGGCAGTGCGGCGCATTGCAGAGGCCATCATCCGGGACGAGCACGCAGTCCTGCCCGTTTCGACGCTTGCGCGCGGCGCTTACGGCATTGAGGGCGTATGCCTCGGCCTGCCTGCCGTCGTAGGAAGATCAGGCGTCTCTCAGGTTCTCGACCTGCCGCTGTCACGCGATGAGACCGAACGGCTGCTTGCTTCCGCGCACAAGCTCAAAACCCTCATGGAGGGATGAACAAGGCCGCAGAGCGAAAAGCTCTGCGGCCTTGTTTATGATCTTTCATTATTCGCCCTCGGGATGAATCTGCTCAAGATACTCGACCATGTCAATGTAGCTCGACAGGTCGGACGGAATGCTGATCTTGACGGCGGAGCCGGTCGCCTTGACGACGCTCTTGATATCCATGGAGGCGGAGACGGTCTCGCCTTCGGCGGTGATCTTTACGGTGCCCTTGACTGCGCCCTCTGCAAGCTGGCCGTTCCTGACGGTCATGGTGATGGCCGTATCCTTGAATTCGACCTTGGTGTTCGCAGAGCCCTCGGGGAGACTGCCTGCATAGCTGGTGAGAATCTTGTTGATCGTGCTGTTGAGAGCCGAACCATCGTAAGTAACGGTGAGGTCGGAGCCGGACTGCTTGATGTTCTTGATGTAGCAAAGCGGCAGAACACCCGCGTCACTTACGCCGAAGCTGTGAAGCTGCGCCGTAAGCTCATCAAGATCCAGCGTCATTTTGACCTTGACGCCATCACCCATATCCATGTAATAAACGCCGCCGGTGTAGCACGCCTTGATATTCGAAACAACCGGCTCAGAGCCTGTGACCTTGGTCGTGGTCGTGCCGGTGATTTCCATCTGTGCGTCCTTCAGCTTGTCCGGGTCAACGTAGGCCTTGGTATTCATCACGCTGTCTGTGGTGATTTCCATGCCGGATGCCTTCATGGTCATACGGGCGGTAACGTCCTGTTCTGCGCGGGTAATCGGCGTAGAAACCGTCTTATTGTAGCTTTCAGCGAGATCGATGAACTGGGAGAGCGGTGCTGCCTTGCTCTGGTCGATCGCACCGTCGGCGATGAGCTTGTCGAGCAGGGTGATGTCGGTCGCCTTGACCGGGGTTGCGAGCGCTTCCAAACTCATGGCAGCAACATTATCTCGCAGGAAATTGTTCGTGTCACAGAAGGATTCGTCGATGAGACCGACGTGGTCCGCTGCAAAGTCAAGCGCGCCGGTGTAGGCGAAATCACCGTTCTGCGCGTCGGAGTAGCCGAGCGAACGCAGCAGGAAGGTGGTGTACATCTGAGCAGAACACTTTGCCTTCGGCTCGAAGGTGGTCGCGGTTGCGCCGGTAGTCAGCTTGTTGTCATAAAGGTACTGGACGTAAGGTGCTTCCCAGCCCTCCAGATCGGTAAACGGCGCGGTATAGGTGAGAGCCTTGGCGTCGGCCTCCTTGCCGAGCAGGCGCACGAGCATAACGGCGGCCTCTGCACGGGTGGGAGCACGGTCAAGGTCGTACTGCGGTGCGCCGGAAGCGGTCATGCCGGTGCCCTGGAATAAACCGACCTCATGCAGACGGTCAGCAGACGAAGTGAAGTTTGCCGCACCTGCGGAAACCATTACGCCTGCCGCACAGGCAACTGCCATAGCGCCGAGCTTAAAGCTTCTTTTCATAATTTTCTCCTCCTTCTACTTTTACTGGAAAGAACCAGTCTATATGCTCATTATAACAGAGTTAATATGAAATGCAAGCGGTATTTCTTTTTGCAGAAATCTTTATTCTCAGCAGAGGTTTACCCTTCCGCTGAGGGGGAAGAAGAAACCACCTGCATATGCGGATATGCAATCTCTATCCCTTCCCTGTCGTAGGTCTGCTTGATGTCCTCCAGTACGGCACACTTGAGCGCGAATGCAGTCGCGTTGTCCTTCGCCCAGAGGGACGCGCGCAGCGTCACCGACGAGTCGGCAAGCTCGAGCACCACGACTGTTACCTTGGGCGCGCCGTCATGCTTCTGCTGTTCGGTGCGCACATCGAGATAAGTCGGCTGCTGCGCTACCTCGGCTGCAAGCAGCTCCTTCGCCTTCTTCAGGTCACTCTCGTAGCTGACGCCCACGGTCAGGAACACGCAGATGCGGCTGTCCGCGTAGTCGGCGTTTTCGATGATGGCGCTGTTCATCTTGCTGTTCGGGATGATAACGCGCTTGTTCTCGACTGTGCGCACGGCGGTGTGATGTAGCGTGATCTCTTCGACTGTGCCGGTGATGTCGCTGTCGACATAACGCACGACGTCTCCCATCTTGAACGGCTTGAACAGCAGGATCATCACGCCGCTCACGACGCTGCCGAGCGCCTCCTGCGCCGCGAGACCGGCTACCACAGCGATAACACCGCCGGCCGTCAGCAGAGTATGTACCGCGCTCGAAAGCAGAGGTATCGCTCCGATAATGACCATGCCGCCGGCAAAATACACCGCAGCGACCGCGATATAGCGCACAAAGCCGGTTACTGTCGCGAGCGAACTGCCCGACTTTTTCTGTCGGTCGACGAGCTTGCGCATCAGTCGATTTACCGTCTGCGCTGCGATATAGGTCAGCACTGCGGTCAGGATCGCCAGTCCGGCCATGCCCAGAAAGCGACCGGCGGGCGTGGACAGGAATTCTTCTATCTTTGCAAGCAAGCACAGCACTCCTTTCCTTGAAAAACAGCAAAGGCGAGGTGATGTGTCACCCCGCCCTGCATAAGTTTCTGATGCGTCTTAGTACGCGATGCCCCAGACAACCATCTTGTCGGCCTTCTTGCCGCAGACCGGGCAGGTATCTGCAATATGCTCCTGCTCAAACGGGATGCAGCGGCTTGGCATGCCGGTTTCTTCCTTGATTTTCTCCTCGCAGGCCTGATCGCCGCACCACATGGACTTGATAAAGCCGGTGTGTTCAGCGAGGATGGACTTCATCTCATCCAGGCTGGTTGCGGTGTAGGTATGTGCCTCGCGATTTGCCAGCGCCTTTTCGTAGAGGCTCTTCTGGATGTCGTCGAGCAGAGCCGGAATGGTCTTTTCGAGATCCTCGAACTTGACGACAGTCTTTTCGCGGGTGTCGCGGCGGACGAGGACGCACTGACCCTCGGCGATGTCGCGCGGGCCGACTTCCAGACGGAGCGGAATGCCCTTCATCTCGTACTCGGCGAACTTCCAGCCCGGGGTATTGTCGGACAGGTCGATCTTCGCACGGATACCGGCTGCCTTGACCTGCTCGTACAGCTCGGCTGCCTTCTCCTTGACGCCTTCCTTGTGGGCAGCGACCGGGATTACGACGAGCTGGGTCGGAGCGATGCGCGGCGGCAGAACCAGACCTTCGTTATCGCCGTGGGTCATGATGATCGCGCCGATAATACGGGTGGAAACGCCCCAGGAGGTCTGATACATATACTGAAGCGTGTTGTTCTTATCGGTATACTGCATGCCGAAGGCGCGCGCGAAGCCGTCACCGAAGTAATGAGAAGTGCCGGACTGAAGCGCCTTGCAGTCGTGCATCATGGCCTCGATAGTGTAGGTGTTCTCCGCACCGGCGAAGCGCTCCTTCGGGGTCTTTTCGCCCTTGACGACCGGGATGGCCAGCCATTCCTCGAAGAACTTCGCATAGATGTTCAGCATGCGCAGGGTCTCCTGCATTGCCTCCTCGGCGGTTGCGTGGACGGTATGACCCTCCTGCCACCAGAACTCACGGGAACGCAGGAACGGACGGGTGGTCTTTTCCCAGCGGACGACCGAGCACCACTGGTTGTACAGCTTGGGCAGGTCACGCCAAGAACGGACGATCTTCGCGTAATGCTCGCAGAACAGGGTCTCGGAGGTCGGGCGGACACACAGACGCTCCTCGAGCTTGTCATTGCCGCCGTGCGTTACCCACGCACACTCCGGCGCAAAGCCCTCTACGTGGTCGGCCTCCTTCTGGAGCAGGCTTTCCGGGATGAAGATCGGCATCGCAACGTTCTCGTGGCCGGTCTCCTTGAACATGGTGTCGAGCGTGTGCTGAATGTTCTCCCACAGCGCCTGCGCGTACGGGCGCATGATGATGCAGCCCTTGACGGACGAGTAGTCCGCCATCTCCGCCTTTTTTACGATATCTGTGTACCACTGCGCGAAATCTACGTCCATCGACGTGATCTCACTGACCAGCTTTTTCTTTTCAGCCATTATTTTCACCTTTCAAGTTGGATTTTTCTCTGTTTCATTTCTTTTCGCTTTTCTGAGGCGGAAGTCCGGACTGCACCTTACTTCAGCTTGTTCTTTACCTCGTAATCGAGCTTCTCGATAAATTCACCGAGCTCCATCGGGGTGGTCTCGCCGGTCTTGCGGTTGCGAACGGAGATGATGCCCTTCTCCTCGTCCTTGTCGCCGATAACGATCATATACGGCACCTTGTGTACCTGTGCCTCGCGGATCTTGTAGCCGATCTTCTCGTTGCGGTCGTCCATGGTGGCGCGGAAGCCCTTGTCGGTCAGCTGCTTCATGACCTCCTGTGCACAGGGAATGTTGCGGTCAGTCATCGGCATGACGCGAACCTGCTCCGGAGCCAGCCAGGTCGGGAATGCGCCGGCAAAGTGCTCGGTGATAACGCCGATGAAACGCTCGATCGAGCCGAGAACGACGCGGTGAATCATGACCGGACGATGTTTCTCGCCGTCCGCACCGGTGTACTCGAGCTCGAAGCGCTCAGGCAGCTGCATATCGAGCTGAATGGTGCCGCACTGCCAGGTACGGCCGATGGAGTCTGCCAGATGGAAGTCGAGCTTCGGGCCGTAGAACGCACCGTCACCCTCGTTGACAACGTAGTCCTTACCGATCTCGGTGATCGCCTCGCGCGTGACCTTCAGGCCGGTCGTCTCAATATCGAAAAAGACATCGCCGTTTCTCAGATACATCTGAAGAGCGGCAGAGAGAGCAGCGGGGGTAGAATCTATGATCTGCATAAGGTTTTTTGTCTCCTTTGAAAAACTTTTTTGAATCTAAAGATATTATAAGACGAAAAAATCTGACATGCAAGAAAGACAGCGACTAATCGTTGCGTGATGAGAAAAGTTCTGCTATAATAGAATGTGCGTTCGCTTTCGAAAAAAGAAAACGGCGCTTTGGAGGAAAAACATGATTGCATTTATCAAAGGAACTGTAGATTCTCTTTCGGAAGGAAAAATGATTCTCGAAAGCCATGGAATCGGCTACGAGCTGAATATTCCAGCGAGTATGTTCGACGCAGGCATCCGGGAGGGAGAAGAGTTAAAGATATATACTCATATGAGTGTGCGGGAAGACGGAATTTCCCTATTCGGCTTTCTGTCCCGCGAAGATCTTGAAATATACCGTATGCTGATCGGCGTAAGCGGCATCGGACCAAAAGCGGCGCTTGCGGTGCTGTCCACGCTTACTGCAGACAATCTGCGCTTTGCCGTCCTCTCGGAAGATGTCCAGGCAATTGCCAAAACACCGGGCATCGGAAAGAAGACCGCGCAGAAGCTGATTCTGGAATTAAAAGACAAATTCGACCTGCAGGAAGCGTTCGAGCAGAAGCTGGCAGGAAATCAGGCGGCTGCGGCGGTACGGCAGGCAGGCGAACCGGATGCCTTCCAGGATGCGGTACAGGCGCTGACTGCGCTTGGCTACTCCGGAACGGAAGCACTGCAGGCAGTAAAGAAAGTCGAAATCACCGAAGGCATGGACAGCGAGGCTGTGCTGAAAGCGGCATTGAAGCATATGTTTTAGCAGATGGTCCTAAATTGTGGAAGAAGGAAACCTTATAACGATGGAAAGAAGAATTATCACAACTGACGTTCTCGAGGAGGACGTGAAAATCGAAGGTTCGCTCCGTCCCCAGCACCTGGACGACTACATCGGACAGGAAAAGACGAAAAAGAACCTGAAAGTATATATTGAAGCAGCAAAACAGCGAAGTGATGTTCTCGATCATGTGCTGTTTTACGGCCCTCCGGGACTTGGAAAAACAACGCTGGCGGGCATCATTGCAAATGAGATGGGAACCCATATGAAGGTAACGAGCGGCCCGGCGATCGAAAAACCGGGTGAGATGGCAGCGATCCTCAACAATCTGCAGGAGGGCGACGTCCTGTTTGTTGATGAGATCCACCGCCTGAACCGCCAGGTCGAGGAGGTTCTTTATCCAGCGATGGAGGATTTTGCGATTGATATCATGATCGGAAAAGGCTCTTCGGCGCGCTCGATCCGCCTGGATCTGCCGAAGTTTACGCTGGTCGGCGCAACAACGCGTGCAGGTCTTTTGACTGCCCCGCTCCGCGACCGGTTCGGTGTCATCCACCATCTGGAATTTTACACGGAGGAAGAATTGGCCAATATTATCCTGCACTCCTCAAAAGTACTGAATGTGGAGGTGGACCCGCAGGGAGCGCTTGAGATGGCGCGCCGTTCCAGGGGAACACCGCGTCTGGCAAACCGGATTTTAAAGCGTGTCCGCGACTTTGCCCAGGTGAAATACGATGGAAG
>ERZ772872.3925-NODE-3925-length-10778-cov-5.001026_pt1 | contig 10778 bp, 10 predicted proteins | sample MGYA00512132_ERZ772872 | MGnify/ENA primary metagenome ERZ772872 (study PRJEB29015, sample SAMEA2737724) | human gut metagenome | biome: human gut; feature: human-associated habitat; material: faeces | place: China | collected 2012 ... | reverse complement strand
CGGCATCACTTCAATCCGAATAGCGTTTGTGATAAAAATGCGGACTGGAGACGGGCTGATATTCAAAGTCTCATTCTTTGAAATCTCTTTTTCCGTTGGCATTTTTGCAAAAATCATATCTGTATCTGATTGTTCGTCCAATTTTTTCAGCTTGCGCATCCAATAATTCATTGTAGAGACTGGAACGTGATGTTCCTGACACCATGTTTTGCAAGTCTGCCCACTGGATTGAAATTCATGGATTCGTTCAGACCACAGAGTGATTTTTTTATCTTTTTTCATAATGATACAGTTTCCTTCCTTTGTTATGAAAAGAGTGTATCAGAAAAATATAGTTGCTGACAGATACGGATGATTACGTACTTACAAAATATTTTTCGCATAAAAGTTTTCTCTGTTCTTCTGTCGCCTCCGTTTGTAGAAATTTAATACGCTCCTCTAATAGTTCTTGTATATTCTTACAATTCTTATAAATCCATGTTATACAATGTTCCCATTCAGCCTCACTTTTTGGTCCTATTGTATTGTTCAATATCTTTTGAAAATTTTTTTCTACCTTTCTTTCTTTATCTTTGTCTGTTATACTATCAATTTTCATATTATGAAAATGAACAATGCGCATATTTTCAATATCTTTAATAAACTCCGTCGCATCTTCAAACTGTTGCACTTTATGAGCATCTGTTTGCTTGAAAGGTTTTATTACCTGAAATCCATCCTTTTTTACCACTTGTAAAAATAATTCTAGAATTTTGTCACTGCAATCATGTATCAATCGGTATAAACCATTAACCATATTCCAAAAGACCTCTTCTGGAAAGCTATTAACAACATATCCCATCTCTTTATATTGTATAAATAGATATATTCCGTGCTTAACAAAGGTTAATTTTGCATTTATATCACTTACAGTTGCATCTGATAATAATGAAATAAAATGCTTTTCTAGTTTGGAATCATATCCATTCTCCGGCGGATTATTTGAATATATTGGAGAACACATTAATTCATCCCTCCTATCTGCGATTTAAGATCACTTTCACCATATACAACAACTCCATACATATTAAAACCAATTACTGCATTCTTAATTGGCTTGCCATCGGATAGTTCCAACACATCCTTAAAATTGGACGCTTTAAAATATGCCTCAATTCCTTTATAGAGAGAATTTTGAAATTCGGCAGAATAAGTTGCCCTTCGGCTTGTACTACATACAACTTTTATATTCTCCATTACAGGCGTTCCATCTTCATTACAAAGAACAACAAAAGTGATATGTGCCGGCATCTTTCTTCTAAATTCTCGCGTAATATTAACCATATCTTTGTAATCATTTACATTTCCTTCTCGAAATGCATTGATCATATTTACAAAATATGGAAAAGCTTTTTTCTGTTTATCTTTATTATTAATATATACTTTACATAAGCTTGCAATTTTCTTCCAATTCTCATTAGACAAACTCACAAACTGTTTTTCAGTAAATGGTGTCCTTTCAGTCATCGCTACCCATAATAGACGTATATATAAGTATAACGTTCTTGGATTATTCAATACAATCTGACGATGTTCCTCTAACTCCTTTATCGTTTTCCGAATATTAGCCATCTCTTCTTTGTCTGGTCTTTTATCGAAAAAGTAACCATCAAGTGATAACATTGCCTTCCTATAAATTCCAACATCAGAGCCTTCTTTTATAAGGCGTTCATTTTCTTCCTCAATTTCATGGTAACGTTTAGCCAACTCTAGAACATCTAATATTTTTCCATATATGTTACTACCAAAATCATTATAAGGTGCATCCTTTACATCATCAACAATCTGCAACATACGGCTTAATATCTTATCTTTTTGTCGTAAATTTGTTACCAATGGATATACCTTAAGATTAGCATCAAGGAACACACCTGCTGAAAAACGATTTAAGTCGATTGCCATGGCATCATCAATATACTCATTAATCTGCTCAAAAATTTCCAATTCTTCTTTCGTCAATTGTCCATCTGACCGAATACTTTTTAACAAATTAGAACAAAGTTCGACTTTTAATCTACTCAACTGTTGGGAATTATTATAATGCCCATAACGATTGATTGCTTTATGCAACTTAGATCTCGCTGTTAAAAGAAGTTCCTTTTGTTCTAAATCATTTGAACTTCCATTAAAAGCTTCTCTAACTAGATGACTTGCAACCAAAATTGCTTCATCATTCATATCCCTATTTGTTTCGTTAATTGCTTCTGCAATCTCCAAAAAATAGTCTTTGTATTTAGATGCTTCTGGTCCGTTGGGACCGAATTTTCGAATTAAATTCACCACTTGTATTGACTCACTAAATGAATCATCACTATCACTAACATCATTAAAATTTGTATTATGAATAATTTTCACAAGACTATGAATTTCAATATCCATAAGTTCTTTATCCGCTGAATCTGTATAATTCTTAACTTGCTCCTCCAAAAATAACGATGCCATTAGCGCACGTCGGAATCGAAATGTCAATGTACCATCTTCATATTGTGTCATTTCAATAACACTGCTACGACCTATACGTGAGGAAAATTCACCCCAATCATCTGCGAAATCATCTGCATAGGCTCTATATACAACCATAGCTGGCAATTCAAGTCCATATTTACCAGCAACCGCTATCATATTATACATTTCTGATACCAAATGCTTATACTCATCCAATCTATCTGGATGAACCCATCCTAAGTCCTCATAAAGTTTTGCAAAAGATAAACTATAAAATTTCTCATTTGAATATTCCTCTAACCAATCAATAAAGGCATTTTCTGCAGACTGTGTTTCCTGCTTCACAGAATGCTGTTGTATTTCGTGAAGATCTTCAAATAAACGATACATGATCATAAGAAACCAATTACCTTTATCAGCATATGTTTTCACTGCCACTCTTCCATTGGCTTGTAATAGATTATTTGAAACTCCTTCAATAGTTTGGATAATTTTTTCAAAATGATTTGCATATGCTACATCCACAACCTGAAGTGCTTCTTTCAACTCTCCTATTTCCAACTCACTCAACTCATCTTTAAGCGTCACAACATCAACATTTCGGTTCTTTTTTTCCTGTGCATCTCCAACAATATATCTGCTACCAACAACAATAACATTGCACTCCTCAAGCAATTTCCGCAATTCATCATATAAGTCATCATTATCATAAGTATTTCTGTCCCATATTACAACTGTTTTTCGTGCACCAAGTTTTTCATTGATATGGTTTCGTATAAGATTGAATATTTGTTCAAAATGGCTTTTGTCTCTCATTTCTGAAGTAATATAAATCACAGGATACGTTTTTTTTCTTCTTAACTGGAATGCTAAATTTCCCAGACAGGCAGATTTTCCCGAAGCATTTCTTCCTTCAATCAAAATAACCTTACTTTTTGCCGGATCATTATTTTTTAACTGATACTCTACTTTTTCCAATAACTCCTCATCAATATCTCTTTTGAAATAAAAACCTGATGAATATCCCCCCCAAAGCGGTTCCAAATTTTCCGTAGACAAAAACCTCATAAAATACTCTTTGCGATCCAAATAATTGGGGTTATCTAAAATAGAATCGTCAAGTACTATAATAGATCTATCTAATTGATTTAATATACTAAATGCTAATCTTTTTACCGAATGCTCTGCTTTGTCCAATTGTGAATCTATTGTAATTGCAACAGAATCTTCATCATCTTCATCATAACTATATTTCTGCGCTTCTACTTCTCGCTCCCGTATCCAGTCATAAAAGCTACCTTCTATAATAACCGCAATTTCTTTTGAAATTAATTGTCGGATCTGGGGTTTTCTTTTTGCCTCGTCAGAGAGATTAAAGAAAAAAATCGAATGTTTTGGGCATGAAATGAATGCATTAAAATCACGCTCCTTTAACCAGTCATATTGAGGATTCCAACTATCCACAACTAAAATACCTCTCAGTATAATTCTATTTACAATCTCTCTCCACATTTGTTCCTTGGAAGTTTCTGCTTTCATTTGCTCATCATAAGACAAAGGCATATTTGCTTGTTCATTTCCTACTCGTCCAAACAAATAAGTAATCTTTAAATTTTTTTCACTAAAATAGTCTGTCTTAATTTCAGCATAACGAACTACGGAGTGCAATGAATCAAACCCCGGCATAGCATGCATTAATGAAGTTACAATCCCATTCCAGTGTAATGAAGCCAATTTTTCAAAACGTTTATCACATATAGCAGATTCTGCAGCTATAATACTTGAAATAACGGAATTTTTTTCTTCCGGGTTTTCATCACAGTAATTAATCAGATTTGTTACCGCCTCTGCATATGAAATTTCTTTTTTTTCTCCTATGGCAACTCGTTTGTATTTATCATCTATGTTATTAAACACTACATTCTGATCATACATCTGACCTAAAAACAATACCGCTGTCTCCGTTGATATTCTAATAATTAATTCATCAAAATCTGTCATATCTTAATTCCTTTCTACAACTTAGTGTTCTCTCTTATTCCTTTAAATTTCAATGCTTTTATGCTTTTTCAAACACTAAAGGTATCAACAGTACATTTGAATCCACACTGTCTAATTTTACTTTGATAAAGTAGTATCTTAGATGAAGTCATAATTATTTATTTCATAAGCATAAAAATTTGATGATACCCCCGAAGTTTGTAACTTATCCATAATGATGCTTGCTTCCATGCTTATTTTCAAGAGATATTTTTATTTTATCATATTATATCTTTAAAACCCAGCATTTTATCTAATTATTATCTACTATTCCTTCAATATTCAGTAAAATATTCCCCAAAGTCTTTCAATACTTCATCTTTATTCATATGAAAGTCTTCCGTTCGCTGTACACAAGACAAAATCTCACAAAAATATGCGGATATTCCCCCCAAAAAAGACAATACTATACAGATTCTTCAAATCCACGCAATATCGTCTTTCCACCTATTATTATACTTTCATTGTCTTTGCCAATGATGTAAGTAACGCAGTCATCTCCGGATTCCCCAGCACTTTCATCAGCAGCTCTGCATCCACTCCATCCGGCACCGTAATTGTACTACTGCCTTCATCCTGTTCTTTCATTTGTGGATTAAGATTTTCCTTATTATAAAAGGCATTCTCCATAAGTTCTGCATTCTTCCTTCGGTCTTCATCAAGGATATGTCCATACACTTCCGTTACCATGTCCGCCTGAGCATGGCCGGAATCTCCCTGGACTGCTTTAATATCTCCACCACTTAATTTCAGCTTGTAGGTGACACTGGTATGACGCAGACTATGAAACACTACATCTGGTAGCCCCAGTTCATCTATGATTTCCTGCATTTTTGTCCTTAGATAGCTGTCTCCTATAGGAAGACCAAATGTTGTCGCCATTACCAGATTATAATCCTGATATTCATTTCCAAGCACTTCCTTTATCTCATCCTGATCTGCTTTCAGATCAATCAGACATTGTGCTACTGATTTGGGAATAAACACCTTCCTGACACTGCTGTCTGTCTTCGGTGTTTTCAACACTCTGACCGTCCTGTTATTTTTCTTCTGGCTTGGAAATATCATGATAATTTCTTTTGAATTGAGTGCTTCTATTGCATCCTTTGATACTCTCTCTACCTGTTTATTGATGATAACATAGGCTTTGTTATCTGCAATCGCCTCTTCCGAAATATCCATATCATCCCAGGTCAGTCCCAGAAGTTCACCGATACGAAGTGTTGCCGTAAATGCAAGGTGAAATGCTATTTTGAGCATTTTGTTATCACAGGCTTCCAATGCCTGCATAAGCATCTCTGCTGTCCAGATCTCACGCTCCTGCTTCTTTGCTTTTGGAACGGTTGCATCCACAGCCGGGTTCTTTTCCATCATATCCCACTTTACCGCCTGGCGGAAACAGCTCCTTAATACCTTATGTATCTCATTTACTGTACTTTCCGTGATTGTTCCTGTACCATCCGGATTCTTTGTACTCTTTACCGCCGGCATTTTAAGAAGATCCTTATAATACTTCTCCATAAAATGTGTATTGATGCTTGCAAGCTTGGTATCTCCGATTGTGGGAAGAATGTAATTATTTATCAGAGCCACATTACCAGAGTAAGTGGAAACACCCCACTTGTCATGTCCATATATCTGCACATATTCTTCTATCAGTTCTTTCAATGTTGCACACTTTTGAACCTCAAATTTTCCGATAGACTGCTTGTACTCAATTTCTTTTTTCCGTTTATCTGCTTCTTTCTGCGTAGCAAATGTTTCAGATGTTGTATGTTCTTCTCCATTCTCATCCAGGATTTTATATACCACAGAGTATGTCTTTCCCCAGTGCCTGATAAATGCCATGTTATATCATTCCTTCCCTGTGCTCATTCAACCAGTTCAGGAACTGCTGCCTGTGAACCCTCAGAACCTTTCCGGCTCCGACACACTGGAATTCTCCTGACTGCATCCATTTGGTAACTGTAGATACACTCACTCCGGCCAGCTCCGCTGCCTCCTGTCTGGATATATATTCTTTTATCTCCGAGGATACTGTATCTTTTTCCTGTAACATCTGACTCTTTTCCTGTTCACCCCCATCATCCAGGATCTGTCTATGTCAATCTGCTCTCTCTTTCTGGTTACTATGTATCGCACATCAAAATGAAAAGACTCTTCCAGTATTGACAGTTTCTCACATGAAATTGCAGAATCTCCATATTCGTATCTCTGATACTGCTTTGTGCATATACCAAGAGCATCCGCAACATCATCCTGAGACGGTGCATTCTCTTTTCGTATCTTTCTCAGACGTTTACCCATATTCTTTTGATATGTTTCTATTATTGATAGTATTAAAATCTCCTATGAGAATATACTCTTCGTTAGAATGTTTCTGTAAAAATGAATACAATTCATTCCAAAATTGTTTATCATATTTGGGTGGAACATGTGTACCATAAATTATTGTGTCATTAACTCTTATCGCATATGCTCTACCATTCTTCGTATGTCCTGTCGAAAGATATGAATAATTAATGTAGTTTTTTATATAAAAGACCGTCATTGAAGGACGTTTATATTCTGGCTTTTCAGATTTTAGAATATATCCTTTATTTTTCATTTTTACTTCAAAATTGATTGCCTCGGTAGAATTTATATCATACTCTTCCATTATGACAATATCTGGCATATATTTTTCAATACAATAAAATACTCCTTCTACTTCTTTAGTTTTATCTAATTCATCCCATCTACTAATATACCATCTTTTTCCGTATTTATTTTTAAATTCTTCTATGTGATGATTTGTTCCACCAAAATCATTTATATTTAAGATTGTCATATTCGTGTTCCTTTAAATTCATAATTATGTATTTATAAATCTCATAGTAAATTTATGCACATTTCCCCATTATCCAAAAGCATAAGCAGTATAGTGACATATTGTCTGTAGACTTATTGTATTCTTTTCCTATAATTAAAGAGTAACAACATATTATGAGGTGATCAGATGCATTTAATCCATTATTTTGCGGTCAACGTCCGTTATTACAGAAATAAATGTGGATATTCACAAGAATATCTTGCAGAATTAGCCGGTCTTCATCGCACATATATAAGTGCAGTTGAACGAGAACGTAGAAATATTTCTATTGAAAATATTCAACACATTGCAGAGGCACTAAACATTGAACCTTATTTACTTTTAATGGATCCTCAGAATCTCTCTGAATAGCAAAGGAGTTTTTTATGCCTACACATACAATTGCAAATAAATATAACCAATTAAAATCTACTTCAAGCCAATCTCTACTGAATTCAAATGTCACGGATCTTTTTAAAGAAATTAATGATATTTGTCTCTCTGAGATTAGTAGAATGTCTCAATTACCTATAACAAGTACCACAACATGTATGGGAAAAAATTATGTTGTTTTTCAACTTATGGGTGGAAAAAAGGCTTATTCTCGTCCAGTAAATATCGATTTATATAACGAAGGGTTGGCAATAACTTCACAAGGTATTTCAAATGCTGATATTCTTTGGAATAATATAAAAAATCACACCATTACAAATCAAAATTCTCATGAAATTACCGCAACACTTTATTCAATCTGTATGAACTATTGTATTTGCGCAGACCTTGTCAATGGTGTAAAAGAAAACTCTGGAAATTATTTTGAAACACTTGTAGGTCATTTATACTCTATGCATTTGTTAGTAGAGCCTACAAATCAAATGAATGCCGTTGAACTTGACGGAGAGTCAATTTCAGTTCCTACGGATTTCATTTTTGATCTTGGTGCAGGAAAGCCAAAATTTCATGTACCTGCGAAAACTTCCACAAGAGAACGATGTGTTGAAGTATGGGCTCAGCAAAGAATTTTAGATGGTGCTTTTGGTGTTGGTCGATTCATTTGCTTACTCACTTGCATCGGTGAAACAAATTTCAAAAGTTCTGATTTATCTGTACAATTAACTTGTGTTCCAAACCAATGGATTAACTACCAGCTTTTTATATCCCAGATAAAAAGAGCTTATTATTTAGATGTACCTGGAAAATATAATGAATTGAATAATCGCTTTCCAAAAATTCATGTTAAAGAATTTGGAGATTTTTTTCATGAATCAAATAATTTAATAGACTAAATGATTTAGGCTGACATTTAATGGTGTCAGCCTATCTTATTATTAATTCATCCCTAAAATATTTTTTATTTGTATACCCCATGCGTAAGCTAACAATGGTGGAACTGCATCTCCAATTTGCTCATATTTATCTTGTTGCGTTCTGTCATCATGAGCGACAAGATATGGTCCGCCAACAAAATCATAGGAATCTGGAAAACTTTGTAGCCTTGCACATTCTCTCACAGTCAAGGCTCTATTCTGTTCAGGATGAACAAACTCATCTAAACAATGACTTGTAACTGTTGGAGAAGCTTCTTCCCAACGAAGTCGATAATTTCGTTTAACATAAATAGTTTTAGGAATAACCTTTCTGCTTTGATATTCAGCAAGTTCTTTTGGAGATAATCTTGCAAATAATCCCTTAAGTCCTTCTCCTTGTTGCAAAATTTGAAATCTTTCAATAATATATTTACGATGATTCATTGGAAGATGATTTAACAACCTATGCTCCCTCGTTTGTCGTTTCCAAAAGTTATCATCCTTCATTAATTTACTATAATCAGATTCTTTATCTAAATAATATGGATTTTCAGTCTTCGTATTTGCAACTACTTCTGGAATATCTATAAACGCTTCTCTAACTGTGACTTCACTAGAGCAAATTTCTTTAGGCGCTTCTATTTTTAAATTTGAATCCTTGGCCGCAAGAATAAAAAATCTGCGTCTTCTTTGTGGAACTCCATACTTTGTAGCATCTAAAACAAACTCTTTAAAATTATTGTAGCCTGCATCCACCAATTCTTTCTTAAGTACCTCAATTATTAATTTTTTCGAGTCTTTTGCTACTCTCTTTGTTGTAATCATAGGTACATTTTCAAAAAGAATCATTTTGGCATTTGCTATCTTCGCAATACGAATCCCCTCTCTAAACAAAAACTGTCTATCATCATATGCTGCTCGAGAGGAATTACCTGCTGTTGAAAATGTTTCGCATGGCATTCCCGATGTCACAAGATCAACACCATCCGATGGAATATATGGAAGTATTTGTTCAGCTGTGACCTTTCTAATATCCGAATGAATTACATGAACTTCTGGATGATTATAAGAATATGTTTCAACGCAACTCTTAATATATTCTATAGCAACTTTTGTTTCAAATCCAGCAGCATGAAGTCCAGTACATATACCGCCCGGTCCTGCAAAGCAATCAATGTGAGTTAGAGGCATTTTTACTCTCCTTCCAAATACTTTCTAAATTTTTGCAATCTATCTTTAATGCCCTACAATAAGCGACCAAACGCTTCATCGTTTGATAATTGGGAATGGCCTTATCCTTCTCCCATCTATTTACTGTTGAGAAAGATACGCCAAGTTCATTTGCAAATGCTTGTTGACTCATATAACATTCTTGTCTTATTTCCTTAATGGCTTCAGAAAAATCCATTCGCATACCCCTTTCATAATCATAGCATTATTATAGCGTTTATATAGTGTTTTTTCAAGTTTTTCTTATAAAATACTATACAAAAATAGAGGCACAGAATATGCCCTTAGTGATTCTATGCCTCATTTCTTACTAGTCAGATTATTGTTTATCCTCTCATAATTACAAATTCACCCAAAAAGCCACCTATCCATATCAGGAAAACTATCTTCAACCTCATGTGCACATATTATATTTTGAGCCGGAATTTCAAATTCAATTCTTCCATCATACTGATGTTCTGTCTTATCTTTTTTAATATCTAAATGAATCCATTCTTCAAGCATATATCTTGCAACATCTTGTTTTTCAAATATCACCATCTGAGAAAATGGGATTGCGAACTCGATAACATATGGTTTTCCCATCTTTATTATTTTCTTATATTTTTCTATATTACAATCATTTTTTATGCTTTCTAATGCAAATTCCAAAAATTCACCACCATATGTAGCCAAAAACTTATCATAATCTTTATAATAATCTAAATCATAAATAAAACAAATCTCGTTTTTTCTTCGATTTATACCATTATGTTCCCATCTATCTCTCTCTTTAATTACTTTTGAAATTATATCTTCCACTAGTTCTTCTGAAATACTCAATTGTTGCATATCTTGTCTTAATGAAGCTATATATCTTTCATCTG
>ERZ772872.3921-NODE-3921-length-10788-cov-3.561726_pt1 | contig 10788 bp, 10 predicted proteins | sample MGYA00512132_ERZ772872 | MGnify/ENA primary metagenome ERZ772872 (study PRJEB29015, sample SAMEA2737724) | human gut metagenome | biome: human gut; feature: human-associated habitat; material: faeces | place: China | collected 2012 ... | reverse complement strand
GCTTATAAAAAGTCATTTTTATATTAATATTTCACGATGAAATTTATACTGTTTTAATTATATATTGTGAGAATCTATTTCTAAGAAAATAATAAGGAGAATTTATAATGAATGAACAACATGGTCTTATATTCGATCGTTTAAATGAATTTTTTGAAGAACTCAATCAACAAGATGTTGCTCCAAATCAAGAAGTAATAGAACTTTATATTAAAGAAATATATGCTGAGGTAACTAGCCTAAATGCAGATAATAATCCCTATCTATCAAGACATTCCGTTTTAGAGCGTTTATATAATTTAGCAGACTTAACTTGTGATTTTGCTGAAATTTTTGAGGAAAAGTTCTTTAATCATCTTAATGCTCTTAATTTTAGAAATATTGAGCTTAAAATTGCAAAACAATATAAAATGAATGGCGGAAATGATTTTTGGAGAAATATTTGGGAAATATATGCAGATATAGCTTTGCATTACTCTGCTTTAAATATTGATTCTAAAGCTCTCAGTAATGCTAAAACAGCTTTAAAACTAATGATTAGAACAGAAGCAAAGCCAGACCCTAAGTGGATTTCTTTCCTTAATAGCAGAATCGCTTATGCCTATCAGGATATTGCTCCGGATAAGTCTATAAATTATTTTAATAAGTCTTCTGATGCACTTATTGAATATAATAAAGTTAAAGATTGCTATGAAAACAATATGGGAATTATATTAAATGATATAAACATTGCAATAATTATGCTTGAGATTAATCAGGTTGACGATGCTATTAAGCAATCTCTAAAGTGCTTAGATACATTAAATAATCTTTTTGAAAAATATGGAGAAAATGAAGAATTAGTAAATTATATTTCACATACATATAGTATTCTTAGCAGAGCTTACTTTGAATCGAAAGATTACGATAATGCTGAAAAAGCTATTGAAAAGGGGCTTTCTTTCTGCAAACGCCTACAAGAAAACAAATTTAATAATTATTGTGAAATTATTGATGTTCTTTACTCTACTAAGAGTCTTATTCTTTGCGAAAAACAAAGATATATGAAAGCTATTGAATTACAATATAAATTGCTTGATGTTTGGTCGGACTATAAAGAAGGATTTAAGCGTTCAACTAAAATTTGTGATATATATGTCGAAATAAGTATGATTTTCTCAAAATATCTTGATGAACAAGGTATGTCTATTGAATCAGCACGACTTGCTTTTAGAGAGATTAAGCAATATACTGATAATGAATTATTTATGTCTGATAAATATGCTTTATCTGTTCGCAGAAGATGCTATATAAATCTTGCTGATGCTTATTTCAGGGCAAGAATGTATCAATCTGCTATATCTTCTTATAATAATGCTTTGGATGTTATGAAAGAAGAATTTGATATGAAATCTGAAAAGATTTCACTTGTATATTCATACTCCTATACCTTATATCAGCTTGCTATGCTTGATTTTAAATACAATAGGAAAGCTGAAGGTTGTAAACGCCTTAGCTATTCTTATAGAAGTGTTTGCACACTTAAAAAATACGGTGGTGTTTACGAAGTATTATTTAATATGGTTAGAAATGCTCTATCAACTTATGAGAAAAAATTTGGCGGAAAAATTATTGAACTTGATACTGCACAGTAATATTAAAATTCTATTTGAATACACAAAAAAATCCTCGAAGTCATTTTTCGAGGATTTTTTATTTATAGAGTATATAGGAATGTAGTGAAAACGATTTGCTGTATTTTCGAATAAAATGTCATTAAAAAGGTTGGATTAGCACAAATTTTATGTTATAATGAAAATTGAAATTAAAATTTGAAAAATGGAGGATTTTTCATGGAAGAATATAAAAAGCAGTTTATTGAATTTATGGTTGATTGTCAGGTACTTAAATTCGGAGATTTCGTTACAAAAAGCGGCCGCCAAACACCATTTTTCGTAAACACTGGATTTTACAGAACAGGTGCACAGCTTAGAAAGCTTGGACAGTATTATGCTGAAGCAATCAACAAAACTTTCGGACTTGATTTTGATGTTCTTTTTGGACCAGCATATAAGGGAATCCCGCTTTCCGTTGCTGCAACTATTGCAATTAGTGAAAAATATAACAAAGACATTCGCTATTGCTCAAATAGAAAAGAAGTAAAAGACCACGGTGATAAGGGTATTCTTCTTGGAAGTCCTATTTCTGATGGTGATAAAGTTGTTATTATTGAAGATGTTACAACAGCTGGTACATCAATCGAGGAAACACTTCCAATAATTAAGGCTCAAGGAGATGTAAATCCGATTGGACTTGTTGTTTCTGTTGACCGTATGGAAAGAGGAAAGGGTGAAAAATCAGCACTTTCCGAAATTGAAGAGAAATACGGACTTAAAACAACTGCAATAGTAACTATGGCGGAAGTTGTAGAGCATCTTTACAATAAGGAATATAAGGGCAAGGTTATAATTGATGATAAGCTTAAATCCGCTATTGACGCATACTATGACAAATATGGCGTAAAATAATATTGAAAAGTCTATAAAAGTAGAACCCTCGGTTTGACCGGGGGTTCTACTTTTTATAGCTTTGTATAGCCTATTGAATGCAGCAAAAATGAAATTACTGTATGCTTTACATTTGAAAAAATATAATCAAATTCACCAGCATACTTTACAATTTCGCCATTAAAGCCCTTCTTGAAACGATATACTCCATAATTAGAATGATTTTCTTCATCACAATGAGGTATTCCCATAAAATCATATATATCACATTGTGATTCAATAGCCCATTTTATCATATTCCACTGCATTAAATAATTTGGCATAAGATTTCTTTGAGTATCACTTGACGCTCCATAAACATAGCTGACTCTATTGCCATATCTTACTGTTAATGCTCCCGAAATTGCCTCACCATCGGGAGAGTAGCACATATAAAGTCTGGCATTTTCTTCAAAAGCAGAAAGAAATTTCTCAAAATATTCCTTAGAGCGAATGGCAAAACCATCTCGTTTTCCAGTTGCTTGCATAAGCTCACAAAAATCATCAAGCTTTTCTACGCCATAATATTTGCAAGAAACGCCCTTACGAACAGCAAGCCTTATATTATATCTCCACTTTGAATGAAACGAGGAAAAAATCTCATCTTCGGTTTTATTTTTAATATCAAGTATGTAATTACGCTGACACTGAATTGTATTATCTTCTGGTGTATTGGCATTATATTTAAAACCCAAGCGTTTTAAATTGTTTATGGATTCAATATCATCGTATGAAATCATAGGGTCGATTTTAAGCATATATGCTTTGTGTTTTTCTGCAAGAAGTTTTGCCTGTTCAATAATTTTGCTAAGTATATCCAAATTGTGACAATCACACACAGGACCCCTTGGAGCATACATAAAAACTGTATTCATCAGCGGAATATTTTTAATCAGAATTTGCATAGTTCCTATAATATTTCCGCTCTCATCACGAATTATTATTCTCTCCGATTTCCATTCGTTTTTTATTTTGCACCAATTTTCGGATTGTGTAAAACTACCTGAACTATTTAAGAATACAAATTTTTCATATTCCGACATATATTGTTTCATTTTGAAATCCCTCCATAACACTTCTGCATTATCTGAATAAATCAAATATAACTCAGGAACTGTTACAGAGTATTCTGTTTTTTGCAAGAAAATTGTCAAAATGTGCTTTTCATACTAAAGCCTGTAAGTTTCTTATCACTTATGCTGTAATATAAAATCGTATCTGAATATTTTGAAGTGTTGTCATTTCCACTTAAAACAAGTATCAGTTCATCTCCATTAGAAAAAACTGTATATTGTGAGTTTGAAATCATTGATGAAATAACTACTCTTATTGGAAATGCAAACTTATCATCGGCTATTGTTGAAAAAACATAGTTTCCGTTATCTACATACATTTCAGGCATATAAATTGATGATATATAATCATATATTATATTACTCTCTAAGGGTTGTTCAGCAACATCTTCTTCATATTCGTTTTGTTCAGAAAAATACATATCTGTGAGTGCTAATTCAGAATATTGCGATTCCATAGGTTTCGTTAAGTAATCTATGATAGAACACACATCTTCTGGAATTTCTTTGCTTTTTTGATTTATTTCTTGAGAATCTGGTTTAGGTGGATTTTCACTTCTTACTCTGAAATATAAGATACTGTTATCTCCTAATTTCACAACTAAATCTAAAAGCTTTACTTTATTATTTTGGTTTGTATATTTGAAATCTTTTATATGCATAATTGATGCATTATTATCAAATTCAACATTTTGAGAAAAATCTGTATTTTCTTTTGGAATATTATTTATATCAAGAGTTTGAATAACATAAAATATCATCTCATTAATGTTCTCCAACATAATCTTTTTCAATGCTTCATCGTCATAATTATATCTATCATCACCCAAACTATTTGCAAACGTATCTAAGCTTTGGTCATAAATGTGACTTGTAATATATGATGGTGCGGAAATCAATTCATCTTCACGATATGAGAGCCACGGATAAAACCGAGAGTTATCTCCATCATCTACAAAGATAAGCTGTGTTATATTTTTCTTTTCCTCAGTAAAGATTTCATTTTTATAGTCAGGCAACATTTTTCCACAGAAAATTATACCCGTTATTTCCGCTCCCATAGCAAGCGTTAAAAGCAAGGTCGGTAGTATAAATTTCTTAAATTTGCTCATTGATTTTACCCTCACTTTGCTTTATCCAAATACTTATAATAGTACCTTTGCCAAGTTCACTTTCAAGCTCTATTTTTGCATTATGCTTTTTGGCAATCTCTGCACACAGAGCAAGTCCTAAGCCTGCTCCGCCAAGTTTTCTTGAACGGACTTTATCTGCCATATAAAACGGTTCAAAAATTCGCTTTTTATCTTCCTCAGCTATTCCCATACCATAATCACGCACTGTTATTACAGCATACTCTCCCTCACTACGACAAGTAAGCTCAATCTTTCCTCCTTCATATGATGCTTTAACTGCATTATCTACAAAGTTATATATCACTGATTTAAATAAATCTGCATCTGCATTTATTATTAAAGGTTCAATATGAGTAAAAAGTGTTATAGACTTAGCTTTCATCATAGGTTCAAAAACTATACTAAGTTCATTCAATATTACATCTGTTCTGACTGGATTCAACTCAAGCTCAGAATCTCCAGAGGAAACAAGTTCCATAAGCTTACCAGAAATAGCCTTTAAACGCTTTGATTCCTCTACTATAATAGATGAATATTCATTAAGCTCATCTGGGGTTACATTTTTCTTTATCCTTAAAATATCCGCAAAACCAAGTATAGATGTCAATGGGGTTTTCATTTCGTGAGAAAGGCTATCTATAAAGCGTTTTCTATCCTCGGCTATTGATTCTATTCTGTTATAATTTTCCTCAACAGAAACAGCCATAGAATTCACATTATTTGCGAGCTGTTGAAATTCTTCACTGCCACTTGTACTTACTCTAAGGCTATAATCTCCACTGGCTATTTTATTGATGGTTTTATTGATTCTGCCAAGGGGTCTGAAAAGTAATTTTATAAGTAAAAGTAAGATTACAGCAATCACTGCTGCCAAAACAACAGAAAGAATCTGCACAAAAAATAGTTCCTTATTCCTCTCATTATAAACTTCTGTAATATTATTCGCCGTAAAAACTTTATATTCCTTGCCTTCAAAGCTTGATATTGAACCAACAAACATATATGTATTTTCTCCACAATCCAATATTATTGAGGCGAGATTGTCTTCACTTGTAATCTTTTCAGAAAGTGTTTTTATATCAGGCTTTTCTTCTCCATAATATGATATGTTATTTTCGCTGTCTGATATTATGGCAAGAGCGTTTTCTTCAAGCTGTTGAGAAAGTATATGCTCGATAACCTTGTCTATATCATCTTTGGAGAGCATAAAGGCTTCTGATTTCATTCTTTGATAAGTTATATTATTGCTTATTGATGCACAAATAAACTCGTGTGAAGACACTGCACGACTTCTCTCGCGAGTTATTGTCATATGTTGATTATTTGAAAGAACGACTAATGCTGTGGCATTTATAGCGGCAATTACAAGAAATAAAGCCGAAATAAACACCTTAAACCATAGCTTCAATTAGTTCACCTCTGGTTATGATTTACTTTCAAGCCTATATCCAAGCTTTGGAACGGTTATGAGAGAATCCTGCAAATCAAGTTTTTTGCGAATTTGCTGAACATGAGTATCTACTGTTCGAGTTTCTCCCATATATTCATATCCCCATACTGCTGAAATCAAGCGTTCTCTTGTAAGAGCTATATCAAGGTTTTGCATAAAGAATACCGTAAGCTCAAATTCTTTTGGTGTAAGCTGAATTTCTATTCCTTGCTTTTTTATTATATGGCGTGAAATATCTACAGTTATATCGCCATATTTTATTATATTGTTGTTTTTATGTCTTCGTCTTAGTATAACCTCAATTCTTGCAAGAAGTTCTACTGCCTCAAATGGCTTAACTATATAGTCCTCTGCCCCAAGCTTTAAACCTTTTACCTTATCTGTAACATCTTGTAAGGCTGTAAGGAATATTACAGGAGTTTTTTCTGTATCTATGTGTTCCATAACCTGAAAACCGTTGAAATTTGGCAACATTACATCAAGCAAAACTAAATCATAATCGTTCTCATTTATTTTTTGAATAGCAGTTTTTCCGTCATAACAAGAATCACTTTCATATCCAGCTATTGAAACAGTTGCCTCGAGCATTTTTACTATATTTTTATCGTCCTCGACTATAAGCAATCTTATCATTAAATTTCTTCCTTTAAAATAAATTTATCATTAAAAATTATAGCATAAATATAGAATTGTTTAAACCTGTTTATAGAGAAAATAAGCGGAAAAAATGTCATAATTTTGCAAAATTTCAGAAAATCATTAAATTTAAAATTAATATTCATTTTTCAGATAATCCACCGTAAAGCTATTCGTTGACACTTTTCACTCTCAATGCTATAATTACTTATATTCAAAAATTATTTTATATTGTAATCAAGCAAGTGGTGATTTTATGAGCAATAATCAATATTTTACAGACGATAATCAATATAGAGAGTTTCTCGATAAAATTGAGGTTTTAAACCACGATGAGGAATTTGAAAAAATTATTGATATAATAATAGAAATTCCTGAAAACGACAGACCTTATGAACTTAATGTACTATTATCAGGTGCTTATTTTAGTTTAGATAGATATGATGAAGCTATCGAACTTTTAGAATCTATTGAACCTGATGATAACGAAGAAGAAATTGCTAAATATTATTTCTATCTTGGTATGAGCTATTATCATAGTGGAAATTATGATGAGGCTATCCCTTGCTTTGAAAAAACTCACGAAATAGACCCAAAGGATATAGATACTTTGCTTTTTCTTTGCTTTGCTACATCTGAATATGGTAATGATGAACTTTTTTCTGAATATTCACAAAAGCTTGAAGCTTTAGATAAAGAATTATATGATTCATATTTTAATTCTCAAAATACAGTAGCTGAAGCTTATTCTGATGAAGAAGTTATAAGCCTTGAAATGTTTATCGAAGATAACATAGGTGAATATAATAATGTTTTGCGAGATGTTTCAACTACTGATATAAGCTGTGACCTTTTGCTTATTCCACCAAATGATGAACATGAGTTTTATACGCTTGTAACCTGTGGAATGGGTGCTCACAAAATGAATGTTCCAAGTGATGAATTTTATGACCGAGCTGAGCTTGTTTTATGCTTGCCAAAAAGCTGGCATGTTAAAAGCTCGAATGAAAAATGGTTCTGGCCACTAAGACTTATGAAATCTCTTGCACATCTACCTATATTGGAAAATTCATGGATTGGTTGGGGGCATACAATCTCAAATGGAGAACCATATTTTGATAACACTGAACTTTCGGGTGTTATTCTTGGCAATTCGCCTTTAATGGAGGATAATGTTTTAGAACTTCCGAATGGTGAAAAGGTTTGTTTTTATCAGATATATCTTCTATATGAAGAAGAAATGAATTATAAAATTGATACCAGTGCAGACGATTTATTTAATCTTGTTGGGGAGCTAAATCCTGTTCTTGATATTAGCAGAAAAAATTTCTGCGAAAATGGACGCAAGAAATATAAAATTCCAAAATCAATTATGGAAGACTTATTTGAAACAAAAGATTCACATACTGGTTGTTTTGCTACGGACAGAATAATTGTAGACGGTGCTGAAATAGTCTTTATGTATCGTGAAATGCCTCTCGATAATCAAGATAGTGGCTGGAGATTTATGGCTGGCGATGAAGATGATGAGTATATGAATGATACAAGTAAATCTGGAATATATCATCTGAATACTCTTTGCAACTATGAGCCAAGTATTCTTAAATTTCTTGACGAACCATACGGCTCTATGTTTATCAGAAATAAAAATGGAGAATTTGTCAAGTTTGAGAGATAATCCCTTATTCAGAAAGGAAATTCAAATGGATAAACAACAAACTTTAGAACATGTTAAACAAAAACTTTTTATAGCTTCTGAAACAAGAAAAAGTCCTAAATACCTTGAATTATACCTCAACGATTGCTGTGCCTTTATCAGCTATGAAACTTCTACAAGGCTTTTATGTATTGAATTTTTAATAAAAATAAATGACATTGAACGAGCAGAAAGACATATTCTTGATACTGATAATTCAGAATGCAAGGACGAACTTACTATACTCAGAACTATGCTTATGAACAGGCGTGGAGAAAGGTGTGATGGTCATAATTTGCTTGACAGCGTCGATACTGAAAACCTCAATGCTGAAGCTATGAGATTATACATATCCGCTCTTGAGGAATATGCAGAATTTGAAAAAGCCTTTGACATTCTATCTGAAAAAATCTCAAAATATAACAATGATAACTTTTTGCTTTCTATGCTTGTAAGGCTTTATGATGAAAAAATTATAAAAGCTGAACTTTTTAATGAGCGTGAAAAAGCTAATGAACTTAAAGCTGAAAGAGATAATATCGCCGAATTGTTAAAGAAATCTGGTGCTGACAACATTGAAGAATAATCTTCTAAAAAACAAGCTTGTTGTTACACTTTTAGCTCTGCTTTGTACCGCTCTATGGGGAACTGCTTTTGCGGCAATCAAACAAGGTTATAAAATATTCTCAATAGAAAGTAATGATATTCCATCTATGCTTGTCTTTGCAGGAGTAAGATTTTTTTCGGCTGGAGTAGTTGTCTATATTGCTCTTACAATAATGAGAAAAAAATTTTTTGTTCCTAAACAAAGAGAGCTTGTAAAAATGGCCTCACTCGGAATAATGCAGACAGCCTTGCAGTATATTTTTCTCTATGTTGCTCTTGTCTTTGTTACCGGAACTAAATCTTCAATATATACTTCATTTTCGGCTTTTTTGGGAGTTTTACTTGCACCGCTTTTCTTTAAGGGCGATAAGATTACAGCTAAAAAGCTTATTGGCTGTTGCATAGGCTTTTGTGGTATTGTGCTTATAAATATTGGTGGCGGAAATTTTATTGGCGAATTTTCCTTTATAGGTGACAGCTTTTTATTTCTATCTAATCTTTGCGGTGCTTTGGGCAATATTTTTGCAAAGAAGATTTCAAAAGATTCTGACCCTGTTTTTGTTTCGGCGGCACAGCTTACTATCGGCGGAGATTTACTAATTATCATTGGTATGCTTTTCTCAGGCGGAATTGCTTTCACTTCGCTTGATTGTTTTATAGTTATGGCGTATCTTTCGTTGATTTCAAGCGTATCCTTTGCTATATGGACTGTTTTGCTCAAGCATAATGATGTAAGTATCATAAGCACATTTACGCTTATGATTCCTGTTTTTGGAACGATTACTTCGGGAATTGTACTTGGAGAGAATATTTTTACTATCCCTAATCTGATTTCTATATTGCTCGTAACTGCGGGCATTGTCTTTGTTAATCTGAGGAGGAATGTTAATGAACATAACTAAAGTGATTTCAGCAATGACCGAATATTTTTCGAGCGACCCTAAGCGTGTTGGGCATTTTCTTAAAGTCTATGCCTTTTCAAAAACTATCGGTGAGGCTGAGAAACTTTCTGCTGAAAATCAGGAAATTCTTGAAATTGCGGCGGCTGTACACGATATTGGCATAAAGAAAAGCGAAGAACTTTATGGCATTTCTTCGGGAAAATATCAAGAAATGCTTGGTCCTGACGAGGCTGAAAAGCTACTTAACAAGCTTGGCATTGATGAAAAAATAATCGAGCGTGTATGCTTTCTTGTCGGACACCACCACACCTATAATATGATTGACGGTCTTGACTATCAGATACTCGTTGAGGCTGATTTTCTTGTCAATGCCTATGAGGATAATCTTTCAAAAAATGCAATCATAAATGTACGAAATAAGCTTTTTAAAACTAAAACCGCAACGAAAATGCTAAATGATATTTTTGCATTGGAGAATAATCAAAATGATAAAACTTAATTTACAGCAAATTAAAAATTCCGCACATCTCTTTAAGGGTATAAGTGATACGGCTCTTACAAGCTGTCTTGAGGGACTTATGGGAGATGTATATGGTGAAAGCGAAAATCCTAAAATGGCAATCGCTTTTCTTGGTTATATCTATATTGGTGGCGTTCTTGATAAGGCATTTCTTAATGAATTTATGAATTTTATCGGAAATGGACACTTAGTCTTTATTTCAGATAACAAAGAAATTCGTGATGAGATAATAAAGCGTTATGGCGAA
>ERZ772872.3915-NODE-3915-length-10794-cov-3.279914_pt1 | contig 10794 bp, 9 predicted proteins | sample MGYA00512132_ERZ772872 | MGnify/ENA primary metagenome ERZ772872 (study PRJEB29015, sample SAMEA2737724) | human gut metagenome | biome: human gut; feature: human-associated habitat; material: faeces | place: China | collected 2012 ... | reverse complement strand
CTTCTCCCTGTGCATTTGTAAGGAATTCTCCGAACAGACCGTTCTCTCCTGTAGCCGGGTCACGTGTAAATGCTACACCTGTACCACAGTCATCTCCCATATTTCCAAATGCCATCATCTGAACATTGACTGCGGTTCCCCAGGAATACGGAATATCATTGTCGCGACGATACACATTTGCACGAGGATTATCCCAGGAACGGAATACGGCCTTTATAGCTTCTGTCAACTGTTCTTTTGGATCTGTCGGGAAATCGGTGCCAATCTTTTCTTTATATTCTGCCTTAAACTGCCCTGCCAGTTCTTTCAGATCATCTGCGGTAAGCTCTACATCAAGCTTCACTCCGCGTTTTGCCTTCATCTGATCGATCAGCTCTTCAAAATATTTCTTACCTACTTCCATAACTACATCGGAAAACATCTGAATGAATCTGCGATAGCAGTCCCATGCCCAGCGTGGATTACCGGACGCACAAGCCAAAGTCTCGACGACTTCTTCATTAAGTCCGAGATTTAGGATTGTGTCCATCATACCTGGCATCGATGCTCGTGCTCCAGAACGAACAGAAACGAGCAGCGGATTTGTCTTATCACCAAATTTCTTGCCTGTGATAACTTCCATCTGATCAATGGCTTCAAGAATCTGCTTCATAATCTCGTCATTGATCTGTCTGCCATCTTCATAGTACTGTGTGCAGGCTTCCGTTGTCACGGTAAAGCCTTGTGGTACCGGCAGTCCCAAATTCGTCATCTCCGCAAGATTTGCGCCTTTGCCACCAAGGAGATTTCTCATGGTAGCGTTACCTTCTGTAAACATATAAACCCATTTTGCCATAGCTATGACCTCCTAATACATTTCCTGTTAAGGGTCAAAGCCAAAAACACCATTGTTTTTGTAGCAAAATGGTCATGAGGCAAAAACCCCAACATTATATTTTTTGTAAGCCGCAACTATATTGTAGCACTTTGTTATATTTTTGTCAATAAAACAGAGGGATTATTCTCCCTCTGCTCTACTATAAAAACGTATTAACTACTACATATTTTTCAAAAATGCGACATAGCCTTTATATGCCTCGTATACATCGGCTTTGCTTGTCACTTCCCAAGGTGCATGCATGGATAACACTGCCACGCCGCTGTCTATGACTTCCATGCCGTAATTTGCCATGATGTAAGCAATTGTTCCACCACCGCCGGCATCGACCTTTCCAAGCTCTGCAAACTGATAAGATACGTCTGCATCGTCCATGACACCGCGGATCTTTGCAAGATACTCTGCATTGGCATCATTAGAACCACTCTTACCACGGCTTCCAGTGAATTTATTAAATACAAGTCCTTTTCCGAAAAATGCAGAACTTCTCTTTTCGAACACATCTGCGTACATCGGATCATATGCTGCGCTTACATCGGAAGATAACATTCTGGAATTCTGCAAAGCTCTTCTGACTTTCAGCTCAGACTCCCCGTCAGTCATAGCAACCAGTTCAGCTACTACATTTTCAAAGAATCTGGAGTGCATGCCGGTTGCTCCTACACTCCCGATCTCTTCCTTATCTACAAGGATGCAGCATCCGGTACGTGTGACCTGAGGCGTATCTAGAATTGCAAACAAAGATGTAAATGCACAAACACGGTCATCCTGACCGTATGCCAGCACCATGCTTCTGTCAAGACCACAGTCTCTTGCTTTTCCTGCCGGAACAATCTCAAGTTCTGCAGAAAGGAAATCTTCTTCCTCCATATCATAATATTTCTTCAGAAGTTCCATCACATTTGCCCTGACTGCTTCTTTTTCTTCCTGATCAAGAGAAGGATCCTGCTCAAGCGGCCGGCTTCCAATTAAAAGATCCAGCTTCTCACCCTCTACAACAACATTTCCTTTTTTCTCAAGCTGCTTTGATGCAAGATGCACAAGAAGATCTGTAATAACAAATACTGGATCTTCCTCTTCATCTCCGATGCTCACCGGAACAATTGTTCCGTCTTTTTTTGCGATCACACCGTGAATGGCAAGCGGAAGTGTTACCCATTGATATTTCTTGATTCCTCCATAATAATGAGTATCCAGATAAGCCAACTCTTCATTTTCATATAACGGATTCTGCTTCACATCAATGCGCGGAGAATCAATATGTGCACCCAGAATATTCATTCCATTTTCCAGAGGCTCCTGCCCGATGATGAACAGAGCAATACTCTTGTCCATACACACTGCATACACTTTATCCCCGGCTTTTAATTTTACATGTTCCTTCTGAAGCTCTTTTAAATTCTTATATCCGGCAGCTTCTGCCTTTTTCACTGCAAGCGTGATACACTCGCGCTCTGTCTTCCCATCATCCAGACAATTCTTATATGTCTCATTAATTTTATCTAATTTTTCCAGTTCTGTCTGGTCATATACTTTCCATGCATTTCTACGTTCCATGCTCAAGGCTCCTTTTTTCTTATATTTCGCGGCTAAATATCTGCCACAATCTGATAATAAGTATATCATATTATAAATACATTATTTACATTTTTCCTAAAGTTCATTATAATTTTAATTGCATTTTAATTGTTATACTATCAAAAGGGGAAATGAACATGAAAAATTTGATTCACAAATGGAACAACATCAGTCTGATTAAACGCATTATCTGCGGTCTGATCATTGGAATTGCTTTGGGACTTATTTTCCCACAGGCGACCGCAATCTCCATTCTTGGAGATCTGTTCGTCGGAGCACTTCGCGGAATCGCACCGCTTCTTGTATTCTTCCTGATTATGAGTTCCCTTTGCCGCATGGCAAAAGGCCAGAAAACGAACATGTCTTTTATCGTGATACTGTATCTGCTCGGCAATCTGTTCTCTGCATTATCTGCAGTTATTGCCAGCTACTTGTTCCCGGTAACTTTGACATTTTCACAGAGCACGAATACTCAGGATATCACACCACCGACCGGTGTCACAGAAGTGCTGAAAAATCTGCTAATGAATGTCGTTGCGAATCCAGTCGACTCACTTGTAAATGCCAATTATATCGGAATCCTTGCATGGGCCATCATACTTGGCATTGCTCTTAAGAGTGCAAGTGATGGCACAAAGAAGGCTTTAGAGAATATTTCAGATGCTATCGCAACTGCAGTAAAATGGATCATTAACTGTGCACCATTTGGTATCATGGGACTGATCTTCACTACAATCTCTGAGCAGGGACTCGATGTTCTTCTCGGATACGGACGTCTGATCTGCGTACTGGTCGGGACCATGCTCTTCGTGGCACTTATTATGAATCCACTGATTACATTTATCTTCCTTCGTAAGAACCCATACCCACTTGTATTTCGTTGCCTGAAAGACAGTGGACTGACAGCATTCTTCACCCGAAGCTCTGCTGCCAACATTCCGGTCAACATGAAACTCTGCCAGGATCTTGGTTTGGACGAGGATACTTACTCCATCTCCATTCCACTTGGCGCAACTATCAATATGGCAGGAGCTGCTATTACAATCTCCACCATGGCACTTGCCGCAGCACATACACTGGATATCCACGTAGACTTCCCGACTGCACTGATTCTGTGCGCCCTCGCTGCAGCCAGCGCTGCCGGAGCTTCCGGTGTAGCCGGTGGATCACTCCTTCTGATTCCACTTGCCTGCAGCCTCTTCGGTATTCCGAACGATGTTGCTATGCAAGTCGTTGGTGTCGGATTCATCGTTGGAGTTATTCAGGATTCCTGCGAAACCGCACTGAACTCATCTACCGATGTCCTCTTTACAGCGATCGGAGATATGCGTACACGAAAATAACTATGAGAAACACGCTTCGCGAGTTTCTCAAGTTATCGCGGCAGTCGCCAAGGTCTCGTGCAGGCACGGACTTTGGCTCGTTGCCCGCGTAAATTAAAAAACCGGAGGACATACATCCCCCGGCCTTTCGCTTATGGTTAATTAGCATTTAACAACGTTGGAAGCCTGCATTCCGCGAGCACCCTCGGTAAGATCGTAAGTAACCGCCTGACCTTCGTCAAGAGTTTTGAATCCTTCACCCTGGATAGCGGAGAAATGTACGAATACATCGTTTCCGTCTTCGCCTGTGATGAAGCCATAGCCCTTCTCTGCGTTAAACCATTTCACTGTTCCCTTGTTCATTGTGAGTTACCTCCATAAAATTAAAAAATAAGCATGATGTGGGAATGCATATGTTCCCCCATAAGCGAGTGAACTTTTGGTAAAAAAATTCACTAGCTATTACAGATTATATTGAAGGTGAATGCTAATATAATCTCTAATAGCTAGTGACCACGTATTACATCTCAACATCTTCTCGATTGAGACTATTATAATCTTGCAAATCAAAAAAGTCAAGAAAAAACTCTTTATTTCAGGAAAGATTTCGTGTATTATAAAAAGGAATAAATGGTCGGACAACGGCCAGAAGAAAAGAAAGGATCAGAGAACGTAAGATGAGTATCTTAATCAAAAATGGACAGGTCATCGACCCGGCCACCCAAAAAGACGAAATCAGTGATGTTCTGATCGAAAACGGCGTTATTACACGGGTTGAAAAAGGAATCCGCGTAAAAGATGCGCAGGTAATAGATGCAAAAGGCTGCTATGTAATGCCTGGCATCATCGATATGCATGTACATCTCCGCGACCCGGGGCAGACATATAAAGAAGATATTGAAAGCGGTTCGAAAGCAGCAGCAAAAGGAGGCGTGACAACGCTGGTAGCGATGCCGAATACAAAACCGGTCATCGACAGCCCGGACCGCGTCAACTATGTAACGATCAAAGCAGACCGTTTTTCTCCGATTAATGTACTGCAGGCAGGCACCATCACAGTAGGACAGAAGGGTGAAGAGCTCGCCGATATCGAGGGCATGGTAAAAGCCGGCATCCCGGCGATCAGCGAGGACGGAAAATCCGTTATGAACGCGCTGCTCTACAAAGAGGCCATGGAGATTGCCGCAGAGAAAAACATTCCGGTGCTGGCTCACTGCGAGGACAAGAACCTCGTAAACGGCGGCTGCATGAATGAGGATGCAAACTCGAGAGAGTGGCATCTGCCGGGCATCACAAACTCCGTAGAGAACACGATTGTTGCAAGAGATATCGTACTTGCCGCAGAGACAGGTGCACACCTGCATCTGTGCCACTGCTCGACCAAAGAGAGCGTGGATATGGTGCGTGAGGCGAGAAAGGCCGGCGTTTCGATTTCCGCCGAGGTCTGCCCGCATCACTTTACCCTCTGCAGCGACGACATCGTAAAGGGCGACACCAACTACAAGATGAATCCGCCGCTCCGTACGAAAGAGGATCTCGAGGCACTGCGCCAGGGTCTGAAAGACGATGTCTTCGATGTCATCAGCACCGATCATGCACCGCATGCGCTGACCGAGAAACAGGAGTCCTTCAAGAAAGCTCCGTTCGGCATCGTCGGACTGGAGACGAGCGTGGCTCTTACCATCACCGAACTTGTGGATACCGAGATCATCACCCCGATGCAGATGGCGGAGAAGATGAGCTATAATCCGGCAAAAATCCTGCACCTGGACAAGAAAGGTTCTCTTGCACCTGGCATGGACGCCGATGTGGTTGTCATCGATCCGGAAGCAGAGTATGTGATCGATCCGAAGGAGTTTGTTTCCAAGGGCAAAAACACTCCGTTCGGCGGCAAGAAAGTCAAAGGAAAAGTTATGGCTACCGTATGCGGCGGCAAGATTGTATACGAAGCTGAGTAATTTCTATAAGAAAAGAAAGAAGAGGGAGAGTAAGCAGATGATTAACAAACTGATTGCAAACATTAAAAAAACAAATGCACCGATCGTCGTAGGTCTGGACCCGATGCTGAACTATGTGCCGGAGCACGTACAGAAAAAGGCATTTGCCGAGTACGGAGAGACACTCGAAGGAGCTGCAGAGGCCGTTTGGCAGTTCAATAAAGCGATTGTCGACGCAACATACGATCTGATTCCGGCTGTAAAACCGCAGGTTGCCATGTATGAGCAGTTCGGCGTTCCGGGAATGGCAGCGTATGAGAAGACCGTTTCCTACTGCCAGGAAAAGGGTCTCGTTGTCATTGGCGATATCAAACGAGGCGATATCGGTTCTACTTCTGAGGCGTATGCAGTCGGCCACCTCGGCCACGTGCAGGTGGGAAGCAAATCCTACGCCGGATTCCATGAGGATTTTGCAACTGTCAATCCGTATCTTGGATCTGACGGCGTAAAACCGTTCATCAAGGTCTGCAAAGAGGAGAAAAAAGGCATCTTTGTTCTGGTAAAAACCTCGAACCCGTCCAGCGGCGAGTTCCAGGACCGCATCATCGACGGACGTCCGCTGTATGAGTGGGTCGGCGAGCAGGTTGCCGCGTGGGGCGAGGAGCACATGGGCGATGATTACAGCTATGTGGGAGCTGTTGTCGGCGCTACGTACCCGGAGATGGGCAAGGTGCTGCGTAAGGTAATGCCGAAATCCTACATCCTGGTACCGGGCTACGGTGCACAGGGCGGAAAGGGAAAAGACCTCGTTCACTTCTTCAATGAGGACGGACTGGGTGCAATCGTAAACTCTTCGAGAGGTATTATCGCTGCTTACAAACAGGAAAAATATGCCGAGTTTGGCACTGAGAACTTTGCGGATGCTTCGAGAGCAGCTGTAAAGGATATGGTTGAGGATATCAGCGGGGCGCTTGCTGCTGCAAAATAAGAATACAGGGTGAAAAGCTCAGAAGGTCTGCCGGGTAGATGTTATGTCCGCCGGAGGATATTTTGGGCTTTTCGCCGATTCAAGAAAATAAAAGGAGTGTTCAGCTTATGAAAATCAAGGAATGCTGTACTGTGGAAAGTCAGGAGTGCATTGCAAAAGGAATTTACAGCATGTGGATTTCCACGAAAGTGATTGCGAAAGAGGCGAAGGCCGGCCAGTTTATTTCTCTGTTTTCAAAAGACGGCAGCCGTCTTCTGCCGCGTCCGATTTCTCTTTGTGAGATCGACCGAGAGGGAGGAAGACTTCGGATTGTCTACCGTGTGGCAGGTGCAGGAACGGAGGAGTTTTCGCATCTGAAAGCGGGGGATGAGGTTGATATTTTAGGGCCGCTTGGAAATGGATTCCCGATCGAGGAAGGTAAGGGAAAACGTGTGATGCTGATGGGCGGCGGTATCGGTGTTCCGCCGATGCTGCAGACGGCGAAGGATCTTGGAACGGACACGATCATCTGCTGTGGTTACCGCGATGAGTTGTTCTTAAATGAGGAGTTTGCTGCGGCAGGCGATCTTCATATTGCAACGGAGGACGGAAGTGCCGGTGTGAAGGGCAATGTGATGGATGCGGTGCGCGAGGATCATCTGGAAGCAGATGTAATTTTTGCCTGCGGTCCGGCTCCGATGCTGCGTGCGATTAAGGCGTACGGTCTGGAAAAGGGAATTCCATGCTGGATTTCGATGGAAGAGAAGATGGCGTGCGGCGTTGGCGCATGTCTTGCGTGTGTCTGCCAGTCGACTGAGGTGGATGGTCATTCACATGTGCACAACAAGCGGATCTGCAAGGACGGACCGGTCTTTTTAAGTACGGAAATTGAGCTGTAAGTGACGCGAGGAGGAGAAAAAGCGATGAAGACAAGTGTGAACCTGGCGGGTGTGGAACTGAAGAATCCGGTTATGACGGCATCTGGTACGTTTGGCTCCGGCGCGGAGTACAGTGAGTTTGTGGATTTGAAGGAGCTTGGCGCGGTTGTGACGAAGGGTGTTGCGAATGTGCCGTGGCCGGGGAATCCGACGCCGCGTATTGCGGAGGTTTACGGCGGAATGCTGAATGCGATCGGGCTGCAGAATCCTGGTATTGATGTGTTCTGTGAGAGGGATATTCCGTTTTTGAAACAGTTTGACACGAAGATTGTGGTGAATGTGTGTGGACGGACGACGGAGGATTACTGTGAGGTTGTGGAGCGATTGACTTCGGAGCCGGTGGATCTGCTGGAGATTAATATTTCGTGCCCGAATGTGAAGGAGGGCGGTATTGCGTTTGGACAGGATCCGAAAGCGGTGGAGGCGATCACCAGAGAAGTTAAAAAATATGCGAAGCAGCCGATTATTATGAAATTGAGCCCGAATGTGACGGATATTACAGAGATGGCAAAAGCGGCAGAAGCAGGCGGAGCAGATGTAATTTCCCTGATTAATACACTGACTGGAATGAAGATTGATGTAAACCGCAGAAAATTTGCTTTGGCAAACAGAACTGGTGGGATGTCCGGACCGGCAGTGCATCCAATTGCAGTGCGTATGGTATATCAGGCAGCCCAGGCAGTGAATATTCCGATTATCGGAATGGGAGGTGTACAGAGCACTGAAGATGCATTGGAACTGATACTGGCAGGAGCAACCGCAGTATCTGTGGGAACTGCAAACTTTACTAATCCTACCGCAACGATTGATATTATCAATGGTATACAGGATTATATGGAAAATAATGGAGTTGAAGATATCAATGAACTGATTGGTGCAGTCACTGATTAATGGGACTGTTTTTGATGCTGCCGGAAGAATATCACGGGATTCACAGGGGATTATCTTTTGCTACGAAATACCGCAGTTCTAAAATGCGTGTTTTTCTTTTTGTTATGAAAACAGTCTTTCCAATGTTTGTCAGAATATCGACACAGTTCGCCGAAACACAGATGCTTGATAAGGGCTGTTAGGGGCACTGGGAATTTCGTCTGGCAACAGGCAACGCTGGTACAGGGATGTACCAGCGAGGCACAATTGAACATGGATGTGAATTTGTGCCGGTTGCCAGACAAAAAGCAACGCATACCGAAATCCCCTGTGCCCCTTGCAGGCATTATGTGGCATCTGTACCCGGCGGACAGCGTCGATATTCAGCCAAAGCAACCGGAAAGACAGTTTATAATCAAGAAAAACACGCATTATAAGAACTGTTGGCATTTCATACCGGATAAAGATAAATCTCCTGTAATCCCGTGATATTATTGGGGCAATCATCTTTTTGTCCCCTTTCGCAACCGCCTAAAGGAATGTAATTGCCAGAAAGGATAGAAACAGTGGAAAAGATTTGGAATTTCTTTGAAAATCTTGATGAACTTGTATATGTCTCAGATGTTGATACATATGAGCTTGTGTATATGAACCGGAAAACACGGGAAAACTTTGGATTTCAGACCCAGGAGGAAATAAAAGGAAAGAAATGTTATGAGGTGATGCAGCATAATGCCGCCCCTTGTAGTATGTGCAATAATCAGGAACTGGTAGAAGGTGAGTTTAAAGAATGGAAGTATTATAATCCGGTTCTTGGCAAACATCTGTTGTTGAAGGATACTATGCTGGAACAGGATGGTCGACGTTACCGGGTAGAAATTGCACTGGATGTCAGCAACGAAGAAAAACAGGGAAGTCTGATTCAAAACTATGAAAATATGGAGGCTATTATAAATGAGGGCATAAGAATTGCGTTAAATGCCCCTACATCAGAACAGTCACTGGAAATTATCCTGGAATATCTTGGAAAGGCATTGAATGGAGAACGTACCTATATTTTTGAAAAAAACTTATTGGGAAATGACGATAACACCTATGAATGGGTAGCGAATGGTATCGGGCCTGAGAAAGATAATTTGCAGAATGTTCCGGCTGAAGTATGCGAGAACTGGTACCGCAATTTTAGGGAAGGCAAAAATATTATCATTGGTAATCTGGAAAATATACGTGAGAGTGATCCACTGCAGTATGAGAATCTGAAACAACAGAATATTTCAACGCTGGTAGTAGTTCCACTGTATGAAGGGCAGAAAATCATCGGTTTTTATGGAGTTGATAATCCTCCCGAAAAAATGTTGGATTATACTTCTAATATGCTTCAGATTATGGGATATTTTATTGTCTCCAGCATCAGAAGGCGTAATCTGATGCGGGAATTGGAACGGATGAGCTATAGTGACCAGCTTACGAAACTTGGAAACCGGTTCGCCATGGAACGGTATGTTACAGATGCATCAGGGACTTCAGGCTTTGGTGTGGTGTATTGCGATATTACAGGACTGAAAAAAGTAAATGATACTTTAGGTCATCAGGCAGGTGACCAGCTCATTCTGCGTGCCGGCGAATTACTCCGTGAGGAATTTTCAGACTATGGACTGTTCCGTATTGGAGGGGATGAGCTTCTGGCATTGTGTGCAGGTATCGGAGAAGAGGAACTGAAGCAGCGGATTGAACGTATGAAGGCTGGCATGAAGAAAAAAGATGTAGTAATGGCAGTCGGAACAGTATGGCAGGAAAGCTGGGAGCGTGGATTTGACCTCTTGCTGATGGAAGCTGAACGCAGAATGTATCAGGAAAAAGCAGCTTATTATAAAAATGCCGGTATAGACCGGCGCCATTAAGAAAAACGCATTGAGGTTTTCAGGGAAATATGGTAGCATAAGAAATTAGGTAAAAGAAAAAAGTGTGTAGTAATTCGTAGGAAGGATACGCCAAATATCAAGAGTGGCAGTGAATTCGTCCATGTGTTTGTAGAGATACAGATGCATGGACTTTTTTTATTTTGGTTACCGGCACAGAGCAGTGAACAGCCGATAGAAGCTGGAAAACAGGAGCAAATGGAGCCGGAAGAGAATGAGTTTCTGGATTGCTCGTTTGGTGTGCCATCCGTGTGGGCTTGCTTTTTATTCGGATATTCGTATATAATGTATTGTATTGAGTATTATCCATGCGGATCCTCTCCGCATTGGAATTGGAAGCATCCGCAAAAAGGAAGTGAACGCTATGACCTGCGACGAAACCTTAT
>ERZ772872.3913-NODE-3913-length-10797-cov-3.923757_pt1 | contig 10797 bp, 8 predicted proteins | sample MGYA00512132_ERZ772872 | MGnify/ENA primary metagenome ERZ772872 (study PRJEB29015, sample SAMEA2737724) | human gut metagenome | biome: human gut; feature: human-associated habitat; material: faeces | place: China | collected 2012 ... | reverse complement strand
TGCAAAACGGTCTGCATCCTTTGTATCCTTGGACTCGCCGATGATCTCGTCATAGATCTGATGTTCTTTGCCTTTACATACATGACATCTCTCCAGCATACCGTCTTTGTAAGCACATGTTTTCTCGCCGTAGATGGTCTGGATGGTCAGTGTCTCGGCATCGTCTGTGATCTCGGCACCCTGGATGGACTGAATACCTTTGATTCCCTGTTTTTTGATCTTTTCGATATCCAGTTTTCCTTTACATCCAACACCAATGATATAAGCTTTCTCACGGTCTACACGATGCTCTTTGATCAGCTGATTGCGCTCCTCCATGGAAAGTGTCTCCGGTCTTAAGATGCCTTTTCTTGTGGAGATAAAATCTGTTTTTTTCGTAAGGGAAAGAAGATCAGCGGCGATACCTGCGACCATCTCTCCGATTGCCGGTGCGGAGGAGAGTCCCGGAGATTCAATGCCGGCTGCGTTGATAAAACCTTTCGCGTCTTCCGCTTCCCCAATGATGAAATCGTTGCCGTCTTCGTGTGCGCGCAGACCTGCAAATGAGGTGATAACCTGGCGCATCGGAACATTTTTGACGCTCAAAGCAGCAGTCTTTGCGAGGGAATCCAGTCCGTCCTGTGTGGTGTTGACTGCTTCCTTATTCGTGACATCCACTGCGGTTGGGCCGACTAAGAGGTTGCCGTGTACGGTAGGAGTGACAAGCACGCCTTTTCCCATTTTGGATGGAAGCTGGAAAATCGTGTGCGATACATGCGTTCCGGCTTCTTTGTCGAGCAGGCAGTATTCGCCTTTGCGGGCGGTAATATGAAGCTTGTGTTCACTTACCATATTGTTAAATTCGTCAGCGTGAACGCCGGCGGCATTGATGATGACCTTCGCCTCAAAGGTTTCCGGTGTATCCGTGTCGGTGTGGATGGTCTCTAACGTGTAACTGCCGTCTTTTTTCCGAATGGAAGTGACTTTGGTATTTAAGAAAAAGGAAACACCGTTGGTGTATGCGTTTTCCGCAAATGCCATGGTCATGTGGAACGGGCAGACGATGCCGCCGGTCGGGGCATACAGACCGCAGGTCACGTCGTCGCTTAAATTCGGCTCCATCTGAAGCAGCTCTTCGCGCTCTAAGATGCGAAGACCAGGTACTCCGTTTTTCTCACCCTTTTCTAAAAGGGCATCAAGACCGCTGCGGTCCTGATCTTTGGTACATACGACGAGGGAACCGTTTCTCTTAAACGGAATGTCGAGGTCTTTTGAGAGGGCATCCATCATCTCGTTGCCGCGGACATTTAACTTTGCCTTTAAGGAACCCGGGGCTGCGTCGAAGCCTGCGTGGATGATGGCACTGTTGGCTTTGGAGGTGCCGTCACAGACATCCTCTTCGCGCTCGATGACACAGACGTTCGCCTGGTATCTGGATAATTCTCTTGCGATTGCACTGCCAATGACTCCGGCACCGATAATTGCTACATCATACATAATACATTCTCCTTTTCTTTGAAATACAAAAAGAGCAAGGCAAACAAAAACGATCTCATCGTCTCTGCTCTTACCTTGCTCATGTCTCTCGGTAATTCTTATGAACTTAACTATATTATAACACGAAATGAACAGGATGCAAGACCTGATTGAAAAAAACAGACATTGCACCTGGCTTTGCAAGAAAGTGCCCCATATCATCACGAATTAGGGTATAATGTGAATAAGCAATGAGCAGTGCAGACAGGAGAAGTGGCGCGTTCTGTGCTGGCACAGAGAACGCGCCGCTGCGAGTGGCTGATAGTGCGAATGCACGTCAGCGTGAAAAAAACGGAGCGTTTTCACGCGGCACTGCGAAGAAATGCCGGACACCTGCGTGGAAAGGACAACATGTCATGGGAAGAGGAAGAAGCGAGAAGCAGAAACAGAAGCTGCTTTACATGGCGCAGCTTTTATATGAGAGAACGGACGAGGATCATCCTGTGACGACGCAGGAGGTGATCGACTATCTGGAGGCGGACGGAATCCGTTCGGAGCGCAAGACAGTGTACACCGATATGGAGGAACTGGAAGATTTCGGGCTGGATATTATACGGGTGAAGGAGCGCCCCGGCGGATATTATCTTGCCAGTCGGAAATTTGAACTGGCGGAGTTAAAACTTCTCGTAGATGCCGTGCAGGCGTCGAAGTTCATCACGACGAAGAAGTCGAGAGAGCTGATTGCCAAGCTGGAGACGCTTTGCGGCAGGGAACAGGCAAAGCAGCTCCACAGGCAGGTCGTGGTGACCAACCGCAGCAAGGCGGTCAATGAAAACATTTATTATAATGTAGATATGATTTACAATGCCATCGCGGAAAATGTGAAGATCCGTTTTCAGTATTTTGAATGGACGGTCAATAAAGAGATGAAACTGCGGCGGGACGGCAGTTACTATGAAGTGAGTCCCTGGCTGCTCTCGTGGGATGACGAAAACTATTATCTGATCGCCTACGACGACAGAAGCCGCGACATCCGCCATTACCGTGTGGATAAAATGCTAAAGATCGAACTTACGGCGGAAAGCAGAGAGGGGAAGGAGCAGTTCGCGAACTTTGACGTGGCGGCATATTCCCGAAAAACGTTCGGCATGTTCGCGGGGGAGGACGAGACTGTGACCTTAATCTGCGAAGACGCCCTCACGGGAGTCATGATCGACCGTTTCGGCAAGGAGGTCGCGATGCGCCGGTATGATGAGACAAGAATCCGGGTGCGGGTGAGCGTCGCGGTCAGCCGCCAGTTTTTCGGCTGGCTGGCGGGACTTGGCGCGGCAGTGCGGATCGAGTCGCCGGAATCCGTCGTGCGGGAATACCGCGAGTATCTGGAAACTATTTTGAAAACATACGGGGAGCAGGAACTATGAGAGAGCGCACTTATGAGATAAAGATAGAGGGCGTGCCGATCATTGTCACGAAAAAACGGATGAAAAACATGTATCTGCGCATCAGTAAAGAGGATGGCACGGTGCGGATCTCAGCGCCGCATCAGATGAGTGATGCGCGGATTGCGGCATTTGCCAGAGAACGGATCGAATGGATACGGAAATATCAGCAGAAATACAAAGAAGCCGGAGAGCGCCGTTCGGAAAACCGGGAACTGGATGCGGCGGAAATTGCACGCAGAAAGAAACAGCTAAAGCGTGAGGTGGAGCGTCTTGTGGCAAAATGGGAGCCGGTGATGGGGGTGAAAGTCTCCGGAATCACGATCCGTCAGATGAAGACGAGATGGGGTTCCTGCAATGTGCAGACACATCACATCAACATCAATCTGGCGCTCTTGACCAAGCCGCCAGAGTGCCTGGAATACGTCGTCGTACATGAGATGACGCATATTCTGGAGACGAGCCATAATCAGCGCTTCTGGGGATTTATGACAAAGTTCTACCCGGACTGGAAGCGCGTGCGAAAATATCTAAATGACGAGACTGTGGATTAGCGTGCCGGAAGAAGCGGGGCTGACGGATCAGATAAACTGATTGGTCGCCGGATCGTACTCGTAGTCTATATTTTTTAATGCAGAGATGATGTCTGCGGTATCAACCTGATAGATTGCGGCAAATTCTTCCAGCGACGGGTAGTGGTCACGAAGCTGTGTGTTGACAAAGCTTAAGAGCATGACGGGATCTTTGGGAAGTGTATTCATGGTATGGGTTCCTCTTTTCTTAATTTTATGTTAAAATAGCACGGCACACGAGAAATTGCAAGAGGTGAAACGAATGGGACAGAAGATAGACAAGGAAGTATTTGATAAATTTTTTAAAGAGAGTTACTGCACCGTCGAATATGAGACGGTCAAGGAGGAGTTTGAGCGGATCGCATCGATCGGGAACGATCTGTTTACGGGAAGCTATGAGGCGAGAAACCTGAACCGCGAGAACTTTATTTTATATCTGACCAGTAACAGCTATTGTGATTTTGAGGCTGCCGTGCAGGAGGCGATGGATGATCTGAACCCGGAGATTCTGGATGCGGTGATGGATGTGACGGAAGCGCAGGAGGACGGCGATGAGATCACGGAGGTTTACTGGGATACCCAGAGGGAATTGCTGCATGATTTTCTGCTGCGGCTGTACGATGAAGTGATTTCAACATGGAAATAGAACAGAAATGCGAAAAGGAGGACGTCTTATGGCGAAGGCAAGCTGTGACAGCTGTGTATACAATGTGTACGATGAAGATGACGAGACCTACTATTGTGAAGTGGATATGGATGAGGATGATGCGGCGAGACTGATGCAGGGACATTACAGAGAATGTCCGTATTATCAGCTGGACGATGAATATGCGGTGGTAAGACACCAGATGTAAAAAGGGAAGGGCGCAGCTTTAAAGCTGCGCTCCCTTCCTTTTTTATCTATCTTATTTCTCGCTACATCGGATCGAAGCTTCCACAAAGCCCTTAAAGAGCGGATGCGGACGGTTGGGTCTGGACTTTAACTCCGGATGAGCCTGTGTGGCAATAAACCACGGATGCTCCGGAATCTCGATCATCTCCACAATTCTGCCGTCCGGAGAGGTACCGCAGAGCTTCATGCCGTTCTCGACGAGAGAAGTGCGGAAGTCGTTGTTGACCTCATAACGATGTCTGTGTCTCTCGTGGATCTCCTCGGAGCCGTATACCTCGTATGCCTTGGAAGTCTTGTCCAGAATACACGGATAAGAGCCAAGACGTAAGGTTCCGCCGATATCCTCGATGCCGTTCTGATCCGGCATGAGTGCGATGACCGGATGCGTGGTGTTCGGATCAAGCTCGATACTGTGCGCATCGTTGAAGCCGCAGACATGTCTTGCGTACTCGATGATCGCAACCTGCATGCCGAGACACAGTCCCAGGTACGGAATCTGATGCTCGCGTGCGTATTTGGCGGCGAGGATCATTCCCTCGACACCGCGGGAGCCGAATCCGCCCGGTACGAGAATGCCGGATACATCGGATAAGATCTCGTCCACGTTCTCCGGAGTGACGTCCTCAGAATCCACCCACTTGATATTGACGGTTGCGCGCCCCGCAATGCCGCCGTGCTTTAACGCCTCCACAACAGAGATATAAGCGTCGTGAAGTGCGGTATATTTTCCGACCAGCGCAACAGTCACTTCCTTGTTCGGATGACGGAGTGCGTCGACCATTGCCTCCCAGTCCTTTAAATCCGGTTCCGGACAGTCCAGATGAAGCGCTTCGCAGGCAACCTTGGCGAGATTCTCCTTCTCCATGGCAAGCGGCGCCTCGTAAAGATATTCAACGTCAAGATTCTGAAGTACATTCCGGTTCGGCACGTTACAGAACAGCGCAATCTTGTCTTTGAGACTCTGATCGAGCGGATGCTCGGAACGGCAGACGATGATATCCGGCTGGATACCCATACCCTGCAGCTCTTTGACGCTCGCCTGCGTCGGCTTTGTCTTGAGCTCGCCGGATGCCTTGATATATGGAATCAATGTTACATGGATGAGGATTGCATTCTCGTGCCCTACTTCGTGCTGGAACTGACGGATTGCCTCGAGGAACGGCTGACTCTCGATGTCGCCGACGGTACCGCCGACTTCGATGATGGCAATGTGTGTCTCCTCGGAAGTAAAGTTCCGGTAAAAGCGGCTCTTGATCTCGTTTGTGATGTGAGGGATGACCTGTACGGTACCTCCGCCGAAATCGCCGCGGCGCTCCTTTTGAAGAACAGACCAGTATACCTTACCGGTTGTAACGTTGGAATTCTTGGTCAGACTCTCGTCGATGAAACGCTCATAATGTCCCAGATCCAGATCGGTCTCCGTACCATCTTCTGTGACGAATACCTCGCCATGCTGGATCGGGTTCATGGTGCCGGGATCAATATTGATATAAGGATCGAATTTCTGCATGGTTACCTTATAACCTCTTGCCTTTAACAGTCTTCCCAGGGAAGCTGCGGTAATTCCTTTTCCGAGGCCGGATACGACTCCTCCGGTCACAAATACGTACTTTACTGCCATAATTTTCTCCTCCTTTTGATATAGTAACTATTCAGTCTCCATTCGCAAAATCGCTCTTTCAGAGCTTTCCTGAATAACATGCTTGCATGTTATTTGCTTATGGTGGTTACTTCGTTTTTTTAATAGTTATGCATATAAAAAGAGCGAGGAACTCCCCTTGGGGAGCACCTTCGCTCAATAACTGCCATAATTTATAGTAGAATGACAAAATGTTTAGTTGTGATACAACTTCTGGTTCTGATAATGAGGTTCGCATGTCAGATTCACGCCTAACTTGCGGAAGGTATTCATGTCAATCTGGGACAGGATCACGCTGGAGTGCACTTCGGAACCTTTCAGGTTCTTCAACTGCTCCACAGCAGCCTTCGCGGTATCATCCGTAGCTGCACAGATGGAAAGGGCGATCAGCGTCTCATCTGTATGAAGTCTGGGATTGCGGTTCCCCAGATAGTTCGTCTTCAGATCCTGGATGGGACCGATGGCGGTAGGTGAGATCAGCTGTACTTCGTCCGGAATGCCGGCCAGAGCCTTCAAGGCATTTAATAATAATGCGGAAGAAGCACCCAGCAGAGTACTGGTCCGTCCGGTGAGGACTCTGCCGTCCGGAAGCTGGATCGCAGCTGCCGGTTCCCCGGTGGTCTCTGCTTTGATATTGGCTGCACTGACTACTGCGCGATCGTCAATGGTGACACCTGCCTGCTTCATCAGAAGCTCAAGCTTTAAGATCTGGTCGTCACCGGCGGTACCCTGGCGCTTCTGGCACAGAGTGTGGTAGTAGCGGCGGATGATTTCCTGTTTGGCGGCATCGCGGACAGCTTCGTCATCGACAATACCGAAGCCTGCCATATTGACACCCATGTCAGTAGGAGACTTGTAAGGGCAGCTGCCCATGATCTTCTCGAACATAGCGCTGACTACGGGGAAGATCTCCACGTCGCGATTGTAATTGATCGTGGTCTCACCGTAAGCTTCCAGATGGAACGGATCGATCATATTGACATCGTTTAAGTCCGCTGTTGCTGCCTCATAAGCAAGATTGACCGGATGCTTGAGTGGCAGATTCCAGATCGGGAATGTCTCAAACTTTGCATACCCGGCCTTCACGCCACGCTTATATTCATGGTAAAGCTGAGACAGGCAGGTTGCCATCTTTCCACTGCCCGGTCCCGGTGCCGTGATGACAACAAGCGGGCGCTCTGTCTCGATATATTCATTCTTTCCATACCCCTCATCACTCACGATATGGGCAATATCACTTGGGTATCCAACAATCTTATAGGGACGGTAAGACTTGATTCCAAGCTCTGCAAGCTTCTTGCGGAAAAGCTCTGCCGATGCCTGCCCGGCATACTTTGTCAGACACACACTGCCAACATACAGTCCTACTGCCTGGAATTCGTCGATCAGACGCAGCACATCCATATCATATGTAATTCCATAATCATCGCGCACCTTGTTATTCTCGATATCCTCTGCACTGATCACGATCACGATTTCAGCCTGGTCTTTTAACTGTAATAACATCTGCAGCTTCGAATCCGGCTGAAATCCCGGAAGCACACGTGACGCATGATAGTCATCAAACAGCTTGCCTCCAAACTCCAGATATAATTTATTATCAAACTGCGCGATCCGGTCACGTATGTGCTGTGACTGCATCTCTAAGTACTTTTGGTTGTCAAAACCGATCTTCATCTTAATTTTCCTCCCGATAACCGTAATTACGAAGTAAGGTATCGCTGTCTCTCCAGTCCTTCTTTACCTTTACCCATAGCTTTAAATTTACTTTCATGTCCAGCAGATTTTCCATGCTGATACGTGCTTTCGTACCAATCTTTTTTAGCATTGCACCCTGCTTTCCGATAATAATCCCCTTGTGGGAATCCCGCTCACAGATGATTGTTGCCTCAATATCTATGCAGCTGCCATCCGGACGTTCCTTCATCCGGTCGATCACAACGGCGATACCATGTGGAATCTCTTTGTCTAACTGGCGAAGTGCCTGTTCACGGATCATCTCCGCCACAATCTGACGTTCCGGCTGATCGGTAATCGTATCCTCATCATAAAACTGCGGTCCAAACGGAAGCAGCCGCTTTAACGTCTTAATCAGCTCCGCCTGATTGTGTCCGCGCAGTGCAGAAACAGGAACAATCGCATCAAAATCATGTACCTCTTTGTATGTGTTTATAGCATCTGCAACTGCCTGTTTATCCACGGTATCCGTCTTATTGATAACAAGCACCACCGGCGTATTTACCTTACTTAACACATCAATGATATGACGTTCGCCCGCGCCGATAAATGTCGTCGGCTCTACGATCCACATGACGATATCCACCTCATTCAATGTGGAATACGCAACATTCATCATATACTCGCCAAGCTTATTTTTCGCCTTGTTGATACCGGGTGTATCCAGGAACACAATCTGTCCTTCGTCATCCGTATATACTGTCTGGATCCGGTTCCTCGTCGTCTGTGCTTTGCTGCTTGTAATCGCAATCTTCTGTCCGATCAGATGATTCATCAATGTGGACTTCCCCACATTCGGACGTCCGATGATTGCAACAAAACCGGATTTGTATGTCGATAAGTTATCCATATGTTTCTCCCTGTATGTTCTACCTAAAATACGCTCTTTACTTCTGTAAATGCATCCTTCGCATCTTCGATCCGCGCTTCATCACCGATTGCACAGATCACATCTCCATCGACAGCTGCTTCCACATATCCGGCAAGTCCACGGATTACTTCCGGGGTTGCGCCAAGCACTTCATCTCTTGTCCGCTGCAAGTCTGCATCGTCGATTCCCATCAGATAACAGATCAGACTGAAATTGCCATCTGCGGATGGTGTAAGCGGTGAATCCATCCTACTGATCGCACCGATGATATATTTCATCATGTCTCTTTCGTCTGCTTCAAAGCTTCTCACATAGTCCGGTGCCTCCTTATAGATCTCGTATGTCTCCAACAGATTTGGATCACGGTAGGATGTAAAATATGCGTTACCGCTTCGATTGAAGCTGCACATACAGCCATAAGCACCACCCTTCACACGCACATTGATCCACAGATAATCGTATGAGAAGATACACTGCAATACATTCAAAGCGCCGGTATACTCATATCCACGTTCACAGAAATTACCGGCCGTCGCTACATACTGTACCTGACTTGCCGTCTTAAAGCCCTCGTTCTTTTTTACTACCGGAATTTCCTTCACATTCTCAAACGCCAGTCTTGTCGAAAGCTTGCAGGAAAATCTCGTCAGACTCTCAGTCAGCGTATCCTCCGGCTTCTTATCGGAAGTAAAGTTCACGAGCAGGGAATCTCTGCGCAGAAGCTGACCGAGCGTCTCCTGAAGATCAGCAGCCAGTCCCTCATAGCGTTCTTCGAAATGATCATCCAGATCTGACAGATACATATAATAATCCACACCCTCTGTCAGTTCTTTCACAACACCTATTTTAGAAATATATGCCGTTGCGCGTCCCGCCGCTGTTGTATGTCCGTTCGCAAGCAGATCGTCTTTCATTGCCGCACGCGTCTCCGCAATAATCTCCTTCAATCGCTTCTTATCCGAAAGCTTCGAGGTGAACAAAATCTCCTCAACTAATTCCATTGCCTTATCGAGCTGTGCATCCAACATCTTTGCACTGACGACAAAATGTGTCACATAACCGCCATATTCTTTCTTATTGGTGACCGTTGTACTGAATCCAATGCCACCGGTATACAGATCGATCTCGTTCGATAACTCACTGTAACTGAAATGCTCCGTATCCACATACTTAAAAATTTCCGTCAAAAGTGCAATTACCGGAAACTTATCATAGTCGATATCATCCATACAGAAGTTCAGGCTGAGATACGTGATTCCGTTTGTAAAAATATCATGACTTAGTACCTTGACATGTTCAATCTCCAGAATGCGGTTATTTATTTTCTTGGCATGTTTCTCGATATCATCGATTGCAAGCATCGGAATCTTCTTCAAGTCTTCCTCCGCATCACCGGAACTCTGGTACTCCCTCAGATGCATCATGTTCGCACGGATCTCCTCGATATCCGCCGCAGAAAGCGTCTCCTTATATGCCGCAAGCCGTGCCTTCTCACGCTCTGCAATCTCATTATTAAGACCCTTCTTTGGTATCAGCAGACAATATGACTTGTGCGTATTCTGTAAAATATACTGTCTGATCAGAGCTTCAAAATATCCGGTCTCCACATCCTGCTTCAACGCATCATACACATCGTTCAGGCTGAACAGATCAAGCGCTGCCGCATCATCATAAAGCCATGTAGAAAATGCATTTAATCCGAGCATCAATCCCTTCGGGAATCGTCCAAAGTTTCCTTCCTTGTGCTTAAACTCAAAATAATTGATTGCCGCAAGCAGCGATTTTTTATCCATACCCTGCTCCACAATGGAAGCAAGCGTATCCTCAAGCACCTGTATAAATCGTTCTAAATCTTCTGCATTCGCATTCTTTGCAATGATTGAGAAGTTCGGCTGTTTGATACCGTCATCAAAGGATGACAGAATATCCTTGCCAAGTCCTGCATCAATCAATGCCTTTTTGAGCGGTGCGCCCGGTGCCGACAGCAAGGCATATTCAAGAATCGCGAATGCTGCACATAATTTCTTATCCGCACTTGTACCGATAACCATATTGTATGCCAGATATGTGTTATCCTGCTCGGATTCGTTTTCAGAGATTGAGTAATATGCCCGTTCCGTTACCGGTTTTTCAAATGCCGGCTCGTCTGTCAGAGCCGAATCAATCTCCCCATAATCAAAATTCTGTAAATA
>ERZ772872.3906-NODE-3906-length-10811-cov-3.039513_pt1 | contig 10811 bp, 11 predicted proteins | sample MGYA00512132_ERZ772872 | MGnify/ENA primary metagenome ERZ772872 (study PRJEB29015, sample SAMEA2737724) | human gut metagenome | biome: human gut; feature: human-associated habitat; material: faeces | place: China | collected 2012 ... | reverse complement strand
CCCTCGTACCAGCCATCGAGGCATTTGTCGAGCAGGCTCATGTCCTGCCCCTCGTCGCGCATGACCTGCTCGAGCGCCGCGCGTGCGTCCGAGAAATCGCCTTGGTTCCCCTTTGTCGAGAAGGTGCTGTTGAGGTTGATGTAGACCGTATGCACCTCCTGCGTATCGCCGAGCGTGTCAACCAGCATGAAGTGGACGACAGACTGCAATCGGGTCGGCGGATTGTCATCGTCTTCGTGGTCACCTGGGGTCTTCGGCATACCGGTACCGACCACGACGGTGCCGAGCATACGGTCGGTCCAGACGCGTGTCTCGTCCGCATTCACGGTCGTGATGCCCATCATGGCCGCAGACCACAGCCATACGGCATCGTCACCGCTGGCGATTTTCTCTGTGACCTCGATTGTATCATCGAACGAGAACTCCTTGACCACCCGGGCGGCTCGCGGTTTGCGGATCAGATGGACATTGAGACCGCACATCTTCACAGAGCCATTGCTGCCGCAGGCTGGTGCAGCGGAGCCGTCATTGTCCGCATGGCCGCAGGAATAGACGGTATCTGTCCACTTACCATCGAGCGGGATGGAGCGGTAACAGAGGTCATAGTTCTCCGCGAGCTCGCCGGTTAGCCAGATCTTCACCTCGGCGATAGGGGAGCCGCAGATTTCCTGACCGTCGGCACCGGTGACCCAGGTGGAGGAATCCCAAGGCCTCACCGCATAGCAGATAGACCCGCCGAACTGCGAACCTTCCACATGGAGAGCGAGGTTGTAGATTGAATGCCCGCCGTGCGGGAATCCGATATGGCGGTGTGCCGGCGCCTCGGTCTGCTTCCCCCACGTGGAGACGAAGCAGTGGGCCATGATGACGGCATCGCCATCGTCGGGGATATCCACCACGTCGCGTGTCACGTACCAGCGGTACATGGGCTGCGGGGGGAGCTCCTTTCTATTCGTGACGTTATGAGCCCAACCGGAGGGGGGGAGGGTGGGGGTCTCATTGGAATCCGGCATAAAGCCGACGCATTCTACCTCGTCGCCGATACGGGCGGTAGGCTTGCTATTCTTCACATAACCACGGCATCGGCCCTCTATGAGCTTCCACTGGGCATTCTTCTGGGAGCCCCATTCGCCTGGCTTGGCATAGCTGCAGACTCGAACCGCGCCGCGATTGCCGGTTGCTCCGTCCGTATCGAGGCGCTGACCGTCGGCATCGGAGGTGATGAAGTAGCATTTATGGTTGGTTTCACTGGTCTCGGCCGGCTCATGGCACACCCACCAGGAGTTCTCCCTGCCGGAAGACTGGCGGATGTCGTAAATGACGGCGGTACCGGACTCCATGCTTCCGTTCTTCCATGCTTGGTTGACGTCGGCATGCCAGCGGTTGTTGAGGGTATGGACCAACTTTGGTCCGGCGAGATTCGCCAGGGCGAAGGTAAACGTTCCAACGCCGTCCTCGAGATAGGGCTTGAACATGAACAGCTGGTTGACGCCGTCGTAATCCTCCCAGAAGACCAGAGCGCGTTCGTTGTCATAATTTGTGATTGGATTTCCGCTAGCATCGTAGACACCTTGGCCGAGATCAACGCGGGCATCGGGCATGGTGAGCGGCGCAAGCGAGAAGATGCCGCCGTACAGCGTCACATCGTTGTCGATTCGAATGGCCTCGGTATCGATATCGATGCCGCCCGTGACTTGGCGGAGGTCTTTTTCGTACTCCGACCGTCCATCATCGTTGTTCCTCATGACATTGAGGATATCCACCTCCGCATGGAACGTATTGACGGCCTCGGCCGCGCCGCGGCGCATGAACAGTTCCGGCTTCTCATAGGAATAGTCGTCGTATCCGACGATATACCAATGTCCGTTATTCTGACTTACCCCAGCGCCCGCATCCGTATCGAGCATGTCTCCATGGAAATTCGAAAGCCATTTGCCATTCAGGAAGAGCTGGCCGCGGTTATCATCGGCATTAATGTTCTTCCACAGGCGTTTCGCAGTTTGGCGGTTGATGTCCGCGCAGGCCATATAGGGGTGTGCCTTGATATGGTCGTACAACTCGTTGGAGTAGTCGCACTCGACGAGCAGGCACAGGGAGTAGCCAAGCGCTTGGAGATAAGGGCTATCCCAGCCTTGATAGGTAAACCTATCGGCGGCGACCCAGGTTGTCCATCCGTGGGCGAAGCCGCGGCCATAGTTGTTCGCACCCTGTGTTCGGTCTGGATGCGTGACGCAGTGTATATAGTCACCGGATGTGAAGCAGCCGCCGAAATAGTACGAATTCGGCTGCGGGCTGATGTGCTCCCCGCGAAACCACAGTTCCTTTGCCATGGCAGACCGCGCCGGCACCGCGCCGAGGCCGGCAACGACCGCCAGCGCCGCGAACAACCCGCGGCGCGAGAAGGAAATGTCTTTATATGGGTCTTTTGCGAGATTCTTATCGTTGCCGTTACTCATCGATATCCCCCAAGTCATTAGAAGCGGCAGCGTAATTCGAAATGCCCAACACCGCGACCGCGGCGATAATCAGTTCGAGAAACGCCTGCGTGTCCAAGCCGCGGTTGATGTTGATGACGGCACCGGCAGCCTGAAGGCAGGCGATCGCGATACTCGCCGCCTTGTTATTCCTCACTGCCGGAAAGAGCAAAAGAAACCCTGTGAGCGGAAGCCATAGGGTATTGATGTTCAAAACGGAAATCATTCCCGAGATTCGTCCTTCACCTAGGCGGCCGCCCGTGGCGAAATCGATGCCATGGGTGACATTTATAAAGAGGTACTCGGCACCCAACCCGATCGTCGGTAGCAGCCCGAAGAGACTGGCCAGAAGCCCTCCCCTGAGGGCATCAGGGCTTGAGATATACCTTTTGAGATTGAATTTCATATCATCCTCCGCTAGCTCTGGCGATTATTCCCGAGGATACTAATTGAGCCATCGCCCCGCTCGGACTTGCCGCAGCGGCAACACCCGTGCCTTCCGCAACCTGCCGAAACTGCTAGAATGTGCTCGAAATAAGATTCACTTGGAGGAACTCGTTGGCTTACATCCTCATAGCGGTAATCGCTCTTTTGGCAATCGCCTATATCGTCTACCTAATCCTCGACCTCATGTCGCGCAGAAAGTTTGCCGAACAGTACAGCACATGGGAGCCAGACCTCGACCAATACTATAAACAGGAGTTCGAGAGGGAGCAGCAGGCTAAAGACGAAAAGATCTGCGAGATGCTGGAAAATTTGCTCAGGATGCAGGGGAGGTTGTAGGGGGCAGATCCCTACAAATCCGCCTACCGGCAGCCTGACTCCCTCACTAGCCCGACTTCCTCCGATAGCCCCGCCTCTACGCTTTTGGCTTCAAGTAATCCGTCTATTCCAATCTCATCTCGCCCGGTAACTTGATCTGGTCCCATCTCGGGGAAGTCCGCACAGACCGCATCTTCATCCAATCCGAAAAACTCGGTCCCACGTGCGAACCGTCCCGTATGGTGCCAGGACTTATATTCGAGATAGGTATCGGCCAGCTGTGCGCGGGTCATCGACTCGATCTTAGAATCGTAGGCAAGGTCGAAATCATCGCAGTAATCCTTGATGGCAGAGATGATTGCCTTGCGCGTCCACTTCGACATCGGCATCTCGCCCGACTCATATGCCGCCCGGGCGCGGACGCTCATGGAGGTGCCCACGTACCCGGCCTGCCCGTAGCTCACGGCGCCCATGGCTACCACTCCGTATCGTCGTACGAGTTCTGCCAGCTATCGTCGTACGAGTTGGAATATTCGTCCTCGAGGCGCTGGTTGTACAGTGCCGCCTCGTCCTTCTTATAGCAGATGAACTCATCGATCTGCGAGGACTCGTTGTTCCATTCGTCCTGCTCCCTGAGCTTTGGGTCGGGTTTCATGCATTCCATATAGCCGAGCGCCGACACGCCCGAGCACGGGCCGCCGCGACCGCTGAACAAATCGACGACGTCCTGCGCTTCCTTATCGGAAAGGGAGCATTCCGTTCCCTCATACGGGTCATAGCCCACGACGACGAAATCGCCGTACAGCACATCGGCCGGGTCGCCCGCCACGACGGTCTGGCCAGTGAAAGGGGACTGAAGATCCTCGTCCGCCATCTCCTGGGTGGCCCAGATTGCACGGTTGGCGGGGCAAGCCGCCCGCCCTTCAGCATTGACATAGACGCAGACCGCATCTCCCAAAGACTTGTCGGGCAGCTCTTGGGATACATTGACGGCCCGCTCGCCGACAATTCCCTTGAGTGCGGCGCCACAGCTCCCATTCTCATCGACCGGCAGCTCGACTTCGCGGCATTCGGCATTAACGGGAACCAGCACGGCGCGAATCGTATCCATCATCGTTCACCGCCCGCAAGAGCGTCGGCGCCGATAGTCCCGATACCCTCATTGACCATCTCCGCCTCATCGTCCTTCGCTTCAGCGAGGTTATCGAGGCACAAGTCCCCATCTGGCGCCCCCTGCGAAGCAATCATCTTCTCAGCGGACTCGATGATGGCGTCGATGTCATAGATCTCATGGTCGTCATTGTAGTAGAAGAGCTCCCCGACGCTGAGCTCGGGGTTGTCCACGACAATCTGCGCGAAACGGTTCATATCGGCAATTGAATCGTCCGAACCGAAATCATGCCAGGAATATTCACGGAAGCGCCCGTGAAGTTCATAATCGCACATGACGAGCTCGCCAGCATCGACCCCCTCCATTTCCGCTATGTCCTTGAGGGTGCCTTCGAGCTCGGCGGCATCCATCGGCAGTGTCAGCGGCAGGGAGATATTGAGTCCCAGATCGGCAGCTTCGCGATCCTCGGCATAGACGACGATACGGTCGGCCGCGAAATCGCGGTCGCCCTCGAAAGCCGCCTGCTCGAGTTCATCCAAATCGAATTTCATCAAGTCGACCTCATTGGAGTTGCGGTCGAAATAACCGCTATGCCCGAGACACACGTCCCCGCCAGCCGCCATCCTGGCACCCAGCGCCTCGGCAGACACATTGCCGAGCAACTCGCCGATGTTCAAGAGGCTGGCCTTCGAGGCAGGGGAGAGACGATTGTCGTTCACGCACGACTCGAGCTCTTCGCTGGCTTGGTCGAGGAGCGTGAGGCCGTATGCCCGCCACAGGTCGCTGGGCAGCGAAGCCTCGCTATCGACAGCGACCGAATAGCCGCAAAACGGCATCTCATCGGCCTGCATGATGACGTTGCCGACCATGAGCGGGTCGACCGGGACATCGAAGTTATCGCAGTAGTCGCAGACGGCATCGTAATCAATGTCGGGATTGCGCTTAACGCACTCCGCCATGGCGTTGAGTGCTCGCAGGTCCACGAGCTCGTCCTCAGCGAAGTGCAACTTGTCGAACTTGCCGGAAGTCCGAATATCCTCGATGGCATAGTCGTGCCTGCCGAAATAGGTCACCTCGTCGATGACCTTTTGCAGGTCATCAGGCGCCATCGGCAGGGTAATGCTGTCATGCGGGGCGTAAGCGTAATAGGCCGCATCGCTTGCTGCGACGTCAACCCTGATGTTTCCGATTTTGCTCATCGTCCGCTCTCCTTATGCTCGAACTGCCCATCGCGGTCAGCCGTCCCCTCGGCCAAATCCGCTTCGGCCTGCTTCTCGTCGCAAAGTTCATCCAGCCCGCGCTCGCTGCCGCCCTTGATCGGCTCCAGGCGAAGCGTAGACCCGTCGATTTTGATTGGAGTGGCATCCACGCGACCGCCCTCGGGCATCTCCGCCTGACCGCTCGCGATGGCGATGCCCTGGGCGCAGGCGTTCTCGATGCACATGTGTCCGAACTCGTGGGCAGACTCGTCGACGTCGATGCGAATGCTGGCCCTAGGGATATCGAAGCCGGCGCTGCGCAGGGCGCAGCGGATAGCTGCCTTCTCGCACACGCGAGCGGTGTTGTAGCCGACGGCTCCGTGTCCGTGAAGTCCGGTAAAACTGATGCTGGGCATACTCGGACTGCCGCCGATACTGACGGAGACCTTTCCCTTGCCCTCGATATAGAGGCTGCAAGACCCACCGTTCATATCGTCCTCCTTATTTTTCGTTTTCGATTCCTACGCGCTCGACCTCATTACCGTCAGAAATAAGAGCAGCTTCCTCGCTTTTCGCCGAACAGATATCATTGAGACCCTGTTCCCCTCGTTTGTCCTCGATATATCCCATCTCCAGCCCCGCGTTGAATGCGATCCCCGCGGCGAGATCGTCCCGTTCGATGCGCTGTTCTGCTTCCGCAAGACTAACGGCTACCTTCTCGAGGGCGGCAGGTTTGAGCGTCTCTTTCATATGCTCGGAGCCGAGTTCGTTGACCGTATCCGCTACATCCTGAACGGAGACGAAACCGATGGGGAACTTGCTATCGGGATTGACTCCGGCAAGCGCATATTCATCCGCATCACGACAGCTCGATTGCAGTTCAGACATGCCGAGATCAGAAAGCTCAATAAAGGCTCGAGACTTGAACTCCTGATCGAAATATTCAATATCAGCTCGAGCTTGAGATGCCGCACCAAGAGCGATAGCAGAACCTAGTATGAACTCAGGGGAAATCTTGCCGCCGCCGCAATCCTCGGCAGTCAATTGAGAATCGAGGACAGCAGCATAGTTCTCGATTATTTCGCTGCATCTGGAATCGGTATAGCAGTCGATGTTTTCGGATGCGAGCGCATATACCGAGCTACGGGCATTGCCTTTACGTTTATCCAGCTCGTTGTGGGCAATTTTGTTCACGAGCCACATATCCAGACCGCCGGACTCATACAGCTCGGCAATGCTCGGCTTATCCTCAGACATAGCTACTCCATCTCTCTAGGCTTCTGATGTATCCCAGCGTACTTTTGAGGTCCCGCGCACGCCGCAAAGGGGACGAAAGTAGCCTTTGCGCCAAAAGAAAAGGGGAGAGACGGAATTCCGTCTTTCCCCGCATCCAATGGCTATCGGCGATTAGCGCTGGACGTTCTGGGCGCTGCGATCCTGAGAGCCGCCATCGCGCTCACTGGCCTCGGCGGTCTTCTGCTCGCAAAGCTCATCGAGACCGGTCTCCTGCTCCTGGGATCGGTCGTGGCTCTGGTGCTGCTCGCGGTACTCCGCACGGGCGGTCTCGACGGCATCGGAGAGCTTCTGCGGCTCGACGGACTCATCGTGGCGCTGGCCGTCCTGGTCGTACTTGAAGAGGCTCACATTGCGATCGGCATTGACGAAGACGCCCGTGCCCTTGCCGGCCTCGATATCGGTCTTGTTCCACGGCTTCTGGAACGTGGTGAAGCTGAAGCCGGAGAGGTCCTTGCCATCGACCTTGGTGCCGCTCGGAAGGGTGCACTTGACGGCAGGCCAAGACTCGCCCTTGCCGTTGGAGATGGTGTACGGCTCGCCATTGGCCTTCTCGGCGGTCACCCATTTCGGGGGGAAATCGATACGGACCTTGCCCTTGTTCATGTTGTTCTGCTCGCTCATGGTTCCTCCATCACGCGAATTGATAACTTACTGACTAGCATGAAGCCCTGTCCGCCCGAGTCGTCCCAGGGGACAGAAGTAGCATCTACCTCGGGATGCCCTCCGTATCGCGCGAGTCGCCGCCTTCTTGGCAAGCGCCCTCATCGACATACGCTTCAGAAAGGTCGTCGAGACTTGTCTCTTCGCAATGCGAGTCCTGATGCGAACCCCGCACGCACTTGACCTCGGTATTGATTTGCCCCAAGCCACATCGTTGATGTCGTCATATCCACCCGAGTTCCAAAGGTTCTCGTTGGCGTTGTCGCGCACTTCATGGGCTTCATCGAGTGACAGATTCGGATATTCCTCCTTGATGTCATTGGCGGATATGGCGAGGAACACGTTATCGATATCAATGCAGAGTACATCGAATCGCTCCATCAGGTAATCTGCCGACTCAGGTAACACCGCGCCATTGCGCAGGGCGCTGTCCAGCGCGGCCTTCAGCTCGTCAAACGAATTGATGTTCAGGCCATCGTTCATGTCTAACGCTCCTCCTCACAGTATGACGTCATTACCGCGCAATCGTCACCGTTGGCAATATCCGCCTCATCGCATTTAGATGCACACAGATCATCAAGACTGAACTCCCCGCCGTCCTGCTCGATTTCGAATTCGCCGCCTTGGTCCATATCGGTTTCCACAACCGTCTCGTTGGCGAGTTCCATGGACTTGAAGTAGTCCTTGCCGAGCTTCGGGATGAAGCAGTCTTCCACGAGGTAATCGGTCGCCTTGCTCGCCCGCGATGCGGCCTTCAGCAGCTCGCCGCCCGGATCCTTGAACTCTTGGGACCAACTCTTGAGGTAGGCGGCAGAGTTCGCCATTGCATCGACTTCGTTGGCGGCAAGGGGCTTATCGTCGTCGACGTTGCGGAGGTCGAGACCGATGGCGTTCGCGGTGAACACGCTCGAGAGCTCGGCGATGAGCTCCTCGAAGGCGTACTTCTGTCGATCCTGCTTCAGTCCGCACTGCTCGCGGTTGTTTCTGCTCGGATGGCCCGTGGCGTGCCCCATCTCATGAAGCAGCGTTCGGCAGAACGATTCGACGTTCGTGAACTGGTTGCGCTGCGGGACGTAAATCTTGTCTGCGCCGGGCAGGTAGAACGCCTCATCGTTCGGGGTCTCTACAACAGGGCAGGGTGACGCCTTGACAAGACCATCGGCAACACGGTCGGGCTCGATAGACTTGAAACATTCGACGGAGATGAGGTTTTCCGTGTTCTCCATCTGCTCGGCGTTGAACACAGTGAACGTGCCAACGCAGCGCGGCTCAGCCTTATAATCGGGATTTGCGAGCGCGATATCCCATTCTTCTTGGGTCTTGGGCTGCTTGAGTCGGGCAGAGGGATCCGACTTGCTGACGAGCATGCGTTTCCAGCGCTCGATAGGATAGCCATGCGATCCCTTGATGATGTGGCACCCCTTATCCGATGCCATTTTGAACGTGGCGAATCGCGGGTCCCTGAACCCGCCGTCCCTCATGGCGTACATGAGCATAGCGGTATTTCGCGGCCCATAACCCTTGCCGGTCACGCCGTTCATAGGCGGATGGGGGAACGACCACTCCTTGACCCATCGGGAACCCTCACGCTCCATATCCGCCAGAAGCGCATCGAATAGCGCCTGCCGTGCATCCGTCAGCTTCTCAGTCGGGCTTTTACCGGAATATTTGCCATAGGTTCTCTTGGCCATAGATAGCTCCCATTCACGCTCGGACAATCTATCTCGAACATAAACGCCTGCTACCTCTACACCCCGCCTGGGGACACAAGTAGCCTGACCAACCTCGCTACGCCGCTACGCCGCTACACGGCTACCGAGCTACACGCCCACAAGGCTTTCCGCCATACACTCAGCAAAATAAACGGGACGACCCAACAGACGTCCCGCAGCAAAGCAGCTTGTTATTATTCTCATCCCTTAGTGCTCGTCATTGGACAAGCCACAATGCGCCCTTACCTCATCGATGCTGTAGGTTTCAAGCCTGCCAGCGCGATAGTCCTCGACCTTCTGTTCCATGAGGTCATCGAGCGATTCGCCTTCAACCAAGCAGAGCGTATGCTGGCATGCATCCGATGCCTGCGTGAGGAAGTAGTCGAAAGTTGCGCACGTGAGTGCATGGAACACCTCGGCGATAGCCGAACGACCCGAAGTGTCGGAGTGCGCATAGACGTCCAACATGTCCATTACCGCATCGGTTGAGTTGTCCTGAATCGATTCGAATGCCTCGGCAAGCGCTGTATCAGCCCCGACCGCCTTCTCTGCATCCATATCCTTGATGATATCCATGTATTCCGAAACCTGCTCGACCATCCCATCGCGCCACTCATCAACTTTAGGGGCGTTTGTTCCGACATGGCCACTCTCTATGGACATAGTTTCCTCCTCGATAATTCGCATTTAACGATTTGTGTTGTCCAGATTGACCTCAAGGCTCATCTCGCCATCGTCCGCAACCTCGGCCGCCTGCGCCATAAGGTCATCAATCGACTCGCTGCTATCGCACTTGCCTTGGACATCTGGACAGCTAGGGGAGTCATGAGTAAGCGACTCCCTCAACTCGCTATACAGTCCGTTTTGGACAATAAGGGCGACTTCGCGCCCGCTGCCGCGGGGGCTCTCGCGCTGGAAGTAACTCATGACATCCATCATCTCGCCATCAGTGAGAGACCTGTCACAAGCGCGGTCGGGATTGAAGCCATTGACGACGATATTTCCGTAAAGCACGGACATGGGCAGACCGGCGACCACGGGTTTGCCATCAACTGAAGAACGGCAGCCTTCTTTTTCCATGCTCTCGGTTGCGTAGAAGGCACGATTAGGTTGACAGTTAGGCTGAGGGACGGAAAGAGACCTATTAGGAGAGATAGTCCTACCATTGACGTATATCGAGACATTGAATGGAAAGACATCCAACGGCACGATTCCCTTACCCCTATCGCAGGGCATGTTTCCCGTAGCCTCGTTGAAGAAGCCCCCGACGTGATTCATAATGTCTTGCCCGCTGTCGATTCCAATGGCAACGGGATCGGAGCCCACAGGCACAAGTACGGCGCGGAATTTCCCAGATGCTATTACCGTGTCCCCAGTTTCGAGTTCGGGAATATCTCCACCGAGAAATTCCTCGATTTCAGCGCGACATGCCTCCGCGTTGCCCGCGTGGGTCAAATCGACGGGCGCATAGCGGGCAAATAGCCGTACGACCGTACTGGGCAACTTTTCCTCAAGTATTTGTTCGAACTGCCTGAACCCATCAAGGTCGTTATCTTCGAATAGCTCACCTGCGGATTTCAAGAGCGTCTCCACCGAA
>ERZ772872.3903-NODE-3903-length-10827-cov-3.366506_pt1 | contig 10827 bp, 7 predicted proteins | sample MGYA00512132_ERZ772872 | MGnify/ENA primary metagenome ERZ772872 (study PRJEB29015, sample SAMEA2737724) | human gut metagenome | biome: human gut; feature: human-associated habitat; material: faeces | place: China | collected 2012 ... | reverse complement strand
TATAAAAAGAACGATAGCAGTACTATCTATTCCCCCCTCCCTACGGGGGAGGGACAAGGGGAGAGGCTCTTCAATACCTCCTTCGCAATAATTGTCGCCGAGTCCGGCAACGCTAGCTTGGCGATATTCTTGCTCAAGTCTTGCAGCTTCTCGGGGTTAGCGATTGTCTCCAACGCCACCGGCAGCAGCTTCTCTTTCGCTTCCACATCCTTCACATAGATAGCTGCATCCTTATCCACCAGCGCCAGCGCATTCTTGGTCTGATGGTCTTCGGCCACATTGGGTGAGGGAACCAGGATGACCGGCTTGTGCAGCAGGCAGAACTCGGAGATGGAACCGGCTCCGGCACGTGAAATCACCAGATCGGCAGCGGCATAGGCGTTTGCCATATCCTTAATGAAGTCCGTCACATACAGATTCGGAATGGCACTGATATGCGGGTTACGTACGGCTTCTCCCGTAGTGGCTGTAATGGCTTCTCTGACTTGGTCAATGTATATCTTGCCAGTCTGCCAGATAAACTGTACGTCGGGGTGGGTACGAATGATATCCAGGCCGGCGGTCAGTGTCTGGTTGATGGTGCGGGCTCCCAGGCTGCCGCCCAGAATGAGGATAGTCTTCTTTTCCGGGTTCAATCCGAAGTACTTTACGGCGTCTGCGTGCAGGATGGAATGTCCGAGCAAGTTCTGGCGCACCGGATTACCTGTCATGATTATCTTTTCTGCCGGGAAGAATTTTTCCATACCTTCGTAGGCCACGCAAATCTTGCATGCCTTCTGTGCCAGCAGCTTGTTGGTGACACCGGCGTAGGAATTCTGTTCTTGTATCAGCGTGGGAATACCCATCATGCCCGCCATTTTCAGCGTAGGACCACTGGCATAGCCACCTACACCGACGGCTACTTGCGGGCGGAACTCCTTGATGATGCTCCGTGCTTTCCACTGGCTTCGTATCAGTTTCAGCAGTACGGAGAAGTTCTTCCACAGATGTTTACGGTCGAATCCGGCAACGGGTAAGCCTATAATCCGGTAACCGGCATCTGGAACACGCTGCATTTCCATTCTTCCTTCGGCACCTACGAAGAGAATCTCCGCGTCGGGACACAACTCTTTTATGGCGTTAGCGATGGAGATGGCCGGAAAGATATGTCCTCCGGTACCGCCGCCGCTGATGATAAGCCTCACCCCCTTCCCCGTAGGGAGAGGGGTAGAGTTACTTTTGGTTGTATAGTTGTTCGCCTCTTTACTCATATTCTTGTTCTTTTTTATTTTTGTATTATTGGCATGCTCTCCATTACTCTATTATTCTTTTCTCCCCTCCCTACGGGGGAGGGGTTGGGGGAGAGGCTGTTATTCAAACTCCGCATCACTGTTCAGTACCTTTGCTGTCGGCTCGGCGGCTGTCTGTGCTTCGCTATCGGCCGGTTGTTCCGGGTGCTCGGCATTTCCGGCATCTATCAGCATCGGCACTTGCGCATCATGCATCCGCTGTTCCTCCAGCTTGGCTGTATAGCGGCTGACACTCAGTATCATGCCGATGTAGGCACAGTTGATGAAAGTGGATGTACCACCCTTGCTGATGAGTGGAAGCGGTTGTCCCGTGACGGGTGCCAGACCTACGGCAACCATCATGTTGAACAGCGCCTGCGTGACGAGCAGCAAGGCTATTCCGGTAATGAGGAAAGCGGGGAAAGTGCGGTCGCATTTTTTGGCGATACGGCCCACTCGCACCAATAGGCAGACATAAAGGAACACAACGACTATTCCGCCTACCAGTCCCAGTTCCTCGATGATGATGGCATAGATGAAATCGGAGAATGCCTGGCTCAGGAAGTCACGCTGTACGGAGTTTCCCGGACCCTTGCCTACAACGTTGCTCGTAGCTACGGCAATACGGGCATGTGCCACTTGCCCGTCGCCGTCGATGTCGAATTTGGCGGCAGGAACTTCCTCCTTGTTGGTAAAGTCTGCAATACGGGATTTTACAGTGGTGAAGCGGTGCCCCATCGGTATATTTTCCAATGTCTTGTCTGGCGTGGCCAGCAGGAAGGCGACAAAGACTGTTACGAATGCCACAATTCCTCCTCCCAGTATCAGCAGTTTCCTGGCAGATACCCGCCCGATGAACATCATCAGGTAGACCGTTCCGAAGAGCAGCATTCCCGTCGAGTAGTTTTCTGGCAGGATAAGGCCACAGACAATGCAGGTAATAATCATGATGCGCTTAAAGGCTTTCGGACTTGCACCGTCTTCATCCTGCCCTTTCGAGAGGATAAAGGCGGTAACGATGACAACGGCCATCTTCGCTATTTCTGACGGCTGGAACTGAATGCCCATGAAGGTCATCCAGCGGGCTGCGCCGTTTACGCGGTCGCCGGTAATGAATCCCATCAGCATCACAAAAGCCAGCAGTCCGATGGATATCGGAAGCAGGAATACCGGGAACACCTGAAACCATTTATAGGGGATGTTGTGTACCAGTACTACAATGACGGCGCCTACCATCAGGAGGATGCTGTGCTGCGTAATCGGTCCCCAGTGGTCGCCACTCTTGTAGGTCAGCGTACTGGCAGCACTGAATACCTCTGTGATGGAGATGAGGCAAAGGAAAAGGAAAATAATCCAAATCACTTTATCGCCTTTGAATATGCTCTTTAATAAATCCAATGCTTCGCAAATTAAAAATTAATAATTAAAGAATTAAAAGTTGCCGTTCTTGTTACGGGATGCGTAATAGGACTGTTGCGGCATCCGTATCTTATAGTGCTCTGACACATGCTTTGAACTGATTGCCGCGGTCCTCATAGCTCTTGAAGAGGTCGAAGGAGGCACAGCAAGGACTGAGCAACACGGTTTCACCTTTCTTTGCCAGCTTGAAGGCTGCTTCTACGGCATCCTGCATGCCGGTCTGCACGTCGGCTACGGGCAGTCCCAGACGGTCGAAGAAGGCGTGCAGCTTTTCGTTGTGCAATCCCAAATAGACCAGGGCAGAGCACTTTTCGCGTACGAGGTCTTCGATTTCCGTGTAATCGTTTCCTTTGTCTTTACCGCCGAGGATAAGTACGGTTTTGCCGGTCATGCTTTGCAGGGCATACCAGCAGGAGTTTACGTTCGTAGCCTTGGAATCGTTGATGAAGCTCACGCCGCGTACGGTGGCTACTTTCTCCAACCGGTGTTCCACTCCCTTGAAGTCGGACAAGGCTTTGCGGATATATTCTTTCCGGATGCCGGCCAAATTGGCCGAGATGCCGGCGGCTAACGAATTGTATAGGTTGTGTGTGCCGTGCAGCGCCAGCTCCTCTTGCTCCATATTGAAGGCTATCGGTTCGTTGATTTCCACTTCACCGTCTTCCACGTATGCGATGGCCCCGTCTTCCTTCACGGCAGCGAACGGGTAGAGATGGGCGCGCAGGCCATGCTTGTCCAGCTCGCGCTTGATGATGGGGTCGTCGTTCCAGAAGATAAAAGCGTCTTCCGGTGTCTGGTTTTGGGTGATGCGGAATTTGGCGTCCACATATTTCTGCATACAGTGGTCGTAACGGTCCAAGTGGTCTGGTGTGATGTTCATCAGTACGGCAATGTTGGCACGGAAGTTATACATATTGTCCAGCTGGAAGGAACTCAGCTCAATGACGTAGTAATCATGCTGCTCCGTGGCTACCTGCAAGGCCAGGCTGTTGCCGATGTTGCCGGCGAGGCCGACGTTCAGGCCTGCGCTCTTGAAGATGTGATAAATGAGCGAGGTGGTTGTAGTCTTTCCGTTCGAGCCGGTGATACAGACCATCTTTGCGTCAGTGTACCGTCCCGCAAACTCTATCTCAGAGATGATGGGCGTACCTTTTTCCTTTAATTTTATAATGAGCGGAGCGTCGTTGGGGATACCGGGGCTTTTCACTACTTCGTCAGCATTCAGAATCAGCTCTTCTGTGTGGTGCCCCTCTTCCCAGGCAATGCCGTATTTATCCAGCAGTTCCTTGTATTTGTCTTTGATGGCGGACATGTCGGAGACGAACGTGTCGAATCCTTTCACTTTGGCCAGTACGGCAGCGCCTGCGCCGCTTTCGCCAGCTCCTAATACTACAATTCTCATAATGTACTAATATGATTAATGTGCCAATGTGCTAATGAGCTGCGCTGTCGTGCCGCATGGCAATTAGCACATTGGCACATTAGCATATTGAATAATTATTATCTAATCTTTAATGTTATAATCGTTATCGCTGCCAATACAATCGTCACAATCCAGAAGCGGATGGTGATTTTGGATTCGTGGAACAGCTTGTCCGGTTTGGTGAATACTACGCTGCATCCCGGCTCTATCAGGCTCATGGAAGTGCGGAAGTGGTCGTGTATCGGTGTTCTTTTGAAGAGGCGTTGTTTCACGCCTTTCCGCTTGCCTGCCTTGTAGTAGAGGCGTTGCAGGATGACCGAAAGGTTCTCCACCAGGAAGATACCGCAAAGGATGGGTATCAGCAGTTCCTTGTGAATAATGATGGCGTATACTGCGATGATTCCTCCAATGGTCAGACTGCCCGTATCGCCCATGAATACCTGGGCCGGATAGGCATTGTACCACAAGAAGCCGATAAGTGCACCGATGAAGGCACAGATAAAGATTACCAGTTCTTCCGAGCCGGGAATGTACATGATATTCAGGTAGCCGGCATATTCAATGTGGCTCGATACGTAGGCGAGTATTCCCAAGGTCAGTCCGATAATGGCAGAGTTCCCTGCCGCCATTCCGTCCATTCCGTCATTCAGGTTGGCTCCGTTGCTGACGGCGGTAACTACGAAAATCGTGATAATCACAAACAGTATCCAACCTGCTGTCTGGGCATGTTCACCCATGAAGCCCACTAGGTCGGCATAGTCGAAGTTGTTGCTCTTGAAGAATGGGATGGTGGTCTGTGTTGCCTTGATTTCCTTGGCGGCATGCACCACTTCTATCTGTCCGTCCGGTTTCTCTATTTCTATGTTCTCGCGGATAACCACCTGCGGACTGAGGTAGAGAGTCAGTCCGACGATAAGTCCCAAGCCTACCTGACCGATGATTTTGAACTTACCGTGCAGGCCTTCCTTGTCCTTCTTGAATATCTTGATGTAGTCGTCGGCAAAGCCCAGCGACCCCAGCCAGATTGTGGTAATCAGCATCAATATCATATAAATATTGCTCAATTTGCCCAGTAGTAGGCAAGGAATGAGTATGGCAAAAATAATGATGACACCGCCCATGCTGGGTACTCCCACCTTGTTTACGCCGAACGGGTCGATGCTGGCATCACGTTGCGTTTCGGTAATCTGCTTGCGTTTCAGTAGATTGATGAACTTATCTCCCCAGATACTCGAAATGAGCAATGCCAGAATGATTGCCATCAACGAACGGAAGGATGTATAGCCAAACATGCCCGCACCGGGGAAGTCATATTTGTCTAACCATTGAAATAAATAGTATAACATGATGTTAATTATTTAATTGTTTAATGTGCTAATGTGCCAATATGCTAATTGATGTCTGGTATATCTGCTGGTAAAGGAATGAATATCCTACATGACGCATGGCGATTAGCACATTGGCATATCAGCACATTATCTCATTTAATATCTCTTTGTCGTCAAAATGGTGTTTCACGCCTTTAATCTCCTGATAATTCTCATGCCCCTTGCCTGCAACGAGAATCACGTCTCCCGGCTGTGCCAGCATGCAGGCTGTCTTGATGGCTTCGCGGCGGTCGGTGATGCTGATGGTTTTCTGCATGTCGTCTTTATCCAGTCCCGCCAGCATGTCGTTGATGATGTCCTGCGGCTCTTCAAAGCGCGGGTTATCGGAGGTGATGATGACCCGGTCGCTCAAGCGGGCGGATTCTTTGGCCATGATGGGACGCTTGCCTTTGTCGCGGTTGCCGCCGGCGCCCACAACGGTAATCACTTTCCCTTTTCCTTCCAGCACTCCGTGAATGGCGTTCAATACATTGACCAGGGCGTCTGGAGTATGCGCATAGTCCACAATGGCGGTGTAGCCTTTCGGTGAACGGATGGCATCGAAGCGGCCGGTTACCGGATGCAGCGTGCTGAGGGCAACCAGTACATCCTCTTCTTTCTTGCCAAGCAATACGGCAGTACCGAATACCGCCAGCAGGTTGTAGGCATTGAACTTTCCGATGAAACGTACTGCCAGTTCGTGATTGTTGAAGTCGAGTAACATTCCCTCGAAATGAGACTCCAAGACTTTGCCTTTGAAGTCGCTAAGACTACGCAAAGAGTAGGTGTATACCTTCGAACGGGTATTCTGCGTCATCACAAGTCCGTTCTTGTCATCCAGGTTGGTCAGGCTGAAAGCTCCTTTTGGCAGTTCGTCGAAGAACTTTTTCTTGGCTTTGAGGTAGTTCTCCACCGTTTTATGATAATCCAGATGGTCGCGGGTCAGATTAGTGAAAATACCGCCGGCAAACTTCAGACCGCTGATGCGCTTCTGGGCAATGGAATGGGAACTGACTTCCATGAAGGCATACTTGCAGCCGGAATCTGCCATTTCTCCGAGCAGGCGGTTCAGGGTTATCGGGTCCGGGGTGGTGTGTTCGGTCGGTACGGGCAGGTCGTCGATGTAATTGCATACAGTGGAAACCAGTCCGACCTTGTAGCCGAAATAGCGGAAAGTATTATATAATAAGGTGGCAACGGTTGTTTTTCCGTTGGTTCCGGTCACGCCGATGAGTTCCATCTTGGATGTAGGGTCACCATAGAAAGTGGTAGCCACTTTCCCTACGGCATCTTCACTGTCTTTCACCTGAATGTAGGTGATGCCGGCCTTAAGCTCTTCCGGCAATTCTTCACACAATACTGCAACAGCCCCTTTATCGATGGCAGCCGGAATATAGGCATGCCCGTCGGTCTGCGTACCACGCATGGCCATGAACAGATGTCCGGTTCCTATCAGGCGGGAATCTATATTCACCCCCGTTATCTCCATGCTTGTACTTCCGGTAATCCGGACCGGCTGTATTGTTTGCAACAAATCACTTAATCTCATACCTTATTATATATAGTGTATATCCAAATCTTGTTTATTCTCATGTTAACGTAGTGTCAGGGCTATGGTTTGTCCTTTCACTATCCGGCTACCGCTTGCTATGGACTGGTTCCTCACCCGTCCTACGCCGTTTAGCCTTACTTTCAGTCCTTTACTCTCTAAAAGGTAGACAGCATCTTTCGCTCCCATACCTACCACGCTGGGCACGGTGCCCGAGGCCGGTTCCTGGTCTTGCAGGATGACTGCCGACGGAGCTGCTTGTGTATGCCCCCACTGTTCCTTTTTCTTTTGTCCGGCGAACTGTTTCTGAACGGGCACTTTCAAATCATTCAGTACAAGGAGTGCTTCGTTCATCTCTCCGGCTTTCACGGGAGGAATCACATTGGTGGTACTGTCTATGGCACTGCGTATGTCAAAACGCAGGTCTTTGGCATAAACTCTTTCTGCTATTTTCCCAAAGACACTACCTGCCATCAGACCGCCTGAAGCTGGTAACCCAGGCTTCTGAATGGAAACGATGCAACTGTATTTGGGTGCTTCCGAGGGGAAATATCCGCAGAAACTTACAAGGTAATTCACCCGTCCCGACTTATATCCGGCGGCTCCTTGTGAAATCTGTGCCGTACCCGTCTTGCCCGATACGGAGAATTGCTTGCTGCCGGCGGGTTTTGCCAGACCTTGCGATACCACTTTCCGAAGGATTTCGCGGATCTGTGTCAGGGTATGGTCGGAACATATCTTGGGATTGATTACTTCCGTAGGATATTCTTTCACTACCTCACCGTCCTTTACCGCTGCTTTCACAAACTTGGGGCGTACCATGACCCCGTTGTTGGCTATGGCATTGTAGAAGGTCAGTATGTTCATAGGAGGTACCTGAGTCTCGTAGCCGATACTCATCCACGGCAAAGTCGTCTTTGCAAAATAACGTTCTTTCGGACCACGGATATTCGGCTTCCCTTCTCCTGAAATCTGTAGGTGGAGCGGTTGGTCGATACTCATCCGTTTTAACCCGTCTACGAACTTCTGTGGATTGCTACCATAGAAATGATCTATAATATAAGAGGTACCGACGTTGGACGAAACTCCCAGGATTTCAGTAACAGTCAGCTTCCCATATCCTCCACGGTGCCAGTTGTGGTCTTTCATGACACGTCCGTACATCGGCATCTGTCCGTTGCCGGTGTCTACCACATAGTCCGGAGTAATCTTGCCGTCTTCGAGAGCTACCATAATAGAAGCCGTCTTGAAAGTGGACCCCGGCTCAAGCATATCACTGATGGCATTGTTGCGCATTTCGTAATACTCGCCGTCCTTGCCTTGCATCATGTTGACGATGGCTTTCACTTCTCCGGTAGCTACTTCCATCAATACCACCACGCCTACGCTGGCATTCAGCTCTTTCAGCTTGTCTACCAATGCTTTCTCGCAAATATCCTGCATGCCTACGTCGATGGTACTAATCAAATCGCAACCGTCAACCGGCGGCACATCGACAATGTTCAGGTATTTGTTCATCACTTTTTGGCGGTGCGTCAGTCCGTCCCGTCCTTTCAGGATAGTGTCGAAAGCAAGTTCGATACCATTTCTGGCTCCTTTGGCTGTATCTGCATACACATCTCCCAGCGTACGGGCAGCCAGTGAACCGAAAGGTTTCTTGCGCTGATTGTATGCTAATTCTTTAAATCCGCCTTTATACCGGTTCAAACAGAATACGGGCAGTCTCTTTACCTCTTTATATTGTATATAGGAAATACGTTTCGGATAAATCAGATAATTACGGCTTTTTGCCTGGCGTCCTTTCTTGAGGTGTGCTTTGAATTGGGCTGCACTCTTGTCCGGGAATATCTTGTGAAGTCCGATACAGATGGAATCCATATTGGCATTGAGGATGGAGTCCCGGCGTGCCTGATCTTTCCGTCTGCGTTTTTCGTCCTTCTCACCGGACATAAAGTCCATATAGATTCTGTACTCGGGTAGCGAACTGGCCATCAGTTTACCGTCAGAAGAAATAATGTTTCCACGATTAGGTTTCACCGTCACATTCTCTTTTACGAAACGATCAGCCACATCCTGCCAGTATTGTCGTTCGGCAAACATGGTGATGCCTGCTTTTACAACAATAGCTATTCCTATCAACGCCATCAACAGGATGACGAAGAAGTAACGGGTCATTATGTTCTTTTTATTAACTGCCACAGTATTTGTCTTTTAAAAACTCTCAATTCTCAACTCTCCACTCTCCACTTATTTAATAAGGTAAGGAGGATGGGTTGATGTTTGCAAATCGCTTTCCTTGCTCGATATATAATCTTCAATGCGTGACTGGCGGCTCTTTTCCATCAGCTCTGAGCTGCGAGTCAGTGCATCGTATTTAATGTCTGTCAATTCCTTTTTCAGCCGGTCTATTTCGATCTGTTGCTGTTGACTGGCATAACGATTGTGAATGTAGAAGATGATGAATACCATGATAAGTACCAGCAACTTCGTTTGACGGCGGAAAAAATCGGTAGCCAGAATGTCTCCACCCAGAATACTCTTCAGAGAGGTGCGTTTTTTCTTCTTGTCCTCTTCTGCTTTCTTGTTTACTACTTCTTCTTCCATATCTTTTTATTTCTTTTCTGCAATTCGTAATTTGGCACTTCTCGACCGTGGGTTCCGTTCTATTTCTGCCTCGTCGGGGACGATTACCTTATTATTGACAAGGCGGAAAGGCGTTTGCAGATTTCCGAAGAAGTCGGATTCTGCTTTTCCTTCTACGTTGCCCGTCTTCATGATGTTTTTCACCATGCGGTCTTCCAATGAATGATAAGTGATTACTACCAGTCTGCCGCCCGGCTTTAATGCTTCCGTAGCTGCCTGCAGCATCTCTTTCAGCGCTTCCATCTCTTTTACTTTTCCATCTTCTACAAGAAGGTCTAACACTTCGTTCGTCTGTGTGGCCGGGTTGATAACCTGACCATTTTTAATTAATAATATCATTTTTACGTTCCCTTCCTTTTTCTGTTTTGATCTGTATCGTTTTCTCTGACAATGCGTCTCTGCTGACTTACAGCTTCGCATAGACCTCCATCGGCACATATGCCCGGATATAGATTCCATCTTCACGGTACTCTTCCTCTAACAACTCACCGGATTTGCGCACCAGCTGGATCACGCCCGCGTTCGTATACGGCACCGTACGTTCCACTAAGATTTTATTTTCCCGGAGCAGCTCGGATAAAAGATTCTTCAGCTCCTCTAACCCGGTTCCATTCTTCGCGGAAATCGAGAGGGTATAGTCTGCCTTAAAATCATGCAGCGGCTCTGCATCCGTTCTTGCATCCTGTTTATTAAATAGTGTGATCACCGTCTTATCCTTCACGTCCAGATTTGCTAACGTCTCATAGACGATCAACATCTGTTTCTCATGCTGCGGGTTTGACGCATCTACCACATGCAAAATGTAATCCGCATACTTTGCTTCCTCTAATGTACTCTTGAACGCCTCGATCAGGTGATGCGGCAGCTTGCGGATAAATCCGACGGTATCAGTCACAAGAATCTCCTGCTTTCCGGAAAGCTCTAACACTCTCGTGGTCGGATCTAACGTGGCAAAGAGCTTGTCCTCCTCGAGCACACCGGCATCCGTCAACGTATTGATCAGTGTGGATTTTCCCGCATTCGTGTAGCCTACAATCGCCGCCACAGGCATCTGATTCTTCTCGCGCTGTGCCCTTGTCACCTCCCGGTGCTGTCTGACTTCTTTTAATTCCCGGTTCAGCTGTGCGATGCGGTCTTTGATGAGACGTCTGTCCATCT
>ERZ772872.3902-NODE-3902-length-10829-cov-4.677186_pt1 | contig 10829 bp, 9 predicted proteins | sample MGYA00512132_ERZ772872 | MGnify/ENA primary metagenome ERZ772872 (study PRJEB29015, sample SAMEA2737724) | human gut metagenome | biome: human gut; feature: human-associated habitat; material: faeces | place: China | collected 2012 ... | reverse complement strand
CGGAATGAGCTATGCTGTTTCCCTTGCAGCGGCAATGACTTCCTCTCTTGCATTGGAAACAGCATAGCTCATTCCGGCGCTTTGCAGCATTTCGATGTCGTTCAGATTGTCTCCAAAGGTACAGGTCTCATCTGGCGCAATCCCCAAATATTCCTGGAGAAAACGGATCGCAGACCCCTTATTTACCCCAAGGGGATTGCAGTCCACCCATTCTTTTCCGGCAGAAGCAAGCTTCGCCCGGGACTGCCAGGTGGGAGTGAAGACAGGTGCACACATTTCTTCACAGGCGGAAGGATGATATACAGTGAACTTGATCACATTGTCCACGGGCGTTTTCATAAGATCGGCAGATTCCCGGATGTCATATCCGTAGGAATCCGTAAGCCACCGGAACATCCGGCTTCCAGCATCTTCCGCCAGGCAATAATCCGGTGTGGCAATAAAATAATCGCAGTCCGGTAATTCATTCCGGACTGTCTCACACATGCCGTGCCAGATCTCTTTGGGTAAGGTATGCACCTTTAAAATTTCCTTCGGTGTGCGGACCACGGTACCGCCGTCGGGGATATAGAGGAGCTTGTCGCGGATGGGAGCAAAAAGCTTCCGCTCACTGATAAATTGTCTGCCGGAACAGGCAACGAAACGGATGCCTTTTGCAATCAGCTTTTCAATGACGGTCATGTATTCAGGATCCAGCATCAGAGTGCCGTCCTTCAATAGCGTGCCGTCAATATCGGTTGCAATAAGTTTGATCATAGTGCCTCCTGAATCTTACATTTCATTATATCGTGAGCACAGCTCACTCAATGCATTTCGCAAAATCACACTTGCACGCAAGTGATTTTGCTTCATTATATCATGATTCGCACCTTCGGTGCTTGACGTTGCTTCGCAACTATCATGATCAAATTCGCCGTTCGCCAATCATGCAAGCATGTTGGCTCTCTTGCGCTCATTATATCATAAAAGGCGAACCCTGGCACCGCCAAAGTCCGCCCTTCATCATTTTCTTCTCTTATTCCTCATTCAACTTAGCTGTATAACTTATGATAATTCCCGTTTCTACCTTTCGCATTTTCTGGAAGAGTAAAAAATTTATCTCTTAAGTTAGTGTCATTTTAGAATCAAAACAGAACCTTAATAGTTCAAATACTAAAAAGGAAATCGGAATTATCAACAAATCAGGTTCATGAAATGTGACAAGGATAGAAAACCTTTCAGCTATATTTTCAAGTACCTGTGTTCCCGCAAGTGCGCCGGTACCACTGATATAGAAATAAATATCTTTCATGGATATAACGGAGGCAATACGATCCAGGAATCTGGTATAAGACATTCCCAATACTACACCCACTATTAATATTGTCTGAAGCATTATTTTTCTCCAATTTCCTTGTAGCGTTTCCTTAATCTTTTTCAACTGTCCCACACGAAAGTCTTTCCCATGAGCTAACATACATAACACAACTGCTATCAATGCTGTAAACAACAGTCCTGTTTTTCCCGGGATCTGAAAGAACCTGCTTTCCGGCATAGTGATCCAACTCCATTGTTGCTCATATAAATCACTTTCTGTTTGATGTGCCATGAAAATCCAAAACTCTATTACTTTACCAAGCTCCGTCAACAAAAAATATCCTAAGATCACAGGCACATATTTGACAACTTCCTTAATTTTTATCATAGGATTCTCCTTCTAATTTTGTAGACTTTTGTTACTCTTTCGTTCTTTTTTATAATAACTTATTTTTTTATTATTATCATAATTTGTCCACAAAAAGCAGAAATCTGACCACCAATTATTGCACGTCCAACAATATTTTAATACTTACCTGCATATCAACCCTGATTGACAACTTTCCTTGATATTTTCCCACGATTTGTTCAATAATCTTCATTCCCCAGCCATGCGCTAATGAATCCTGCTCTCTCTCAGATACAAAATGATTATTTTTAACCACTGGTTTTTCCTTATAGTCATTTTTCATTTCAATTACAAGAAACCCTGCTGTTATCGCAATATTCAATCTGATTTGTTCTTTTGCTGCTTCCAATGCATTGTTCAATAAATTGGCACATAATACACAAAATTCTCTATCCTCCAATTTTAACCCCGACGGAAGAATCGGTGTTTCGACCAACAAAAGAATATTACGCTGTTCCGCTTTCTCTTTTGCTTCATAAATTACAGTATCTACAATATCTACGCCTGTATGTACCGGAATCATTTTACACTGCAGCGGTTCCTGCACGCTCTCTATATATGCTAAAGCTTCTCTCTGATCACCATGTTGCAGAAGTCTCTCCAGCGCTCGCAGATGATGTTTTATATCATGATACAGTTTTGCATTTTCTGTATAAAAATTCTGTGCTCTGACATACTGGCTCTCAATCAGATCATATTGTGTATCTAATACAGAGATTTGCATCTTCAGTTGCGATTGGTGAAAGTAAAAATATACCATAAGAAGCAGACTCACCAGGCAGGACAGGAAAACATAATTCTGAATTGCATTTCCATAAATCATATCCATGAAAAAATCACACAGAAATGCTGTACTAAAGAAAGCAATGCCAAATGTTTTCAACAGATTCAACGCTGTAAAAGTTTTTCCTATTCCTTTATGTCTTATAGCAGATATCAATATACCATTTAAAATCAGCCATCCTGCCTGTGCGCAAAATTCCGCATTTGTCCAGAAATGTTCCATCAGTCCCAGTAAAACGATCCAGATAAAAACATAACTGACTACAAGGGATGCCACTTTTTCCACAGAGCCATTCCATAACAGGTATCCTAAAATAGTAAGAAGTAGCAGTAACGGAATCCACGACAAATACTTTTGCAGACCATACCATAGCATTCCCGATAATAAAATTGTTAAAATAAATTTTTTATCTGAATCTATGTATTTTCTCCGATCAAAAAGCTTATCCATCCATATCAGAAGCCATGCCGAGTTGTGTATGCTCCACAGAATTTTAATCATCTGTATTCTACTCTCCATTCATCGTACCTGCCTGCCAATATTCCATTATTCGATGTTTTAATTGCGCTAGCCGTCGTTCTCCGATGTACAATTGCTGCCCCGTAGATAAAACCATTTGGTTATCTTTGATCTGTTTCACATGATATAAATTACACAAATATCCCCGATCCACCCATACAAATTCATCTTCCGGTAATTTCTCCGATATCTTTTTTAAGGAGCTTCTTACCTTACACCTGGTAGCATCCGTCTTTTCAATATATAAATACTTACCTTCTCTCCAAATATATACAATTTTTCTAAATGGGATTTTTTCTATACCCTGTTGGTTTTCTGCAATATAAACCTCTGAGGTACGTGATACAATTTCCCTGAATACTGCCTCCAGTGCCTGTGTGATCATGCTCTCCATTTGTTGCTTCGGAATAAAACGAAATGGTCGGAATTCAAATGATTTATACACATAACTCTCGTAAGCAGACACAAAGATGATCAGAATATCCGGTGCTGTTTCCTGAATTTTAGCTGCCAGTTCAAAGCCATTTAATTCCTGCATTTCGATATCCAAAAACAACAAATCAAACGCTTGACCATCCTCAATTTCATACCACAATGCCTTACTGCTCTGATATACATTGCATTCATAAGGCATGCTTTTTTTCATGAAATAATCTTTTATATGTTTTTCCATGAACGCCGCGTCTTCTACTGTATCATCACATATTGCAGCTTTCATTTTCCATGCTGTATACTTTCCCATCGTTTCCCCTTATGTTATCAAAGCGAAATTTCCTTGATACGCATCTGGTCCCTGTTGCAGAACAAGTACCTCTTAAAATACTACAATTTATTTGGATAATTCTCTAACTGGTGGAAAATACCAACTACATTTACAACATCTCCTCTCACATCAAAAATGATAATATAATTCATCTGTGGCACAACAGCCTCTCGATACCCTTTCTTGGAAAGATATGCATCTCTGCACTCTGCGAACTGAAATGGATTAACCTCCAGTCTGTCATAGATTACATCAATACAATCTAACAGACGCTTCGCTGCCTGGTCATTTTTTAATCGATAAATCAAATGATACACAAGCTTATCAAGCAATTCATCAGCATGCTCTGTAACATTTAATTTATAAACCATACTTTGCCCTCTTTTCTCTAAGTGCTGTTCTGGCATCCTTTATCTGTCCTGCCTCAATCTGTTTTTCAGATATCTCGATATCTCTGTACATAGCAATTTGTTTCATGGTTGCCTCATAAATCTCCATGCTCATAATTACCATATCTCCATAGCCATTTTTCGTAACATAAATTGGCTCCTCTGTCTTATGACACATATCAGATATCTCAGACGTATTCTTCAAATCTTTAATTGGAATTATTTGCGGCATAATACGCACCTCCTTTTATACCATAATTATACCCTAATTATACCCTTTTTCAACCTATTTATTCATAATCAAAGAAACGGTCTTTTGACTTATGCCAAAGACCGTTTCTTTTACAATTTTATTCTTCATTCATCTTAGCCAGCTTGGCTGCCTGGTCGGCTGCGATGCAGGCGTCGATGATCTCTTCGATATCTCCATTCATAATCTTGTCTAACTTATACAGGGTCAGACCGATACGATGGTCGGTGACACGACCCTGGGGGAAGTTGTAGGTACGGATCTTCTCAGAACGGTCTCCTGTTCCGACCTGGCTCTTACGAAGCTCTGCTTCCGCATCGTGGGCTTTCTGCTGCTCTAAGTCGTATAATTTGGTACGCAGCAGGGCGAATGCCTTTGCCTTGTTCTGGATCTGTGATTTTTCTGTCTGGCTGTAGATCACGATTCCGGTTGGGATATGTGTCAGACGCACGGCAGAGTCTGTCGTGTTGACACACTGTCCACCGGCACCGGATGCACGGCAGACATCGATACGGATATCTTTGTCATCGATCTGTACATCCACTTCCTCGGCCTCCGGCATCACGGCAACTGTGATGGTGGAAGTATGGATACGTCCGCCGGACTCTGTCTCCGGGACACGCTGTACACGGTGTACACCGGACTCATACTTCATAACAGAATAAGCACCCTGACCGCTCAGCATAAAAGTAACGCTCTTCATACCGCCGATGCCGGTTTCATCTGCCTCCATGATCTCCGTCTTCCAGTTTCTGCTCTCCGCATAATGCAGATACATACGATAAATTTCAGCCGCAAATAAAGCAGCCTCGTCACCGCCGGCGCCTGCGCGGATCTCAACGATAACGTTCTTGTCATCGTTCGGGTCTTTCGGGAGTAATAAGATCTTTAACTCTTTTTCCAACTCTTCCACTCTTGCCTTAGAATCGTTTAACTCTTCTTTCGCAAGCTCGCGCATCTCCTCATCAGACTCTTCCTCAAGTAAAGCAAGGGAATCCTCGATGTTCTGTTTGCACTGTTTATATTCCTTGTATGCATTTACGATCGGAGTCAGGTCACTCTGCTCCTTCATCAGCTTACGGAAACGCACCGGATCATTTGCCACATCCGGCTCACTTAACTCACTCATTAATTCCTCAAAACGGATCAGTAAATCCTCTAATTTATCAAACATATATCCTCCATTCCTGTGTATCAAAGAATACCTTTACGCATTCCCTGTTTTCATATACCATCTTTCTAACAAACACACCACATTCCACGCTAAAGCATTCCTGTCACAACACGGTCATTTTGTGCTAAATCTTTGATGACCGCCACATTCTTAAATCCTGCCTCTCTTAAAAGCCCGGATACCGCCTCGCCTTGGTCATAACCGATCTCGAACAGAATGTGCCCTTCCGGTTTTAAATACGATGGACATTTCTCCATGATCTTCCGGTAAAAATATAAACCATCTTCTTTGCCATCCAATGCCTCCATCGGTTCAAAATCCCGTACTTCCGGCATAAGTTTAAGTACTTCTTCTGTTCTTATATAAGGTGGATTTGATACAATCACATCATAAGTTCCTGTCACATTATCAAACAGATCACTGCGTTCAAATGTAACCGAAACCTGATTCAGCTTTGCATTTTCTTTCGCCACAAGAAGCGCCTGTTTGGAAATATCCGTCGCTGTTCCCTCCACCTCCGGTATATTATGCACAATACTGACAATAATACAGCCGGAACCGGTACACATGTCAAGCACATTCATTCCCGGTTTTACAACTTTTAATGCTTCTTCCACTAAAGTTTCCGTATCCTGCCTTGGAATGAGCACATTGGAATTGACTTTAAATTTCAATCCCATAAATTCAGCCTCACCGACAATATACTGTAACGGCACATGTTCTGCGCGTTTTCTCAGTGCGATCTCATATTCACTTAACTGTTCCTCAGCTACCTCGTCCTCCATATGCAGATAATAAAAACTGCGGTCAATCTTGCAGACCATCTCTAACAGCAGCCATGCATCGATTTTAGCATCTGCCACATCTGCCATATTTAAAACTTTCTCACCGAGATTAATTGCTTCCCGATATGTCATGTTCCTTACTGTCCTCTTGCTTTATTTCTTTCACATAAGCCTTCCAGTCAAACACAGCCTCAACAGATGCCATACCCACCTCGATCATGTCATCCTCCGGTTCTTTCGTTGTAATGTGCTGCAACAGAAGTCCCGGTTTGCTGAGCAGATTGACAACTGCATTATCACTGCGTCCTGCCAGTCTTATAAATTCATAAGATACCCCCGCGATCACAGGGATCAGCACAAGACGAAGTACCAGTCTTAATACTCTCGAATCCACATGGATAAACATAAAAAAGAAAATACTGATGATCATAACGATCAACAAAAAACTGGTCCCGCAGCGCTTATGTAATCTGGAACTTTTTCTCACATTCTCAACGGTAAGATCCATTCCATGCTCAATACAGTTAATACACTTATGCTCCGCACCATGATACATATAAACTCTTTTTATGTCAGGCATCAATGAAATTGCTGCCACATACCCGATAAAGATCGCCAGGCGGATAATCCCTTCTAATACAGCAATCAGCATATAGGAATCTGTAAATTTCTGGAAAAACACAGATATATAATACGGAAGGATCATAAAAATCGCAACCGCCAGCACGATGGAAAATGCAACCGTACCACCCATCATCAGGCTATCCTGTCTTTTCTGCTGCTCTTCTGTCAATACTTTTTTCTCACGCTGTTTCTTTGTCTTTTCTTTCTGGTCCGTTTCTTCTTCCTCAAAAAAAGAAGCGGAAAACGTCAACGTTGCAACACCCAGGTACAACGACTCTATAAAACTGAACACACCGCGTAAGACCGGCATGTTTCTGATTTTCTTATTTTTTATAATACCTTTATATTCGGAAACCTCAAGTGCAATTTCCCCATCTGGCTTTCTGACAGCTACGGCGTATTTTTCCTGATTTTTCATCATCACACCTTCCATGACTGCCTGTCCGCCAATCCCGGAATATCTCATGTTAATCTCCATTCTTATGTGTGAAAAAGAAGATTTTCACACTGTTTTCCATTCCTGTCGGTTTTCACGAAATTAACGAATAAAATCATCCGACGCTCTAAAAAAAGGTTGAGATTAAATAAACCTCAACCTTATCTTTAACCATGTTCACTTGCGTACTATTTGTTAATGCCGTACTTCTTGTTGAACTTATCGATACGTCCGTCAGTTCTTGCAGATTTCTGCTGTCCTGTGTAGAACGGATGGCATTTGGAACAAATTTCTACGTGGATATCCTCTTTTGTAGAACCTGTTACGAATGTGTTACCGCAGTTACATGTAACTGTTGCCTGATAATAATCTGGATGGATTCCTTCTCTCATGATTTTCACCTCTTTATGTTCTTATCGTTATTTAGTTTCGCCTGTTCAATCCTTTTATACCCGTATGCCCGATCCGCATATGGTACTTACTCCAAAGGAAAGTCCCGATAAACAGCTTAATCAGTGTAACATACGATTTCAAAAAAATCAAGATATTTTTAAATAATTCTGTTCTTTTTTACCATATTAATATATTCGCGATTATTTTTGGTACGTGCAAACATATTCAAAATATTCTCCACGGCATCATCTTTGCGCATTCCATTGATTGCTTTTCGCATGATGTCAACTGCTTCCTGTTCTTCGGAATCAAGCAGCAGATCTTCTCTTCTGGTTCCCGATTTCACGATATCGATTGCCGGAAATACACGCTTTTCCGAAAGTTTTCTGTCGAGCACGAGTTCCATGTTACCGGTTCCCTTAAATTCCTCAAATACAACATCATCCATCTTGCTTCCGGTATCAACCAGCGCTGTCGCAAGGATTGTAAGGCTTCCTCCCTCACGCATATTTCTCGCTGCACCAAAGAATCTTTTTGGCATATGGAGTGCCGCCGGATCAAGACCTCCGGATAAGGTACGTCCACTTGGTGGAACCGTAAGGTTATATGCCCTTGCAAGTCTTGTGATACTGTCAAGAAGGATCATGACATCTTTGCCGTGCTCTACCAGACGTTTTGCACGGCCAAGCACCATCTCCGATACACGTTTGTGATGTTCCGGGAGTTCATCAAAAGTAGAGTAAATTACCTCAACATTATCGCCCGCAATGGCTTCCTTGATATCTGTAACCTCCTCCGGTCTCTCATCGATCAGAAGGATGATCAGGTGCATATTCGGATTTCCTGATGTTACTGATTTGGCGATTTCTTTTAAAAGTGTTGTTTTTCCTGCCTTAGGCTGGGAAACGATCATACCACGCTGTCCCTTACCAATTGGGGAAACAAGATCTACAATACGCATCGCAACACTGCATCCCGGGCGTTCTAAACGTATCCTCTCATTCGGAAAAATCGGTGTCAGATCTTCAAAACTTTTTCTCTTCTGGGCTACACTCGGGTGATAGCCGTTAATTGTAGTCACATATAAAAGTGCCGAAAACTTTTCCTGCTGTGTCTTGATTCTTGTATTACCACAGACAATATCTCCCGTTTTTAAATTAAACTTTCGGATCTGTGATGGTGAAACATACACATCATGCTCACCCGGAAGATAATTCTCACAGCGGATAAATCCGTATCCATCCGGCATAACCTCTAAAATACCATTTGCCGTAATTCCACTGTCAAGACTCATCATGGTATCATCTGCCGCTGCAGATGCCGTCTGATTTTCCTGTGTTTCTACCGGCTCTTCTGCCTTTTCTTTTGTCTGACGATCTGCATCTGTTCCGCGTTCCCTTGGTACATATTCCGTCCTTTTTCTGGAATATTCTTTCGGCTGTGCATGATCTTTCGAACGCTCTGTGCCCTCTTTTGCTTTCACACGCTCCCCGCGCTCTTCCTGCGTCTGCATACTCTCCGTCTCTTTTTGTTTGCGTGCATCTTCTTCAAGCATACGATTGACCAAATCGCTCTTCTTCATGGAAGAAATATTCTTCAGTCCCCGTGCCTTTGCCAGATCACGCAAAACGACTAATGATAAACTCTCATATTTTTCTCTCATTCATAAACTCCTTACTTTTTTCACCTGTTGGAATCGTCTGCGGAAATGATGTCTGATGTGACAATTGAATTTTTCGATGTGGCTATTATACTACATCTTTTTCTAAATAGGAAGTCCTAATTCTTGATTTTTCTCCCTAATCGCAAAAAAGCAGATACTACGAAAATGTTCAAATCCCTGTTCCTACATATAATAATATACACTGTAATAACCGGAAACAGTAAAATCTGCCTTTAATGCCCAGAAACTCATCGATCGATTTCGGCGTGTCTGTAAAACCGGCTTTGTCAAATACCACTTTCTTGTAGATTAATCCATTTACACAGGCAGATGACATCAAAATGAAAGCTGTAAGAAATGCAGCACTGCACCGCAATTTGACTTTGTTCCCATTCTGTTTTCTTATTTGTAATCAAATTTCCCGTCGTTCTTTTCTTCTAAGGCTTTGATCATATGATAAGTAAACTCATTATACGGTGTAGGAATGCCTAACTCTCTCCCCATACGAACGACTGCACCGGCAAACATATCTACCTCTGTGTGACGCTTTGCATCAAGATCCTGAAGCGTGGAATATCTAGCGCGGTCCATGACTTTGCTGCCAAAGGTTGAGGATGTATCCGATTTGTCAAAATCAATTCCTTTTGCCTTTGCGATCAGATCCACTTCCTCCCTGAGTCTGTCCCGCAAAAATGCCATATGTTCGCTGTCTTTATAGGCTCCGACGCCACAGCCAACCATAGCCTGCGCCTGATTATTTGGCACATTGAGCCGGAATTTGCTCCAGATTTCCGTAAGGATCACATCAGTTGCCCTGTAATGAAGCCCTGTATCCACAAAAAGATCATTTAATGCTTCAACTCTCTCTGTCCCTCTGCTAAGATCTGCTTCCCCGTAGATAATGCCGATCGTTGTCTCCGGCTCAAATTTTACATGGTTGCCATCTCTCTCCGATGCCACTTTGATCAGTGAATGTACGATTTTATCAGAAGAGATCACCTCTGAGATGATCTCCTCACTGTCCACGCCGTTCATCAAGCTGATAACGGTTGTTTTCTCTCCCACCACCGTCCGGATATCCTTTAATGCCGGGCGGAGTGCATTGTATTTCATTGCTACGATCAAAAGATCTACGCCGTGTGCCTCCTCAGGTGTTTTTATGACTGGATCGTATCTTTTATCATTGATAAAAAATCCTTCTTTTTCATAACGTGCTCTGCGTTCTCCTGACGCAACCACACACAGATCAATATCTTTCTTTTGGGTAAGTCCCCAGATGATGTAGGAACCTACTGCTCCTGCTCCAAGTATTGCAACTGACTGATATTTCATTTTACTCCATTC
>ERZ772872.3901-NODE-3901-length-10831-cov-7.442279_pt1 | contig 10831 bp, 8 predicted proteins | sample MGYA00512132_ERZ772872 | MGnify/ENA primary metagenome ERZ772872 (study PRJEB29015, sample SAMEA2737724) | human gut metagenome | biome: human gut; feature: human-associated habitat; material: faeces | place: China | collected 2012 ... | reverse complement strand
TGTGGCATGACGTGATGAACAAGAGCTCCATCGCAAACATCCACACCCTGTCCAGCATCTGCGCCATGCTGCTGTTCCTGCCCTGCAGCGGCGTGCTGTCCAAGCTGGCCATGCTCACCGTGCCGGACAACGCCGAGGAAGCCCAGGAGCTGAGCATGCCCGTGCTGGACGAACGCCTGTTCAAGAGCCCGGCCGTGGCCCTGCAGCAGGCCAAGAACGCGGTGGTGAAGATGTCCCGCCGCGCCGCCCGCAACGTGAACCTTGCCGCGCCCATGCTGCTGAAGCTGGACGAAGACACCGTCAGCGCCATCAAGGTGCGCGAGAACCTGATCGACCGCATGGAGGTGGCCATCTCCAACTACCTTATTAAGATGACCGATCAGGAGCTGGGCGACGACGAGAGCCACGAGGTGACCGAACTGCTGAACTTCGTCACCGAGTTCGAGCGCATCGGCGACTATGCCGTGAACATTATGGAAAAGGCCGAGGAGCTGAACGAGAAGGAAGCTTCCTTCAGCGAGAGTGCCCAGAAGGAGCTCAAGCTGCTGGAGCAGGCGCTGGAGCGCATCCTGAACCTGACCAACGACGCCTTTGAAAACGACGACATGCACAAGGCGGCTCAGGTGGAACCGCTGGAGGAGATCATCGACGTGATGGTGGAGCGCCTGCGTGACCAGCACATCCGCCGCCTGAAGGATGGTGTGTGCTCCATCGACACCGGCGTGGTGTTCCTGGACGTGCTGAACAACGCCGAGCGCATCTCGGACCACTGCTCCAACATCGCAGCCCGGCTCATCGGCATGGATGCGGGCGAAGACTACGACTCCCACACCCTCAAGAGCATCATGCACCACAACCCCACCAAAGACTACATGCTGGAGTATGAGGAGTGCCGCAAGGCCTACCTCATCCCGCTGGAATCCATGGAAGCATAAAAAGGTAAATCGACAAAAAAGCAAAACCCTCCGGCGTGCGTCGGAGGGTTTTGTTTTTTGAAAAAGTATGAGGCAGACAAAATGAGAATACTCAGCGCTGAGCGGCACGCTGCGGGATGATGACCCACTTGTGGTGGGTGTGGAAACCATCCACTTTGGGCGATTTGTTGCACACGCCGGGGTTGGGCGGGCCGCTTTGCAGATCCTTGCTGGTCTGCATCCCACAGAAATGGCACTGGTAATGGAGCCGGATCGGTTCGGACATGGGGATCACACTTCCTTCTTCTCACACTGGCTAAGAAGCTTTACTCTCTTTGATTATTGTACAATTGCATCGTTACGATGTCAATAAAAAATGACAGATTTGACATATAAAGTTAAGGCGCGGCTTACTCCCCCAGGTCTTCCAGCAGCTGGTCCAGCTCCAGCTCGCTGTGCACCCGGATGCCCTGCTTGATGCGCAGCGCGTCGTTTTCCGGCAGCAGGTTCGTATAGATGCCAGTCACGGTCAGAAGGGCCCCGGCGGTGCCGTCTGCATCGCAGCGATACACGGCCACCCGGCCGCCCTTGTCCTGCAGCAGATACCCCTGGGCCGAAAGCTCCGGCACGGCCTGCGCAGCAAGGCTTTCTTCTGCCGAGGAGGGCGGCGTTTCGCTCCCGGCAGGGGAGGGCAGAGTGAGGCGCGGCAGGGCCATCCAGAACAGGCTGAATGCAATGGTGAACACGCACAGCCCGTAGAACAGGCAGGTGTACAGCTTGCGCATGGGGAAAACACGCTCCTTTCAGGAAAAAGTATGGCCGGAAAAGGGGAAAGGTAAACATTTTTCACATCCGAATGCTGTACTTTGACCGGCAGAATGTGATATACTAACCATAACTGGGACCGTTCCGGACGAAGATTGGTCCTTGCCCGTGTCCGGCGGGCGTGCTATAATATGGTATTGCGTGCAGCAGTGTGCACGCCGCAAACAAACATTCCCAGCGCGTGGCGCTGGATCATCAGCCTGTAATGATAGGAGGCGATTTCTATCTCTGACAATGAGATGAGAAAGATCCGCCGCAGCGGCGAAGAACATTCGGCCGCACCGGCGGGCCGTAGGGTGAACGTGAACAACAGCCGCCGGGAGCAGCCCGCGCGGGAACCGGGCGGTGTCAAGCCGCCGAAGGAACCGAAGGAGAAAAAGAACCATCCCATCCTGCGGTTCATCGGCCGCACCATCGCCACCCTGATCTGCCTGGGCGTCATGCTCGGCAGTCTGGTGGCCGTGGGCATGGTGTACTATGTGGTGCAGGCCACCGCCAACGACGGCGACCTGCTGGACCTGGACAACATCCAGCTGAGCCAGTCCAGTGTGGTCATGGCCACCGACCCGGACACCGGTGCCCAGGTGGAGTATGCCACCCTGCGCTCCTCCAACAGCCACCGCGTGTGGGCAGACCTGGAGCAGATCCCCACGAACCTGCAGTATGCGTTCATCTGCACCGAGGACAAGGACTTCTACAATGAGCCCGGCGTCAACTTCAAGCGCACCATCGGTGCCATGGTCAACGAATATCTGCTGCCCATCTACAGCTCGAAGCAGGGCGCTTCCACGCTGGAGCAGCAGCTGATCAAGAACCTGACCGAGGATGACAGCGCCAGCGGCATCGAGGGTGCCCTGCGCAAGCTGCGCGAGATCTACCGCGCCCTGTGCCTGAGCAAGAGCTACTCCAAGGAGACCATCCTGGAAGCTTACCTGAACACCATCAGCTTCACCGGCACCATCCAGGGCGTGCAGACGGCGGCGAACGAGTACTTCAACAAGGATGTCAGTCAGCTGACTTTGTGGGAGTGCGCCACCATCGCCTCCATCACCAAGAACCCCACCAACTATAACCCTTATACAAACCCGGAAAACCTGATCAACCGCCGCAACTTCCTCATGTACAACATGTGGCAGCAGGGCGTCATCAGTGAGGACGAGTACCGCAATGCGGCCGCACAGCCGCTGGTGCTGGCCGAGGAGGAGGACACCAAGAAGACTTCCTCCGTCACCTCTTACTTCACCGATGCATTGTTCACCGAAGTGGTGCAGGACATCATGGCGAAGGAGAACATCACCGAGTCGGAAGCGCAGAAGCTGCTGTACACCGGCGGTTTCACCATCGAGGCTACCGTCAACACCAAGGTGCAGTCCGCCATGGAGAACCTGATGCTGAACACCGACGATGCCTACTTCCCGGCCGGCTGGCATGAGGAAGAAGTCACCTCCATCTCGGACGACGACATCCAGGTGATGAACGACGACGGCACCCCCAAGACCCGCACCGGCGACGACGGCACGGTCTACTATTACCGCAACGTCCGCACCCAGGCAGCCATGGTCACGCTGGACTATGACGGCAACGTCATCGCCATCGTGGGCGGTCTGGGCGAAAAGACCAAGAGCCTTTCGCTGAACCGCGCCTACAGCGTCACCCGGCAGACCGGCTCCACCATCAAGCCCATCGGTGCCTACGCACTGGGCATCGAATATGGTCTGGTGAACTGGTCCACCATGCTCAACAACTCGCCCCTGTACCAGAAGCAGGACATGGTCATCCGGGATGAGGACTACTGCCGCAAAAACGGCCTGATGGGCCTTTCCGACAGTCAGCTCAAGGCCTACCCCAACGCATGGCGCAGCTGGCCCCGCAACTACGGCGGCAACTACGGCGACAACAGCGATGTGCCGCTGTGGAACGGTCTGGCCCGCTCGCTGAACACCATTGCCGTCCGCGTGGGCGACCTGGTGGGCGCAAGCAACATCTTCAATTTTGTTTACAACACCCTGCAGCTGGATACGCTGGACCCCACCAACGATGTGGGTCTGGCCCAGATGGTCATGGGCAGCCAGACCCACGGTGTCACCCCGACGGCGCTGGCGGCCGCCTTCCAGATCTTCTATGACGGCGAATACACCACCCCGCACCTGTACACCCGTGTGCTGGACCGCGACGGCAACATCTATCTGGAGAACAATGCCACCAGCTATCAGGCACTGACGCCGGATACCGCCTACGTCATGAATCGCCTGCTGAAGAACGTGCTGTACTCCAGCGTGGGTACTGCCAGCGGCCGCTACCCCAACTCCAACGGCATGGAAGCCTTTGGTAAGACCGGTACCGCCAGCGACGAAAAGGACCTGTGGTTCGTGGGCGGCACGCCGTACTACGTCACCGCTGTGTGGTGGGGCTATGACGCGCCCTATGATATGACCAAGACCCTGGGCAAGCAGCAGGCCAAGACCCGCACCTGTGTCAACGCCTGGAAGGCGCTGATGGAGCAGGTGCAGGCAGACCTGCCCTATAAGGCATTCCCCACGTCCGATGGCGTAGTGGAGCGCCGCTACTGCACCCAGAGCGGTCTGCTGGCCGGTGCCTCCTGCCCGAGCACGGCAGTGGGCTACTACCGCGCCGACGATCTGCCCGATACCTGCAACTACTCTCACGCCAGTGTGGCAGCCGAGACCCCGGCCGACACCGCCGCCCCGGCAGGTGATGCGGCCCCGGAGCAGACTGTCATCCCGTCGGATACAAGTGCCCTGGATACCGAGTGATTCTGTAGCCCGCGCGCGGACAAAACGGGCAAAAGTCGTACAACTTCGGCGTCTGCCCATAATTCCGGCAAGGAAACACCGCACTTCACAAGCCAAAACTGGATAATCTGCCAAAAACGCATCCGGCCTCTTGCAAAGCAGGGGACCGGATGTTATTATATTCACTGCAAGAACACTTGTGTTTGTGAGGTGAACAAGTTGGAACGCCGCTTTTATCTGGTCGATGCGCAGGTCCTGCCCGAAGTTTTCCTGAAGGTGGTCCGTGCCAAAGAACTGCTGGCCAGCGGGGAAGCACGCAGCATTTCCGCTGCCACCCGCGCCGTGGACCTTTCGCGCAGCGCCTTCTATAAGTATAAGGACTGCATCTTTGATTCCGAGAACGGCCGCGAGGTCATCACCGTCATGGCCACCCTGCGGGACGAGACGGGCGCTTTGCAGAGCCTGCTGGCCGGCATCAGCGCCGCCGGTGCAAGTATCGTCACCATCAATCAGTCCACGCCGGAGAACGGTGCCGCACTGGTGGCTGTCACCATCCGCACCGATACCATGCAGATGACCCCGGAGGAACTCACGGAAAAGCTTTCGCGCCAGCACATGGTGGTGGGCGTGCACTGCGGATACAATCTCTGATCGCAGATATAGGGAAACGAGGGAGAACAACAATGGCTAAAATTGCAATTCTGGGCTTTGGCACGGTGGGCAGCGGTGTCTACGAAGTGCTGTGCCGCAACGCCGCGGGCGTCTCCCGCCGCGCAGGCGAACCGGTGGAGGTCAAGTATATCCTGGACCCGAAGGATTTTTCGAACCACCCGGCAGCCCATCTGTTCGTCAAGAACTTTGACACCATTCTGGAAGACCCGGAGATCAAGGTCGTGGTCGAGACCATCGGCGGCACCCGCTTCGCCTACCCGTATGTGAAGGCCTGCCTGGAGAGCGGCCGCAGCGTGTGCACCTCCAACAAGGAGATGGTGGCCACCTACGGTGCCGAGCTGCTGGGTCTGGCCAAGGCCCACGACTGTGCCTTCCTGTTTGAGGCATCCGTGGGCGGCGGCACCCCCATCATCACCCCCATGCATCAGTGCCTGGCCGCCAACGTCATCAGCGAGGTGGAGGGCATCGTGAACGGCACCACCAACTTCATGCTCACCAATATGGTGCGTGAGAACCTGAGCTTTGACGATGCGCTGAAGATCGCCCAGGAGCTGGGCTACGCCGAGACCAAGGACCCCAGCGACGATGTGGACGGCCGCGACGCCTGCCGCAAGATCGCCATCCTGTCCTCCATGGTCTGCGGCCACCAGATCTACCCCCAGAACATCCCAACCCGGGGCATCCGTGCCATCACCACCGCCGATGTGGAAGCGGCTGAGAAGCTGGGCTGCGTGATCAAGCTCATTGCCTGGATGAAGCGGGGCAAGGACGGCAGCGTGGCTGCCGGTGTGGAGCCCTGCCTGGTGCCCAAGGCCAACCAGCTGGCCAGCGTGGACGACGTGTTCAACGCGGTGCTGGTCAAGGGCGATATGCTGGGCGACGTGGTGTTCTATGGCAAGGGCGCGGGCAAGCTGCCCACCGCCAGCGCCGTGGTGGCTGACGTGGTGGACGCCCTGAAGCACGGCTCCAAGGTCCACGACAGCCTGTTCTGGCAGCCTGCCGAGCCGGTGGACGGCATGCTCACCGACCCGACCCCTGCCGCATATTATGTGCGTGTGGCGGGCATTGCTCCTGCTGTGGCGGAAGCCATCTACGGCTACGGCAAGGTGGTGGATGAGCGCTACGACGGCTGCTCCTACTTTGTGGAGCGTGCCGACGAAAAGGCACTGGCCGAGGCAGCACGCAAGGTGGAGGCCATGGGCGGCAGCGTGAAGCTGGTGCTCAAGCGTCTGCCCGAGGAAGCATAAGAAAGGGGCACCGCAATGAAGATCAAGGTTTCGGTCCCGGCCACCAGCGCGAACATCGGCTCCGGCTTCGATGCGCTGGGCCTGGCGGTCACCCTGTACAACACGGTGACCTTTGAAGAAAGCGAAGTGCTGGACATCTCGTCTGCAGACGGCACCCGCATCCCCCGCGGCGAGAGCAACCTGGTGTACCGCTCGGCCAAGGGACTGTTCGAGAAGGTGGGCAAGCAGATCCCGCCCCTCAAGATCACCCAGACCAACCCCATCCCCATGGCGCGGGGCCTGGGTTCCTCGTCGGCCTGCATCATCGCGGGCCTGCTGGGTGCCAACCGGATGCTGGGCGATGTGCTCAACACCCAGGAGCTGCTGACGCTGGCCACCTCCATCGAGGGGCATCCGGACAACGTGGCCCCGGCTTTGCTGGGCGGCCTGACCAGCAGCGTGTTCGAGGACGGCAAGGTGTACTCGGTCAAGCGGAACGTGGACGAAACGCTCTGCTTTGCCGCCATCGTGCCGGACTACAAGCTGCTGACCGAAGCGGCCCGCGCGGCACTGCCCAAGGAAGTGTCCCACAAGGATGCGGTGTATAACCTGTCCCGCGCGGCACTGGTGCCGGCGGCCTTCTGTGAGGGACGGCACGACCTGCTGGCCATTGCCACCGAGGATAAGCTGCACCAGCCCTACCGCATGCCCCTGATGCCCGGCTCCAAAGAAGTGTTCGACATGGCACGTCTGTGCGGAGCAAAGGCTGTGTATGTGTCCGGCGCGGGCAGCACCGTGATGGCGGTGGCCGAAAAAGCCGATGCCGAAAAGTTCTATACCAAGCTGGAAAAGGGTCTGGAGCTGCTGGAAGGTCTGGACGGATGTGAAGCATTTACACTGCTGCGACTGGATGCCGATAACACCGGCGCAACCGTGGAATGATAAATGGGGAAAGGAAGTGCAAGGAGACTGCCTGCTGCTTCCACCCGGCGTACCCCCTCGCAGTTCCGAGGGGCAAAAAGAGGAGAGTGACAAGATATGGCGTTGATCGTACAGAAGTTCGGCGGTTCTTCGGTGAAGGACCGTGACCGTATCTTCAACGTGGCACGCATTGTGGCAAACACCCACAACGCGGGCAATGACGTAGTTGTGGTGGTGTCCGCTCAGGGCGATACCACCGATGACCTGATTGCCAAGGCTGGGGAGATCACCCACAACCCTTCGGCCCGTGAAATGGATATGCTGCTGGCTAGCGGCGAGCAGATCAGCATTTCGCTGCTGGCCATGGCACTGAATGAGCTGGGCTGCCATGCCATCAGCCTGACCGGCTGGCAGGCTGGCTTCCGCACCGACCGCGCCTATACCAAGGCGCGCATCACTCGCTTGGAGACAGAGCGCATCTCTTCTGAGCTGGAGCGCAACCGTGTGGTCGTTGTGGCGGGCTTCCAGGGCCTGAACAAGATGGATGACATCACCACTCTGGGCCGCGGCGGCTCCGACACCAGCGCTGTTGCCATTGCAGCAGCCCTGCACGCAGACCGCTGCCAGATCTTTACCGATGTGGAAGGCGTTTACACGGCCGACCCGCGCAAGGTGCGCAACACCCGCAAGCTGGACGAGATCACCTTTGACGAGATGCTGGAACTGGCATCCCTGGGCGCACAGGTGCTGAACAACCGCAGTGTTGAGCTGGCAAAGAAGTATAACGTGGAGCTGGAGGTGCTCTCCAGCCTGAATCCCGTTCCCGGTACGGTAGTCAAGGAGGTTACAAAGGACATGGAAGGTATGCTGATCAAGGGCGTCGCAAAGGACACCGACGTTGCCGTTATTACGATTCTGAACGTTCCCGACGAGCCGGGCATGAGCTTCAAGATCTTTGGGCTGCTGGCTCAGAAGAACATCAACGTGGACATCATCCTGCAGTCCACCGGCCGCGACGGCAAGAAGGACATCAGCTTTACCTGCGCTGAGGGCGAAGCCGACCTGGCGATGCGTGTGCTGAAGGAGAGCGCACACTTCCACGACGTGAGCGTGGACACCACCTGCGCCAAGGTCTCTATCGTGGGTGCCGGCATGCAGAGCCACAGCGGCGTTGCCTCCAAGATGTTCGAGGCACTGTCCAACAACAACATCAACATCAAGATGATCTCCACCAGCGAGATCAAGATCTCCTGCATCATCAACCGTGAGGATGCCGACAAGGCTGTCAGCTCCATCCACGACATGCTGTTCGATTGATCTTAAAATAGCCTGAACTGCCGCCGCACTGTTTCTTTTGGAAACGGTGTGGCTTTTTTGTTGCACTTTTTGCGGAAAATTATTATACTGATAGAAAACGGACGAACAGGGCGGGGGAGCAGCATGGAACAGCAGACGACGGCACAAAAACAGATGTCACTGCGCGCAAAGGCCACCGGGTGGCTTGCGGCCATTTTGCTGGTGACCCTGATCTCTATCGGCATTGCCACGGCGGTGGGTCAGTGGACCGTGAAGGCCTTCGACACCCTGCTGGAGGATAACGCTGCCTGCTACGCCGTGCAGGATGCCATCAAAGAGGAGACCCGCGCCTTCGAGCACTATGTGCGGGAGCCCTCGCAGGAGAGCAGCCAGACCTTTGCCGATGCCTGCGCGGCGGCGGAAGAAAGTCTTGCCGCTTTGCCCTTCGACTACGCCAAGATCGGCGAGGACCGCTATGCCCGCACCTGGAGCCTGCGGCAGGGCTATGCGGGCTACCAGAAGGCGCGGGACGCCTTCCTGCAGCTGGCCCCCTCGGCGGAAGACTATGTGGAGCGGATGTACGCTGTGATGGACCAGCAGGACTATCTGGCCGAGTATGCCCTGCGGCTGACCCAGGCCACCCTGGAGCAGGAGAACACCACCTACAGCAGCCATGCCACCCGGCTGCAGCGGCTGCCGTGGCTCTACTTCGGGCTGCTGGCGGCGGCGGTGGCACTGATGCTTCTGCTCATCCGGGTGCTGAACCGGGCCGTGGTGCAGCCGCTGCTGCGGCTGGCGCAGGCGTCCCGCAGCATTGCGGGCGGCGACTACACCGGCGCGGACCTGCCGGTGCACAGCGGCGACGAGGTGGGCCAGCTCACCGGCACCTTCAACCGCATGAAGCACGCCATGGCGGAACACCTCTCCACCCTGAACGCCCTGCACCGGGAGGAGGTGCGGAATCTGGCGCTGGAAAAGGACCTGGAACACACCCGGCTGGAAGTGCTGAAAAGCCAGGTGAACCCGCATTTTCTGTTCAACACCCTGAACATGATCTCCTGTATGGCCCGGCTGGAAGATGCGTCCACTACCGACCAGATGATCGTGCACCTGGGCAGCCTGTTCCGGCACAACCTGCGCACCAAGCAGCAGGAAGTGACGCTGGAAGAAGAACTGGACGGGCTGGAAGACTACATCTACCTGCAGCAGATGCGCTTTGACGGGCGCATCACCGTGGAAAAGAAGATCGAAGCCGACCCGGCGGCGGTGCGGCTGCCGTCCTTCACCCTGCAGCCCATCGTGGAAAACGCCTTCTCCCACGGGCTCAAGTCCTGCGAGGAAGGCGGGCGCATCCTGCTGCGGGGCTGGATGCAGGGCCGCACCCTGATCCTCACTGTGGCAGACAACGGCAGGGGCATGACCCCGGCGGAGCTGGACGCCCTGCAGGAAAAGATCGCCCAGAGCGAGCGCACCGGCCGCAGCATCGGGCTGGGCAACATTTCCCGCCGCATTACCATGCTGTACCCGGAGGGCCGGATGCAGGTCTTCAGCCGGGAAGGGCACGGCACGGTGATCCGGTTCGAGATCCCGCAGGATGGCCGAGAGGAGGATGGTTCGCATGAAGTGTAAGCTGCTGGTGGCGGAAGATGAGCTGATCGAGCGCAAGGTGCTGTGCAAGACGCTGCAGAAGTACCTGGGCGACCTTATCACCCTGTATGAAGCGAAGAACGGCCGGGAAGCCATCGAAATTTTTGAGCGGGAAGCCCCGCAGGCGGCCATTCTGGATATCGAGATGCCCGGTGCCAACGGGCTGGAAGTGGCACGCAAAATTCGTGAAACGGATAAGAACTGTGCCATCCTGTTCCTCACCGGCTATGATAAGTTTGCCTACGCGCGGCAGGCCATCTCGGTGCGGGCGCTGGACTACCTGCTCAAGCCTTACAACGAGCAGGAGCTGGTGTTTGCGGTGGAGGAGGCCATCCATCAGGTGACGGCCCGGCCCACGCGGCCCAGCCGCCCGGCCCCGGCATCCGCCCCGGCCCCGGTGCGCCGGGAGGAGGACGAAGACGTGCGCACCACCATCATCCGGGCCGAGATCGGCAACTTTATCGAGAACCACTACCGGGAGGACATTTCCATGCAGGACGCGGCAGCAGCTCTGCGCTACTCCGACGCTTACTTCTGCAAGCTGTTCAAGCAGTGCTTTAAGGTGAACTTTTCGGCC
>ERZ772872.3886-NODE-3886-length-10849-cov-3.092273_pt1 | contig 10849 bp, 8 predicted proteins | sample MGYA00512132_ERZ772872 | MGnify/ENA primary metagenome ERZ772872 (study PRJEB29015, sample SAMEA2737724) | human gut metagenome | biome: human gut; feature: human-associated habitat; material: faeces | place: China | collected 2012 ... | reverse complement strand
TTTAAAAGAAAAGCAAGATTTGGACATTGATCCGGATTCCATTTTTGATATTCAGGTGAAGCGTCTGCATGAATATAAAAGACAGCTGCTGAATATCCGGCATGTCATTGGGCTGTATAACCACCTGAAGATGAACCCCGGACTGGATATGATACCCAGAACCTTTATTTTCGGGGCAAAGGCGGCGGCAGGCTACCACAGAGCGAAGCTCATCATTAAGCTGATTAACGCTGTTGCGGATGTGGTGAATAACGACCCGACCATTCATGATAAGATTAAGGTGGTATTTATGGAAAACTACCGTGTTTCTCTGGCAGAAAAGATGATTCCGGCAGCAGATGTCAGCGAGCAGATTTCGACTGCGGGCAAGGAGGCCTCTGGTACAGGCAATATGAAGTTTATGCTGAACGGTGCGCTGACAATCGGCACGATGGATGGTGCAAATGTGGAAATTTGCGAGGAGGTCGGCAGAGACAATATCTTTATCTTCGGCATGAGCGCGGCAGAGGTGCAGCAGAAGACACAGGAGGGGTATGATCCCTGGATGGTCTATAACATGAATCAGGAGGTGCGGATGGCACTGACAAGCCTGATTGACGGCACATTTGACCCCGATACGAACCTGTTCCGCGAGCTGTACGATGCACTGCTGAACGGCTGCGGCGGCAGAGCGGATGAATACTTCGTTCTGGAGGATTACGCCGATTATGCACGCGCACAGTGGGACATCGACAGAGCCTACCGCGATGAGGAAAAATGGGTGCGGATGGCAATTCTTAATACGGCAGAGAGCGGCAAATTTTCTTCTGACCGTACCATTCGTCAGTATGCCGATGAAATCTGGCAGCTGCCTTCGGTAGAGATTGTTTAAAATGAAGCGGCTTTTGACGAAAGGAAACAGGGGGAAAGGAATTGACATTTTCCACGATTCCATGTAGAATAGAAAAACGGGCTGAAACACAGCCCTTACGCACCCGTAGCTCAGGGGATAGAGCGTTCGGCTCCGGACCGAAAGGCCGCAGGTTCGAATCCTGTCGGGTGCAGCGAAGAAGCCTTGATTTTTCAGGGCTTCTTTTTTTATGTGATTCGCTTTAACGCCATGCCTGCCCGAAGCAACTGAGGACTGAACAGACAGAGCGGCGGGAAGCGGGTCTTCGGCAGGAAGAAATAAGGAATGAGGCATAAAAATAACCCCGTTTGCCGAACGGATTTCGTTCAGCAAAGGGGATTTTGTTTTTATCTGATTAAGTCAAGCGCCTTCGCACATTCCTCCAGTGCGTCCACAACCTTGTCCAGATCCTCTTTGGTGTGGTCTGCGGAAAGGATGGTACGCAGGCGTGCGGTTCCTCTGGGTACCATGGGGAATTGCAGGGCCTGTGCATAAACGCCTCGTTCATACATCATTTCACTGAGCTTCTGCGCCTTTTCGGCATCGCCGACGATAATCGGGATAACAGGTGTGACGGATGTGCCGATATTCAAGCCGAGCTTGCTCAGGCGGTCGGCAAAGTAATTGCGGTTTTCCCACAGCTTATCTACCAGTGCCGTATTTTCCATGACCAGATCTACAGCCTTTGCTGCCGCCGCTGTCAGGCAGGGAGCCATGGGGGAAGCGGTGAAGATAAAGCTTCTTGCCTTGGGACGCAGTGCCTCGATGAACTCCTTCGGGCCTGCCACAAAGCCGCCTGCGGAGCCGAATGCCTTGGAGAGAGAGCCTGTTTCAATGATGATGCGGTCGCGCAGACCGAAATGGTCTACCGTACCTCTGCCGGCAGGGCCCATTACGCCATCCCCATGGGCATCATCTACCACCAAGAGAGCATTATATTGATCTGCCAGATCTGCCATTTCCGGCAGGGGGGCAAGGTCGCCGTCCATGCTGAATACGCCGTCTGTGATGATGAGCCGTTTGCCTTCGACAGGCTCCTGCAGCAGCTCTTCCAGATGTGCCATATCCATGTGGCGGAACACCTTGATTTTTGCGCCGGATAAGCGACAGCCGTCAATGATGGAGCCATGGTTCAGTTCATCGCTGTAGATAAAATCACCCTTGCCGACTAGCTGTGGAATCAAACCGGAGTTTGCGGTTACGCCGCAGTTGAATACCAGTGTTGCCTCTACGCCCTTGAATTTTGCCAGCTTTTCCTCCAGCTCATCATGCACGGGATAATTGCCGCAGATGTTTCTGCTTGCGGTTGTGGCAACGCCGTATTTTTCCAAAGCCTCCTTTGCGGCAGCAACAACGGCAGGATGGTTGGCTAGACCAAGGTAGTTATTGGAGGCCATATTGATAACCTCGCGTCCATCCAGGATAATGCGTCCGCCCTGTGGGCTGTATAATGTTCTGTACATAAAAATACCCTCTTTTCTATCAATGCTGTATAGTGATTGCTTTTATCATACTACACAGAGACAGAAAGGGGAAGATTTATAAAATACAGTTCATTCTGCATAAAATGAAAAAATGTTCAGTGGGTTTTCGCGGAGCATTTCTGCGTAAAAGGGGAACGGCACCTTCTTGGGGGAGAAGGTGCCGCGTAAGGGTTGCCATTGCTACGCAAAAAAACGATAAAGGGGGTGCTTTTTTACGCTTGGGAAGCAATGACAAGAAGAGATGAAAAGTTTGATTCAAAATAGCTTGAAGTTAGGAGAAAAACCTCAAACTACAGAAGCAAGCATACTTAAAATACAAGAACGGAAAAAGGATTTGCCGTTCTCGTTTTTTCTTATATACATCATACATGATTTTCAACCAAATATCAATAAAAAAATGCAATCAAACCCATAGAATTTTTTAAAGGCTGTATGCAAAACACAAAGAACAACAGAAAAATATTGTAAATTGTACTTATTTTTGTTAATATAGAAAGAAGAAGAAGGGGGGAACCCGTATGAAAACACAGGAATCTATGGAAAATTATCTGGAGACGATTTATGTTTTAAATCAGAAAACAGGCTTTGTGCGCTCGGTGGATGTTGCGCTGGAAATGGGCTTCAGTAAGCCCAGCATTTCCAATGCCATGAAAAAGCTGAAGGCAGAGGGCTATGTGCAGATAGAGGATAAGGGTCGTATCGTGCTGACAGAAAAGGGCAAGGCACTGGCAGAGGGTACCTATGAAAAGCATTGTGTGATTTCCCATCTGCTGATGGATATTGGGGTAAGCGAAAAAACTGCATTGCAGGATGCTTGCCGGATGGAGCATATCCTGAGCGAGGAAACCTTTGACTGCATGAAGGCGCACCATAGAAAATGGCATGAGCTGAATCCGGATATGAAGGAATGATTTCTGCGATCAGGCATAATAAAAAGGATAAATCTTCGGAATGAAGATTTATCCTTTTTTGTTTGTCTTAACCCAGTAATTTTACAAGAACTGCCTTCTGTGCATGGAGTCTGTTTTCTGCTTCGTCGAAAATTTCGTTTGCATGCGCCTCGAAAACATCTGTTGTGATTTCCTGTTCGCGATAAGCAGGCAGACAGTGCAGCACCATAGCATCTGCCTTTGCAACACCCATCAGCTCTTTATTTACCTGATAGCCTGCAAATGCCTTTTCTCTGATTTTCTTTTCCTCCTCCTGTCCCATAGAGGTCCAGCAGTCTGTGATGACAACATCGGCATCCTTTGCGGCTGTCATGGGGTCATCTGTGATAGAGAACTTATCGGGATACTGCGCTGCAAAATCCATTACCATAGGGTCGGGACGATAGCCCTCGGGGCAGGCAATCTGCACGTTCATGCCTGTTTTCAGACCGCCGACGATGAGGGAGTTTGCCATGTTGTTGCCGTCGCCGATATAGCACATGGTCAGTCCTTCCAGCTTACCCTTGTGTTCGCGGATGGTCAGCAGGTCTGCCATAACCTGACAGGGGTGACACAGGTCTGTCAGCCCATTGATGATGGGAATGGAGCCGTATTCGGCAAGCATTTCCACTTCCTTCTGCTCGAAGGTACGAATCATAATCCCATCCAGCATACGGCTCATGACGCGTGCAGTATCCTGTGTGGGCTCGCCTCTGCCAATCTGGGAATCCCTTGCACTGATAAACAGCGCATGGCCGCCCAGCTGATACATCCCTGTTTCAAAGGAAATACGGGTACGGGTGGAGGATTTTTCAAAAATCATACCCAGTGTTTTGCCCTTCAGGAAATGATGCTCTTTGCCTTCCTTGACATACTGCTTCATGGTTGCCGCCAGATCAAGCAGTTCATAAATTTCCTCTGTTGTGCAGTCCAACAGCTTCAAAAAATGTTTCATAGTTGTTCCTCTCTTTCCGAGGGACGCTGTCCCTTCCCAACCCCTGTCGGGTTTTTATGCCAGTGATAGGTATCATTATACCCTATTTACGTTTGAAATCAAAGTGCCGCAAGCGTGTTTTTCAAAATGGAAAGCCCTTTTTCCAGCTCTGTCTGCGCAATATTCAGAGGGGGGAGCAGACGCATTTTGTGCTTTGCGGTCAGCACCAGAAGTCCGTTTTTCACACAGCGGCCGGCTACTTCCTTAGCGTTATCCTTTGCCAGTACGATGCCGATCATCATACCCAGCCCCCGAAGCTCCTGAACGCCCGCCATTTTACTCAGCTTCTCCCGGAGGTAACGGCCTTTTTCTTCTACAGAACGTAAAAAACTATCTTTTGCTACCCTTCGTAAAACTTCCAAACCGCCGGCACAGGAGACAGGATTTCCTCCAAAAGTAGTGCCGTGCATTCCGGCGCCCAGCACTTCTCCCAAACGAGAAGCGCACAGGCAGGCACCGATGGGAAGCCCTCCGCCCAATCCCTTGGCCGAGGTGATCACATCCGGTTCAATCCCATACTGTTCATAGCAGTAAAGAGATCCGGTTCTGCCGACGCCGGTCTGCACCTCGTCGACCATCAGCAGGATATCCTTTTCCTTGCAGAGGGCGGCGGTTTTCCGCACGAACTCCTTTTCCAGCGGCATGACTCCGCCCTCGCCTTGAATCAGTTCGATTAGCACGGCGCAGGTATTTTCAGTAACACAGGAAAACAAGCTCTCAAAGTCGTTGGCCCTGGCGTAGGAAAAGCCTTCGGTGAAGGGCCAGAAATGCTCATGAAACACGTCCTGGCCAGTAGCTGCCAGGGTCGTCACCGTTCTTCCATGAAAGGAGTTCACCAGTGTGACGATCTCTGTCCTCTGTTTGCCGTATTTATCGGCGCTGTATTTTCTGGCCAGCTTAATAGCACATTCGTTGGCCTCGGCTCCGGAATTGCAGAAAAACACCCTGCCAAAGCCTGTCAGGCGGCACAGCTCGGCTGCCAGGCTGGTCTGCACCGGGGAATAGTACAGGTTGCTCATGTGCTGAATCGCGCCTGCTTGTTTAGCGACCGCGCTCACCCAGCCGTCGTCGCAGTAGCCCAGGCTGTTAACGCCGATACCGCTGGTAAAGTCAATATATTCCTTTCCCTCGGTGTCTACCGCGACAGCTCCCTTTCCGTAAACCAGCGCCACGGGAAACCGCCCGTAGGTAGGCATCAGGTTTTCCTGCTCCTGCCGCTTGACTTCCTCAAAATTCATGCTGCTTCCTCTTTTCTTACCGTAATCTAAACGACCAGAGAATGGACCGGAGCATACGCGGATCCGTCCCTCAAAGGGAATCGAATTCCTGATTTGCCCCCCATGCTTCATCCTCCGGAAACAGGCTGGCAGCGCCGGCAGTGCTTTCATCCCTGCCAGCAAGGTTCCTGCCGGTGTTTTACCTTCTGGCCTGCCTGCCGCAAAATTCTTCTGATCCTCCGTCATCGGATAGGCACCAGAACTCTATTTACAAGAAAGCCCAGACCGGCGGGCTGGCGAAACTCTGCCGGCTGAGTAGAAAATCATCTGAAAAGCCCTTATGCTTTCCTTAATAGAACATGGTGCCGATGCCCTCGTCGGAAAACAGCTCGATGAGAATGGAATGGCTGATCCTGCCGTCGATGATATGGGCCCGGCCCACGCCCTGGCGCACCGCATCCACACAGCAGTCGATTTTAGGAATCATTCCCCCGCTGATGATGCCTTCCTTCTTCAGCATGGGCACCTCGCTGACGTTGACCACCGGAATTAAGGTGCCTTCGTCATCCTTATCCCGCAGCAGCCCCTTGACGTCGGTCATCAAAATTAATTTCATTGCCCCCAGTTTAGCCGCAATGCTGGCGGCCGCCACATCGGCGTTGACGTTATAGGTTTCCCCGTGATAGCCTCCGGCGATAGTGGAAATCACCGGGATATAGCCCTTTTCCACCGCGTCGTTGATCACAGCCGTATTGACGCTGGTGATCTCTCCCACAAAGCCCAGATCCTCGGCGGCGGCTTTCTTTTCCGCCATCAGCATCCGGTTGTCCAGTCCGCACAAGCCCAGCGCCCGGCCTCCCAGCTGCTCCAGCAGCTTCACCAGGTCTTTGTTCACCTTTCCGGCCAGCACCATCTGGACGATATCCATGGTTTCCGTGTCCGTATAGCGCATACCGTTGATAAATTTGCTTTCCTTGCCGATTTTCTTCAGCATCGCGCTGATCTCCGGACCGCCGCCGTGAACTAAGACCACATTGATGCCGACCAGCTGCATCAGCACGATATCCCGCATCATAGCGTCCTTAAGCTCCTCGTTGATCATGGCATTGCCGCCGTATTTTACCACGATGGTTTTACCCGCCCATTTTTGAATATAGGGCAATGCCTTTACCAGCACGTCTGCCCGGTCCTGAATCGGAATTTCCATAACTCGTCACGCCCATTCTATCTAAAAATATCATACGAAAGACCTATGTCTTTTTAATTCTTTCACTCCAGCGCCCATAAAACAGTCATCCGTCGTATATTTTATTTAGGTGCGGTAATCCCCGTTAATTTTCACATAATCATAGGTCAAGTCACAGCCGTAGGCCTCCGCGTCAAAGGAACCGTCCTTCAGGTCCACCAAAATATCGATTTCCTTTTCCAGCAGGATCTCCTTTGCCTTTTCCTCGCTGAACTCGATGCCCGCGCCATCCACGCATACCGTGACAGCGCCCTTTGCCGAGCGGAACGCCACACCCACCTTGCTGATATCCACATCACAGCCGGAATAGCCGATGGCGCACAGCACCCGTCCCCAGTTGGCGTCCGCGCCGAACATGGCGGCCTTCAGCAGGCTGGAGCAGATCACCGATTTCGCCACGCCTTTAGCGTCCGCCAATGTTTTCGCCCCGCTGACCTTGCAGATCAGCAGCTTGGTTGCTCCTTCTCCGTCGCCGGCCAACAGCTTGGAGATTTCTCTGCATACAAATACCAGGCCTTCCAGAAACGCCTGATAATCCTCTGATTTTTCCGTAATCTCCTGATTTCCGGCTTTCCCCGAGGCCAAAACCGCCAAAGTATCGTTGGTCGAGGTGTCCCCGTCAACGCTGACCATATTAAAGCTGACATCCGCGGCCTCCTTGACCGCGCACTGAAGCATTTCCGGAGAAACGGCGGCGTCAGTGGTGAGGAAGCCCAGCATGGTGGCCATGTTGGGGTGAATCATACCGCTGCCCTTGGCGATGCCCCCGATGGTCACTGTTTTGCCGCCTACTTCAATCTGGACGGCGATTTCTTTTTTAACGGTATCTGTAGTCATGATGGCCTCTGCAGCGTCGGTGCCCCCCTCCTTAGAGAGAGCCGACGTTAGGGCCGCCACGGAATTTTCGATGGGCTCGATGGGCAGCACCTGGCCGATAACCCCGGTAGACGCCACCAAAACATCCTCCTGGGGAATGCCCAGCTCTTTAGCCGCCAGCAGGCACATCCTCTCCGCCTTTTCCACGCCGTCGGCGTTGCAGGTGTTGGCGTTGCCGGAGTTGGCGATAACCGCCTGAGCCTTGCCGTTTTTCAGGTGCTGCTGGGTCACCAGAATACAGGCGCCCTTTACCAGGTTCTGAGTATAGACCGCTGCCGCAGAGCAAAGAGTATCAGCATAAATCAGCGCCAGATCCCGCTTGGATTTATTTTTACGGATGCCGCAGTGAACCCCGGAGGCGGTAAAGCCCTGAGCCGCGGTCACACCGCCTGGAATTTGTTTGATTGGCATAATTGTTCTCTCCTTTTCGCCCTGATTAAAATGCCGGGGGCACCAGTGCCAGCCCCGAGGCTTCCTCCAAGCCAAAAATCAGGTTCATATTCTGAATCGCCTGGCCTGCGGCTCCCTTCACCATGTTGTCAATGGCAGAAATAGCGATCAAATTGCCGCACCGGGTATCCATATGCAGGGAAATATCGCAGAAGTTGGAATACTTAATATTATGGATGTCCGCGTTCATGCCGTCTGGCAGCAGGCGGACAAAATACTCGTCCTGATAAAAATCTTCATAAGCCTTCCGCACCTGCGCCTTGGTGACATCCGGCTTCAGCCTTCCGTAGCAGGTGGATAAGATTCCCCGGTTCACCGGCAGCAAATGGGGCACAAAAGTGACATGCACCTTTTGCCCGGAAAGGCGAGACAGCGTCTGCTCAATCTCTGGAGTGTGCCGGTGGCTGGCCACCTTGTAGGCGTGCAGGCCCTCGTTTAAATCCGGGTAGTGGGTACCCTGGGAAAGGCCGCGGCCTGCCCCGGTCACACCAGATTTGGAGTCAATGATAATTCCCGTCAGCTCAATCAGGCCGTTTGCTACCGCCGGCGCCAGAGCCAACGGCGCCCCAGTCGTATAGCAGCCCGGATTGGCAATAACCCTTTTTCCGAGAATATCCTTACGGAACAGCTCCGGCAGTCCGTAAACCGCCTTTTCATGGAGCTCCTTATCCTGATAGGTTCCGCCATACCATTTCTGATATTCTTCCTCGCTGTCCAGCCGGAAATCCGCGCCAAGGTCGATAAACGCCTTGCCTTTCTCGTCACAGGCTTTGGCCAGCTCCTGGGAAAGCCCATGAGGCAGAGCGGCGAATACCACGTCGCATTTGTCCACCACCTGGCCGGCGGTTTCACAAACCATATCGCACAGATTGAAGTAGGCGGGATACACCTCACTGATTGCCTTTCCCTCAAAGCTGACAGAGCTGATGGCCGTAACCTCCGCCTCCGGATGGCTCAGCAGCAGCCGCACCAGCTCAGAGCCGGCGTAGCCGGTGGCTCCGACAATTCCCGCATGTATCATAAATAAATCCCTCTTATCTATCGTTTAAATTTTGTGTAGTGGGAGCAGACGGAAGCAGCACAAAGCGCCTGTCCTGCGGCCGCCAGTCAGAAGGGCTGTCGGCATGGTTCAAGCGCCCGGCTTGGGTTCATGCCAGGCGGCGCATAGGGCGGCCGCCCTTTACGGTCTCCGTCCGCGCGCCTTTTATCAGCTTTCAGAGGCGGCATCCTCCCGAAGCAGGCCTCGCACCCGCTTTACCTGAGCCAGCACGCTTTCCCTCGCAGGTCCTCCCAGCACGCTTCTGCCGTTGACGCAGTTTTCTAAAGAAATGGCCTCATAGACGCCCTGGTCAAAGGCCTCGCATACCGTTTGATATTCCTCCATCGGCAGAGTTTCCAGGGTTTTCCCCAGTTCAATACACCGGGCGACCAGAGTTCCGGTGGCTTTATACGCATCCCGGAAGGGTAAGCCCTTTTTTACCAGATAGTCGGCGCAGTCGGTGGCGTTGATGAACCCTCCGGCCGCTGCCTTCCGCATATTCTCAGGAAGCACCTTCATGGTGGCCAGCATCGGGGTAAAGGCGGTCAGGCACATCTTCACCGTTTCCACGCTGTCAAAAATAGCCTCCTTGTCTTCCTGCATATCCTTATTATAGGCCAAAGGCAAGCCCTTCATGACCGTCAGCAAAGCAGTCAGGTTGCCAAACACCCTGCCGGATTTCCCCCGGACCAGTTCGGCGATATCAGGGTTTTTCTTTTGGGGCATGATGCTGGAGCCGGTGGAAAAAGCGTCATCCAGCTCTACAAATTTAAATTCCCACGAGCACCAGAGGATGATTTCCTCAGAGAACCGGGACAGATGCACCATTACGATGGATAAGGCCGCAGCCAGCTCCATGCAGAAATCCCGGTCGGAAACCCCATCTAGACTGTTGCGCATAGTATCAGAAAATCCTAGAAGCCGGGTGGTGACAGTCCGGTCAATGGGATAGGTGGTAGAAGCCAAAGCGCCTGACCCCAGCGGATTGACATTCATACGCTTTACCGCGTCCTGAAGCCTGCTCAAATCCCGAAGGAACATCTCGGCGTAAGCCATCAGATGGTGGCCAAAGGTGATGGGCTGGGCGCGCTGCAGGTGGGTATAGCCAGGCATTACCGTGCCGGCGCAGGCTTCGGCCTGGACGCAGATAGTCTCAGTCAGTTCTTTGATCTGTTCCAGCAGGCCCTGGGCCTCCTCTCTCAGATAGAGCCGGATATCCAGCGCCACCTGGTCGTTCCGGCTTCTGGCGGTATGCAGCCGTTTACCAGTATCTCCCAGCCGGCGGGTCAATTCACCTTCCATGAAAGTGTGAATATCTTCCTGGGTCATGTCGATTTCCAGCGTCCCGGACTGTAGATCCTTTAAAATCCCTTCCAGCCCTTGGCAGATTGCGTCAGCCTCGCTTTTGTCAATGACTCCGCACTGCCCCAGCATGGTGGCGTGGGCGATAGAGCCCTCGATATCCTGCCGCGCCATTTTACAGTCAAAAGAGATAGAGGAATTAAAATCATTGGTTTTTTGATCCAGTTCCTTTTGGAACCGTCCTGTCCATAACGGCAAATTGATTCACCCTTTCCCCAGGTTGAACCTGGACTCATTTCGCGCTCAGGGGTTGGCGGTATCCATTGGCCTTCTCCCACGCGCCGCTGTCTGTTCGCTTCCTTCAGCTGTTTCCCCAGGTTGAACCTGGACTCATTTCGCGCTCAGGGGTTGGCGGTATCCATT
>ERZ772872.3884-NODE-3884-length-10854-cov-4.372812_pt1 | contig 10854 bp, 7 predicted proteins | sample MGYA00512132_ERZ772872 | MGnify/ENA primary metagenome ERZ772872 (study PRJEB29015, sample SAMEA2737724) | human gut metagenome | biome: human gut; feature: human-associated habitat; material: faeces | place: China | collected 2012 ... | reverse complement strand
TGAAAAGTGCGAACATAAAAATAGTTTCATCAATATTCTCCTTTATAAATTCCGAGTTGTTGAACCAAGCTGAGTATACCACACCATCCCGCAAAGCGCCAGCAAAACAAAAAGAACAACCGACCGAAACAGATGGTTCTTGTCCTCGGGTGGAGGATGGTCCATCCGGAATTTCACTTCTCAAGCTCCTGCGAGTTTCCGAAGTGCTCTTGTTGGGGCGTGCCTGCTCCAAACCCTGCCAGGAACGAGTACGGCAAACTGGAAGTTATCGTTTGTTTTTCATATTGCTAAAAGTAAGAACAACGCAAACAGCTATAACTACTGCTGCGACGATTAAAAGCATATCGTTATGAAAATACAGACTCAATAACAACAAAACCAAATCTATGATTTGCAAAATTGGTAATAATTTTCTCATCTGCTTTTCCTCCTATACTACTTTTTAGTGTAATTTTATTCTCCCATTTTTGGTCTCTTCTCTACACTTTTCCGCTTCCGCCACATACCGTACATTTCTTCGCTCCATGACAGAGAATACAATCATCCGTGATCACACCCTTGCCATGACAAATTAAACACGGCTTTCCATGTGAACCGCCACAGAGTTCGCAGACAATTTTCCCTGCGCCGCCACAATGTCTGCATGCAGAACCATCCGGCTTTCTCCGTCGAAAAAGTTTCCACCGTTTCTGTCCCCATGACTGCTTCTGCATCACGTCTTTCTTCAGAACTCTGTTCGGTCGCTGCGATCGTCTGATCACTCACTTCTTTTCCACAGGAAGTTACAGTAAACAACATCACCGCAAGACAAAAAAAGACTCCCAGATCACGCACCTTATGTCTCATTCAAGCCTCCTATCTCCATAAAAGGAATATACTTGAAAAATCTTAACATAACATTACACGATCCGGGAGTTTACATATGTCTCAATCGTCACGATCAGCCTTTTTTTCCGGTTTCCATGTATAATAAAACTGGATCAGGCCAATCCTTGAATTTGTATCTGTTTTTTTGTTGAGCGATGAAATATATCGATATAACATTGCCCTTGAAATATAAAGCCTATTTGCGATCTCCTGCACCTCCTCATCCGATGCCAAAAGCATTTTCAACACCTCCTGCTCCCGTTCTGTCAGCGCATAGGTATCTGCAAATGCTGAAAAATAATCCTGCTCCTCTTCCTGTTTCCGCTCCTGATCAGGCAATTCCACATCCGTCTGTCCCATCACCGTGTAAATATAAATCGCAATGCTGATCAGCACAAATAACCCGATCGATGCGATCATGATCTTCGTACTGTCGCCGGACCGGATCAGTGCTACTGAAAAACTTCCAATGAGTATGGCGCAGAGATTGTTCACTGCTCTTCCCATGCCAGCCCAAAACTGCGGCACTCTCATATACCCCGCCAGCCGCACAAAACCGGTCGAGAAAAACACAACAAAGAAGCCTGCCGACAGATAAAACACGATCAGCCCAAGCAAAAAAGAGCCACCGGAAACGATCACAAGTATACACACCGTGGAAAGCAGCGTCACGCAGTACATGATAAGGTTCCTGTATCTGCCTTTTCCATAATCAAACAACACACCTGACACAAGTCCGCTGACCGCCAGGATCAGTCTTGGCCACTGTCCGATATCCATACTTCCACCTGCATGCCCTAATGTCACTACATTGTCTAATGTTGCAAAAATACAGGTCATAAGGGCGACTGTGAAAATGAGCATAACTGCCGCTGCATACGGATGTCTGATGGGATCTGACTCATATAGGTTCCGCTCCATCAGGCTTTCTGCCACCTTCCTTTTCTCCACCAGAAAAAGAAGTGCCCAGAATGCCACAGTCAAAATCACCGCTTCCACTGCTGCATTATGGATCAGATTATTTTCAAGAAACTGTAAAAAAAGTCCGATTGCATACGATACCCCCACCGTTTCCGCCAGATGTTCTTCCATACCATAGCGGCACGCTGCCCGGTAGTGTACCAGACTTCCGGCTATTCCAAGCAGCACATATAAAATCAGTCCTGCTGCAAGTATGGTGAGAAATGCCCCTATGGGTTCCACCGCACCAGACAGAACCCCGTAGACAAATGCCTTCCCCTCCTTCATGCCTTCTGCTTTTAATGGAAGGGAAATGATCGCTCCCTCTGGAAAGTTCTGAATGGCAATTCCCACTGATAGTGCCAGAGCTCCAAGAGCTGTGATGCTGGTTTCCCCGGACATCCATCCGGCATAGACCACGCCCACTTCCATTCCTTCCGGAATATTTCAAGGAAATAAAGTAAACATTATTGGTAATGGTGTGGTACTGGATCCGGCTTTGTTCAAGGCTGAGGCTGAAGCTTTGGAAGCTAGCGGACACCCCCTGAAAGAACGTTTGCACATTTCAAAGAAAGCTCATTTGATTTTGCCTACTCACCGCATTCTGGATGCTGCTTATGAAGCTGCTAAAGGAGATGCCAAAGTGGGAACTACCGGAAAAGGTATAGGTCCTACTTATACTGATAAAGTGAGTCGTAACGGTGTACGTGTAGGTGATATCCTTCATAATTTTGAAGAAGTGTATGGAAAGGCAAAGGCACGCCACGAACAGATCTTGAAAAGTCTGAATTATGAATATGATATAACCGAACTGGAAAAACAATGGTTGGAGGGTATCGAATACCTGAAACAGTTCCATTTGGTGGACAGTGAACACGAAATCAATAATCTTCTGAAGTCGGGTAAGAGTGTGCTTTGTGAAGGTGCGCAGGGAACGATGCTTGATGTTGATTTCGGTTCTTATCCTTTTGTCACTTCTTCAAATACTATTTGTGCCGGTGCTTGTACCGGTTTAGGTATCGGTCCTAATAAAATTGGTAATGTATACGGTATCATGAAAGCGTATTGTACCCGTGTGGGGGCAGGTCCTTTCCCTACCGAACTGTTTGATGAAACTGGTAAGAAAATCCGCGATTTAGGTCATGAATATGGTGCGGTGACAGGTCGTGAACGTCGTTGTGGCTGGATTGATCTTGTAGCTTTGAAGTATTCTATCATGGTAAACGGGGTGACTCAGTTAATTATGATGAAGAGCGATGTGTTGGATGATTTCGAAACCATCAAAGCATGTGTGGCTTATAAAGTAAATGGGGAGGAAATTGATTACTTCCCTTATGATATTAGCGAGGGGCTGGAACCTGTATATGCGGAGCTGCCCGGATGGAAGACTGATATGACCAAGATGACCAGTGAGGATGAATTCCCGGAAGAATTCAATGCGTATGTCACTTTCTTGGAAGAACAGCTGGAAACCCCGATCAAGATTGTTTCGGTAGGTCCTGATCGTGATCAGACTATTGAACGCTATACGGAAGAATAATAGAGAAGAATCTTATAAGATAAAAAGAGATGCTGTTTTCCTTTGGAGGCAGTTTCTCTTTTTTTGTATACATCTATCTGTTTCTATGTATATTTGATAAAATTGTAACATCTATAATGATACCCATGTAAGATAATATATCTTTCGTCTTTATCGTATATCTTTCCGGTTACTATTTAAGATGTGTGTGGAGCATCAATTGTGCATTATTGCGTATTATTGTGCCAAATCGCGTCATTCCGTCTGGGATTCTTTCTATATTTGTCATCAATAAAAAATATCGATATGGCATTACAAACAACCGGATTGGAATTTTTCTACCTGAGTGTGGATTTCTTCGAGAATGATAAAATATTGTTGGTGGAACAAGAGTTGGGCTACATTGCTTGTATTGCATTTATTGGCACGTATTTACCACAAAGGATGTCTTTGCTGTTGGAGAGAGGATAGGTGTCTGCTTTTTACTCGCAGATTGTCCGAAGGATGTACGGCCGATTATGTACAGCAAGTAGTGGATGCACTGTTGGAACGTGGATTTTTTAGTAAAGCCCAATACGAAAAAAATGGAATTCTTACTTCGGAAAGTATACAGGACCATTACTTTGAGGCGGTACAACAACGGAAGTGTGTAGAGGTGAGTACTGATTACTTGTTGATAGAGATTTCAAAATACAAGAATTTGTATGTGGATGGTAGTAACGTAGGCATTTCAACGGAAAATGTGGACATGAAAACATGAAGTTACAAAGTAAAGCAGAGCAAAAAAAGAAAAGGACTCCTCTTCATTTTGTTCTCCAGAAAAGAAGAGGATTTTTGCGGAGAAAGAGACTTTTTCTTCTATTCCTGTAGATGGAAAATGCAGAAATGTTTCCGGACCAGTTGAAGCTTTGCAGCAGTGAGGGATAGGAGATAAGATAGTAGGGTACTGTGATTATGGTGTGATAGGGCATCCGATATGGCAAATATTAGCTGATATGCGTATGTCAGGTGGAAGGTTATATCAATTGTTAGCCTTTATTGGGGCGCGCCTGCGAGTTTGACCGATTAGAATTTAGTAGATTGATAAATACTGTAATTGTGTAATAAAGAAAACGATTGATCGTTTTATGGTTCATATAAGTAGAAAATAAATAGAATATTAAATAGATAATAGCCTGATTTTTAGAGTGCTGATTATGCTAATGGTAGAGTATAAGTAGAAAGTGACTAAAAAAATAGTTATAATATATTGTGTATCAAGTAAAAGGGAGAAATAATATAAGTATGGTGGACTGAATGAATAGAGGGGGAACGGTAAGCATAAGTTCTTTTGGAACTCATTTTATCAATAACATTGCAAAGATATAAAATTTTATTAAAAATAAAAGAATAAGGCTATTATTTTTGTCTATAATATTTTTTATTCATAAGTATTATTTAGTTGCGATATTTGTTAAAAGTAGGGTATTTATTTCATTTTGAGTATGAAATGATGTAAAATACATGAAAATTGTCAAGAAAATCACTTTTTTTCTTTGGTAATCATTTTCTTCTTTATATATCTTGTTCCCAATAAAGTAGTCTGCTACTTTTTATTTCTTTAACTATTAGCTCCCTGTGTGAAATTACTCTTTTAACAGTTGAATATCTTTGGAACGACTAAGATTAAGACGTTTTTTATAAGAAATGGATTCTTGTATTTTCCTCTTTTGTAGAACTGAGTTCCAAAAGAACTTGGATAATGTTTAATTAAAAGAGAGTGAGTATGAAAGAAAAAGTGTTAATGTTACTAGCTTGTCTGTGGTTGGGTATCGGCTTCTCTATGGCTCAAGCGCCTAAAACAGTTGCAGGAGTTGTAACTTCTGCGGATGATGGTGAGCCGATAATAGGTGCGTCTGTTTTAGTGGAAGGGACTACTATGGGAGCAATTACGGATGTGGATGGCAAGTTTGCTATCAATAATGTTCCTACAGATGCCAAAGCGCTGATTGTTTCTTATCTGGGTATGATTACTCAGCGAGTTGGAATTCAGCGTGGTACTATTACTGTAACAATGAAGTCGGACACAAAAGTGTTGGATGAAGTGGTTGTAACTGCTCAAGGATTGAACCGTAAACAAAAAGCGTTGGGTTATTCTACACAAAAGGTGGCAGGTGAGGATCTAACTATTTCACGACAGACCGATTTGGGTAATGCTATGGCCGGTAAAGTGTCGGGAGCACGTTTTATAGGTGGTGCTAGTTCAGGTTTTGATGCAGGTACTATTATTTTGCGTGGTGCAGGTTCCATTCCTTCTTCGTCCCAGTCGGATAATCCGGCCAATGAACCTATTTATGTGGTAGATGGTGCTATCACTAACAAAAACTCTATCAATATGGATGATGTGGAAAGCATAAACGTATTGAAAGGTCCCGCGGCTACTGCCCTTTATGGTTCGCGTGGTGGTGCAGGTGCTATCATCATAACTACTAAGGCGGGACAAAGTGAGAAAGGGTTGCTTGAAGTAAGTCATACATTGCAGGCCGAAACTTACTATAATCATTTCAATATGCAGAAGCTGTATGGTGGTGGAGGATATGGAGGTACGGAAAAAGGTAACAGGGCTCAGGATATTTATGATTTGTATAGTGGTGATATTCCCGGTTTGCAAGGTGCTTATGTGTACGATTATAATGAGGACACTTCTTGGGGAGCTGCATACGATCCGGCTGTGAAATATGTCACTCCGTTGTCATTAGACGAAACCAGTGGTCATTATGGAAAACCAGCCACTTGGCAACATGGATTGGATTTGAGAGATCTTTATCGGACTGGTGTAACCAATACAACCAACGTTTCGTTTTCAAAGAGTGTGAAAGATTTTAATACCCGTGTTTCTTTCACCAATAGCTATCGTACTGGTGTGCAGCCCAATTCGGATGCTATTCGCCGTTTCTTAGGGTTCAAGACAAATTTCAAACCCACACCGTGGATGAATGTGTCATTGGATTATAAATATACTTATCGTCAGGATCATAATGCTGCCGAAAGTGGATATAACGGTTCACGTACCGTTTTGCAGGAATATACCCAATGGGGACAGACCAATGTCAATTTAAAAGATTATAAGGACTATAAACGTCCGGACGGATCATGGAGGACGTGGAATATCAACAGTGTGAATAATCAAAGTGCTGCATTCCATGATAATCCGTATGCTTTATTTTATGAATATAATCATCGCACCATTTATCAATGGAATGTATTCAGTGGTGATGTGTCTGTGGACCTTCCTTATAACTTGAAGGCAGGGGTACGCGTAAATGGTAACATACGTGGTTACAAATTGGAACGAGAACGCCCTTCAGGATCTATTAATTTCCGGTCAAATTATCGTCAGGATCAAAGCAGTTTGATTGATTTGACTGTACAAGGACGTTTAACTTGGGGACAATCATTTTTTAAAGATAAACTAACGGTAGACGCAGCTCTTTTTGCAGAAGCACGTGACTATACGTACGATAATTTATATGCATACACCAATACGAATTATGATTTGTCTTTGGACGATTACTATAATTTGGCTGCTTCATCGGGTACTATTGCTTTAGCCTATAATGAGAAAACACATTACAAAGAACGTAGTGTTTATGCCACAGCTACCATGGGCTGGGATGATACTTATTTTCTTGACGCTTCTGTTCGTAACGATATGTCTTCCACATTGAGTCCTAATCATAACAGCTATTGGTATGGTGGCCTTTCCGCTTCTGTCCTTGCTCACAAATGGGTGAATGCAGAATGGCTGAACTTTTGGAAACTGCGTGCTAGTGCGGCTCAAGTAGGTACTACGCTCAATGCTTACAATATTTATCCTACTTATTCGCTGGATACCAGTTATGGTTCACATGTTACAATGTATGAACCTTCTTCTCAGAAAAATTATAATATCGAGCCGTCTATTTCCACTTCGTATGAAATAGGTACGGAATTCCGTTTGTTCAATAATCGTTTATGGGGTGATTTCAACTATTATACCCGGGATGACAAAGATCAGATAATCTCCGTAACCTCTGCTCCGCAATCGGGGTATTCCACTCGTAAGATGAATGCTGGTTTAATTCGTAATCGGGGTGTTGAATTGAGTTTGGGCGGGATGCCTGTTTCCACTAAGAACTGGAAATGGGAAATGAATTTCAATATAGCGAAGAATAGTAATAAACTGGTGGAACTAGCTGATGGAGTGGATTCTTATTCTATTTATTGGACTTCATTCACAACTCGTTTGTATAATTATGCTATGGTTGGTAAATCACTTGGTGTGATAACCGGTAATACATGGGAACGTGATGACAATGGCAATATAATCTTCCATGAATTGAGTGCTTCGCAGAAGGCGTTGTATGGTGGTGAATATGTACCTACTTACAATCAGAATACACTAGATGAACTGGGTAACTTCCATCCGGATTTCACTGGTGGTTTTAATACTAGTATCAGTTTTAAGAATTTCCGTCTGTCGGCTAATATTGATTTCTCTGTAGGCGGACAGATTGTATCCTATACTAATATGTGGGGTAGCAGTAGCGGTATTCTTGATAAAACAGCTGAACTTAATGACCGTGGCGTCAATGTTCGTGAACCGGTAAGCAAAGGTGGTGGTATCCACATGACTGGTGTGGATCAGAATGGCAATAAGGTAGATACCTATGTCAATGCTAAACTATATTATACCACAGCTTCCCGTGTATGGGAAGAATGGGTGTATGACCGTACTTACGTGAAACTTCGTGAAGTGTCATTGTCGTATGTTTTCCCGTCACAAACTTTGAAGAAACTAAATATCGGTCTGAGTCGTGCCAGTGTGGCAATTAATGCTTCCAATCCATGGTTGATCTACTCAGCTTGTCCTAATGTGGATGTGTCTGAAATTGGTATGGGATATTTTGAAGGTGGTAATGCCGCTGCAACCCGTTCGATAGGTTTTACCGTTAATCTTGCTTTTTAAACCATAAAACGAAGAATCATTATGAAATATATTAAATTATTACTTTTATCTCTGAGTTTTGCAGCAACATTCACAGCGTGTGATATGACTGACTTTGGCGATATTAACAAAGATCCCAATGAACCGTCGGAGGCTAATACTGGTATGTTGTTTACATACGCTTGTACTTATGTGAAATACTTCTCTATGAACTCAAATTATTATTACCCGTGGACGCAAATGTATCCGGGGTATATGTCCGAGAAAAATAATAATCAGTATGGTGCGTTTGGCGGACCTACTATGAGTACAAGTTCTTATTATCTTTATCCGTTGAAGAACTGCCAGAAGATTATTGACTTTAATAGTGATGAGGCTGAAAAAGGTAAACCTGCCATTGTACAGTTTGGTGATAATGCTAATCAGATTGCGGTTGCACGTACATTGATGGGATTCATCTATATGCACCTTACAGATGCTCTAGGGCCACTTCCTTACACAGAAGCATTTCAGGCAGGTGAGGAAAATTTTACTCCGGTATTTGATTCACAGGAAACGATTTATGCTAAGTTAGATGCCGATTTGAGGGAAGCGTATAATCAGTTTAATGAAAGTGGCTCGTTGAGCACAGCCGACATCCTGTTCGATGGTGACATTCGTGCATGGAAGAAACTGAATGCTTCTACCCGTATGATGCTTGCTATAAAACTGGCAGATGTGGATCCTGCCGAAGGACGCTCGCGTTTTGCTCAAGCTTACGCTGATGGCGGTATTGAAGAAAATGCCTATAATTTGAATTATACTTTTGAGGCCAATACTGTGGGATATTTATATTATAATGGCGTAAACCATAATTATAATTTTGTTCCTAATAAGTATTATGTAGATCAGTTGAAGGAATTGAAGGACAACCGTCTGTTCTCTACTTGTTCGCTGATTCCTTTTGGCAAGACACAGGCAGAGGCGGGCGTGACGGATGAAGACCTGAAGAATTTTGATAAATACCAAGGTATGCCTTTGGGTATTGAGTCTGCAGATGTGAACACGTGGAATAAAGTCTGCTGTTTTTATAATCCTTCTCTCACACAGGTAACCTCTACTTTCCCTATTATTACTGCTTCTCGTATGCTACTTATCGAGGCTGAAGCTGCTCAGCGTGGCTGGATTCAAGCTGATCCTGCCCAACTTTATGCAGCCGGTGTGAAGGCATCATTTGAACAATGGGGAGCCGAAGGTGTTGATGAATATTTGGCACAGGAAGCAGTTGCTTATACGGGTACTGATGCTGATAAAATTAATAAAATTGCTCTTCAGCGCTGGATCAGTGGCTTCATGGCTGATGGTTTTGAGGCATGGTCTGACTGGCGTCGTTTTGATATTCCGAAACTAGAAGTCGGTCCGGTTTGTACAACGATTGATCACATCCCTTATCGCCATCAATTTGATAGCGAAATTTATCAAGGTAATCTTGAAAATTATGAAGCTGCCGTGAAAGCAGATTTGAATGGTGATGATAGCCGTGAGCAACGAGTATGGTGGAATAGAAGATAAGATTTGAAGTATATAATTCTCTTTAAAGTTTCGTTTAAATATAGGGGACGCTTGTACGTATGGCTATGGCCGTCCTACTGGTCGGTTTCAATATCGCCATCAAATTGATGTTTAAATCTCTGCGCGATGAACAGACTTTGAAAGAACTGGAACATAAACGCCTGCAATCAGAACTGGAATATCTGAAATATCAGATAAACCCCCATTTTTTTATGAATACGCTCAATAACATCCATGCTCTGGTAGACATCGATGCAACGAAAGCGAAAAAAGCATTGGTAGAACTTTCTAAGCTGATGCGTTATGTACTGTATGAGACCAGTAATAAGACCATCTTGCTTTCTCGTGAGATACAGTTTTTGGATAATTATATCGAATTGATGAAACTCCGGTATATAAATAAGGTGGGTATTGAAGTTTCTTTACCGCATGAGGTGCCGGAAGTACAGATTCCGCCTTTACTTTTTATCTCTTTTATAGAGAATGCCTTCAAACACGGTGTCAGCTACCGTAAAGATTCGTTCATCCATATTTCTATGGAACTGGATGGAGACAAGCTCCTTTTCCGATGTAGCAACAGTAATCGGCGGAAAGAAGGTGGACAGTATCACGGTATCGGTCTTGAGAATATTCGTAAACGTCTCCGGTTACTTTTTGGAAACGATTATACACTTTCTATTGATGAGACGGACGACTGTTTTAGTGTTTTACTTATAATACCTCTTTTATGATGAAATGTCTGGCTATTGATGATGAACCGTTGGCGTTGGCACAATTATCGGAATATATTTCCCGGGTTCCTTTTTTGTCCTTAGTGAAGTCTTGCCACGATGCATTCGAAGCTATGGATGTATTGGCACGGGAAGAGGTCGATTTGATATTTGTGGATATAAATATGCCCGATCTTAATGGGCTTGATTTTGTCCGTTCGCTGGTGGTAAAACCACTGATTGTGTTTACTACTGCTTATTCGGAATATGCCGTTGAGGGG
>ERZ772872.3883-NODE-3883-length-10855-cov-2.694630_pt1 | contig 10855 bp, 10 predicted proteins | sample MGYA00512132_ERZ772872 | MGnify/ENA primary metagenome ERZ772872 (study PRJEB29015, sample SAMEA2737724) | human gut metagenome | biome: human gut; feature: human-associated habitat; material: faeces | place: China | collected 2012 ... | reverse complement strand
TCTTTTTAAAGATTGGGATTAAATCTTAAGAGGATACCTTTTTCAGTGCCCTCGTTTTTAAGGCTCTCCCTTTTGCATAAGCTTATATATAATAATGTATAGGATTTATCGAATTGCTTCTACTTCTTCCGTACGCAAAGGGATCTTCTTTCCTAATAGACGAGCGCCGTTCTCGGTAATCAGATAGTCTTCCTCGTTACGTATGCCACTGAAATCTTTATATGTAAACAACTTCTCGTAATTGATGAATTCGGTGAACTTGTTCTGGCTTCTCCAGAGATCCATCAGTTCGGGGATAAAGTAAACGCCCGGCTCGATAGTCAGGACAAAGCCCGGTTCCAACTTACGTCCGAGGCGGAGAGACTTGCGTCCGAACTCCGTGCTCTTCGGCTGACCGTCATATCCGACGTAGACTTCGCCTAAGTTTTCCATATCGTGAACGTCCAGTCCCATCATGTGTCCCAGGCCACAAGGCATGAACATGGCATGAGCACCGGCTCTGACTGCTTCCATCGGATCGCCTTTCACGAAGCCCAACTCTTTCAGGCCTTCCATGATCACTTTGCAGGACAATTCATATACATCGACAAACGGGATACCCGGACGCAAAGCTGCAACAGCTGCTTCGTGGGCAGCCACCTGGATATCATAGATCTCACGTTGGCGAGTGGTGAATTTGGCATCGGCAGGAATCGTTGACGACATATCGCCTGCATAACCCGACTCGACTTCCGCACCTGCGTCAATCAGGAACAGATCGCCCGGTTTCACTTTATTTCCGTGATAATGGTTGTGCAGCGTCTGCCCGTTGATGGTGGCGATCGTTGCAAACGACAGTTCGCAGTTGTTGGACTCTGCCACGCGATTCATTTCCGCTACTACTTCATATTCGTACATTCCCGGACGAAGCACCTTCATGGCGGTGATGTGCATATCGGCAGTCACGTCACAGGCTTTTTCTATTTCTACGATTTCTTCCGCCGACTTGTAGTTGCGCTGAGCTATGACGGCACGGATGAAAGGTACGGAACCTTCCTGACGTGCAGGTGGTATTCCGAGCCAGTCCATCAGTTTCAGTTTATGTTCAGGGCGGTAAGGACGCAGATCTGCGCACCATTATCCTGGTGCTTCAACAGATATTCATAAATTTTCTGCTCGCTGTTCAGTTTGATCGGATATGCTTCCGCCGGATCTGCGCAGATCGGCTCGCCGAGGCGGATGTCATAAAGGAATCTGGTAATGTAGATATCACAGGCTTTGTTCCAGAGTGCCGGGACAAATTCGCAGTCGGAAGGGATGCTCGCTTTGTCAAAGTGGCCGAACGCCAGGTGCAGAAGATTGTGCGCCATCACATAGCACCATTGTTCCGGCGACAGATTCGCCCGCATGTTGACGTAGATATCTCCATCTTTCGTAACACAGGCCAGACTTCCTTTTGCATTCAGATGGGAGGGTTTTGCAGTGATGTACCCATCCAGTTGATGGAACAGTGTATTTTTTTCCAGCAAACCAAAGCCGGCCTCCACTCTGCGGTACCCGGCCGGCTTTTCTTCTTCGCGGTAATACCTGCTTCGAACGTATGGCATCCTTTTCTCCTTCCTTTTTTCATCCGACGAGCCGCGGCAGATCACGGATGATTTCCATCATAAACCAGTCCGGCAGTGCCTCCGCTCCATCAGCTGCGACGGTCATCTGGGCGATTTCGAAATTGATGACTGCGAGTTCTTTGATCATGCCCTTGGCGCGGTACGCAAAGGAAAGCATGCCGCCGGAAATTCCCTGTTTGCTTTTCGGCAGTTCTGCAAGCAGTCTGGCGCGGAAGGACTGTGCGAGAAAATACAGCACATCCCGGTTTTCCGGCTTGTCCGGCCATTTTGCTTTCTGCGCGATAATGTCATCCAGGAGATGTGTGTTGCGCAGTGTTTTTGTGTAAGCAAGAAACATCCCCGCATGCTGTTCCAAGAGGCAGGCGTACGCCATCATTTTTAATGTTTCCTGCGAAATATCCTGCTCCCCGGCCCGGTATTCCTTCAACGCATCGCTCAGCATGTGCCAGGAACGCGGGGTGGAAAACGGTTCTTCGGTTTTCGGCGGTTCGGAAAAGAGGTGATCCGGCCGCTGGATGATATAGTCAATGACCCACGGATGGAGTCCTTCTGCCTGCGCCCACTTGATCCACTGTCCTACATCCGCTTTCAGCTGCACATGGAACATACGGTTTAAAAGGGCGGACGACATCGTTTTTACGATCGCGCTGTCCTCGGCACGGTTTCCTGCTCCGATCACAATGCTTCCCTCCGGAAGATGGTATTCTCCGATCCGCCGCTCATGGATCAGAGAATAGAAGGCTTTCTGCACTTCCTGCGTACAGGCGTTGAGTTCGTCCAGGAACAGGACATATGGCTCTTTTCTGGCGATCATTTTCGGCGGAAGGAATTCCGATGTCTCGCCCCGGATCTGCGGAATGCCAATGATATCCTCCGGCGCGAGCTGGCTTCCGAGGAGCGACACGCACGGCAGGCCGACTTCGTCTGCGAATTTTTCCACTAACGCGGATTTTCCGATGCCGGGTGCACCCCAGATAAAGACCGGCCGTACCGGCGCAACCTGAAGCAAAACTTCTAATAATTCATCCTGTGTTACACTAACTGGTAAATGCATCTGATCTACTCCCTTCTGTTCGGATCCTGTTTCTTTGTCAAAGCGGATATCCGCAAGCCGCTTCACTCCTTGCTTGATTCGGTTCAATCACTTTTTCCGCCCTGCCGTGATTTTGCTGTGCTGCATTACAATATTTCTCACTATATTTCTCTGTATTTTCCCGTTTCACTGTCATATTCCAGCACCGGAATTTTTCCGCTCCGCCAAGTGGTTCCATCGAGATAATAGTGACTCTGACCGTCGTGCCAGATACCGTCATATGTCCTGTTTCCGCTGATTTTTGCCGTGGAAATGTGGCCCGCAATCACATCCTTATGGAATGCTCCACGACTTACTGTTCTTTTTCCAACCATCAGCTCCCTGCTGGTCACGCACAGCCAGTCTTTTTCGCCCCATTCGGCAATTCCGGCGTGCACCAGAATCTGGCGCTCTGTTTCATAAAAATAAGGAAGATGGCACATCCAGGTAATCAGTTCCCCCGCATCTTCGAGCATCAGCCGTACTGCTTCTGCATTTCTGGAATCCTCTGAGAGGTGTGCTTCTTTTTCCAGAAACTCTTGAAAATGTTCTTCTTTCAGAAAGCTGTGCAGCGTTTCATAGTCTCCATCTGCATCCGATGCCAGCCATTCCCGGCTGCGATATCGCTCCACACTGCCGATATGCCGGTTGACATCCGCATATTCTTCCAGCCAGTCCAGCAGTGCTTTTTCATGATTTCCCATCAGGGCAATGACTTTTTCCGAACCATATTTTTCCTGCAATGCCCTGACTTTTTCCAGCACCGCCCGGCCATCTGGCCCATAATCTATGTAATCGCCCAACAGAATCAGCTGGTTTTTCCCCGAAAGATCTGTTTTTTTCAGAGCTGCCTCGAATGCCTCCAGAAATCCGTGAATATCCGACATCATATATCGCTTCATTGCTTTTCCTCTGTTTGTTTATACGTAGAAAGTTTCCTTCGTTTCCAGGCAAAGGCATCCCAGTCTTCCATTCTCAAAGCCGCAGCCGCAGTCACACAGATAGACGTTTTCTTTTTTATTCTTCCAGATGGATCCATTTCCCATGTTCTGATGGCCGCAGACGGAAATATATCCATGCACTCCCTCATGAAGAAAAACCTTGTACCACAAATCCCCCATCAGATAATAGTTGTCCAGTTTCCATTTCCCCGGTTCTGCCGTACAGGCATGGGCAAGCAGATACGGCTGACCATCTACCTCGATTTGCACCTGTACCGGCCAGGAAAGGATGCGCTCTGCGAGCTGCTTTAAATCAACTTCCGTCAGGCGTTCCTGTAAAAGATGGAAGGAATTGTACGGATACGGCTGCAGGAGGGCGCGGTCTCTCTCATCCATTCCGTAATAGCGGAAAATGTAATTGGCAAGCCAATGATCGTGGTTGCCGCGGATCACAGTACATTTTTTCCCCAGCTTCAATACCTGAAAATACACGCCCGCCGGGTCTGGATGATCCATGCAGCGGTCAAACAAATCACCAAGCAGATACAGGTGGTCGTCCTCTTTGAGATCAATTTTTTCCAGCAATTTCATGAACCGCCAGCTGTCGTTATGTATATCGGTAATAATATAGTGCATCCAAAATCTCCTTTTCTTTCGCAGCTTTCGTGTCAGCTCCTGCAATCTTCAAAGCTTTTGTTATCCGCTCATTTTTCCCAAAACGGCTTTCCTGCTTGTGTTTTGGCATGTCCTGTTTCAAAAATCTTCCCGCTTGTTCTGCTGGTTCCGAATCCCGGTCTTCTGATACTGGCATCATGGAACGTCTAAAATCGTTCACCCATTGTTGTCCGAACTGTAAAACTCTTCCCCCGTTTCCAGACAGATTGCCGCCAGCCGCCCTCCCGGGAAGCATGCGCCGCAGTCGATCGCAATGTGGTGATATTTTTTATAAATATACCCGGGATTATCATTTTCCGGAATCGTCTGCGTCGGTGTATGTCCTGTTACCAGATTTGTATCCGCAAAGTATTCCTTCTGATAATCTGGTCTGGCCCATACAAGATCGTGCAGGGAATATTCCTCGATCCTCTTTTCCGGTGTGAATCCACCCAGCCCTCCATGCACCAGCAGATACTGTTTTTCTCCCACTGTAAGCTCCTCATACAGACTGAAATCCTCCAGAAAATTCAGTACTTCCTCCCGCATCTCCGAATCCAGCGCCCGAAATTCCCGGATCGTAGCATCACCGCCGTTATACTTCCAGAGAACCAGATTGTCCAGCAGTTCAGCATCCACTTCCTCGATGGCAAGATCTGTGATTTCCTGACAGAGAAACCGCAGACATTCCAGCGCCATCACCTCATGGTTCCCCACGATACAGAACGCATTCGGCATTTCCATCAGTTTCAATACCACCTTAATCGGATGCTCACCCCGGTCTAAAACATCACCCAGAACATAGAGTGTATCTGTATCTTTCAATTCAATTTCTTCCAGCAGCTCCATAAATCTCTCATACTCACCGTGAATATCAGAAATAACGTAAGTAGCCATAAACAGAATCCTCCCTTTTTCATCCATACGAATCTGCATACGTTCTCCATTACCAGCTTATCTTACCATACTTCCTGTTTTTTACCGGACAAACTCTTGTCCCTCCTTTTTTTGCATAATGTACACTCTAGAGCGTGTCTGAAAAAGGCTTTTCGCAAGCTGCGAGTCCCAGTTTGTGGAAATGATTTTTCAGACACGCTCTAATACATCTTCTATTGAACTTTCCTTCATGCGAAATCCCTTTTTCTTGATACTATACCACATCTATTTTTTTCTTCATTGAACTACAAGTTTAATCCTCTTTTTCTTGCTGTTTTCTCGCATTCTATCAGCATTACGCGCTGTTTATACAGCGCCTTTTATTTCTGTACAATTTATTCTCTATATGCAAAAAAGGAACGTTCTATCCAAATCGTTCCTTTTTGTTTGTAGATTATTTTATTTTTCAAATTTCTCAATCACGCACGTATGCGTCTTCGTTTTCTTATCATAAACGCGTATTTGCCGAGTGTACAGTAATGCCCGCGTCCCCCCTTCGTCATCCCACCGTCAGGCGCAAAAAACCTCCCGCCGCACAGAGCACAAGTCCCCTATTTACTTAATACCCCGTCGACAGCCTTTTTCCATCCGGCATATTTTTTCTCCCGGATTTCATCGTCCATCTTCGGTTCATACACACTTCGTTTCATATTTCCCGCGAGTTTTTCCAGATCGTAGACCCCGGCTGAAATACCGGCCATATAAGCCGCTCCGATGCCGGAAAGCTCCTCCTCATCCGGAATATTTACGCGTTTATTCGTAATATCGCTCTGGAACTGCATCAGATATCCGTTTCGTGTCGGGCCGCCGTCTACACGGAGTTCCTCGATCCGCATGCCGGTATCCTGCTCCATCGCACGGACAAGGTCGGTGATCTGGTAGGCAATGCAATCGAGTGCCGCTTTTACCACCTCAGCTTTTCCTGTGGTGCGGGTAATTCCGCTGATCGATGCCGTTGCTTTCTCATCCCAGTACGGCGCGCCAAGCCCGGTAAATGCCGGAACCAGATACGTGCGGTCTGCCGGATTTGCCTCCCTTGCCAGTCCTTCCGTCTCTTTTGCCGAAGAAATCAGCTTCAGATCATCCTTCAGCCAGGTAATCACAGCTCCGGTGTAGTTCAGGTTGCCTTCCAGCACATAGTCCACCTTGCTGCCTCTTCCCCACGCAAGCGAAGTCACAACACCGTGGCTGCTCTGAATCGGCTTGTCTCCAATGTTCATCATCAGAGAAGAACCCGTTCCGTACGTTGCCTTGATCATACCCGGTTTTAAGCAGCCCTGTCCGAACAGAGCCGCATGAGAGTCGCCTAATACACCGCAGATCGGAACCGGCTCGGAAAACAATCCTTCCATCGTCGTGGTTCCATACACCGCATCGGAATCGCACACCCTGGCCAGCGCACAGACCGGAATCCCGAACATCTCACAGATCTTCTCATCCCATGCCAGTGTTTTCAAATTAAACAACTGCGTTCTCGACGCATTTGAAAAATCTGTTTTAAATGCATGATCCCCCGTCAGCTTGTAAACCAGCCAGCTGTCAATCGTACCCAGGCAGAGTTTCCCGTCTGCAGCACGTTTCTGTCTTTCTTCTCCGCCGTTTCGAAGCAGCCACGCCATCTTTGCAGCAGGAAAATAAGCCGAAAGCTGCAGACCCGTCGCCTCGCGGATCTCCTCTGCGTGCCCCTGCTCCGCAATCTCCTGCGCAATGCCACTTGCGCGGCCGCACTGCCATACAATTGCCTCTTCCAGCGGTTCCCCAGTCGCCTTGTCCCAGATCGCCGTCGTCTCACGCTGATTGCTGATGCCGATTCCGGCGATTTCTTCCGGTGCAACACCGGACTCTGCCACCAGCGTTTTTACCGTCTGTACTGTATTCCGGTAAATCTCATTCAGATCATGGGACACCCATCCCTTTTCATTGACAATCTGCCGGTGCGGCAGGTCGGTACGGCGGAGTAAATGTCCCTCCCCGTCAAAGAGCAGCGCTTTCGTTCCCTGCGTGCTCTGGTCAATTCCGATGATATACCTTTTCTCCATTTTTCCAGCTCCATTCTTAAAATTTTATAAATATCCAGATCCCCATCTCGAATAACGCTGAATACACCCTGTTTTTCAACACACCATGCGTCATTTTCTATTGTCGCGGCATTCACCCTGCCCCTATAGGCAAGATCTTTGGCGATTACCACACATTCCAACATCTTCCGCAGAACGATTTATTCCTGATTATATAGAAAAAGTTCCTGCGTTCCCGGATTTTCTTCCGCTCGGGCACGCAGGAACATGGCATACGCAGACCTGCGGCAGTTTACAGTTCCCTGCGGGCTATCGCATTCACCGCTGATTCCATTTCTGGTTAAGCCAGTAATTCTTTCGCTTTTTTTGCAATGCCCTCGGCATTCAGTCCATAATAGTCAAATACTTCTTTGGAAGTTCCCGTGATCACCGGCGCATCCGGCAGAGACATAGAAACGACTTTGCGCGGGCACTCCGCACCGACCACCTGGCTCACCATCGAACCAAGGCCGCCGAATGGAGCGTGCTCTTCGATCGAAATGACAACTTTTGCCTTCTTTGCAGCTTCTACCAGGCCCTCTTTGTCCAACGGTTTCACACAGTACATATCGAGCAGTCCTGCGCTGATTCCCTCTTCTTTCAGCATAGCAGCCGCATCAAACGCCGGGCGCACCATCTCACCGCAGGCTACCAGTAAAACATCGGTGCCTTCCGAGAGAACCGTTGCCTTATCCATCTCAAACGGGGTATTTTCTTCGCTGTAAATATCCGCAACGGCATTTCTTCCCACCCGGATATAAGCCGGTTTTTCATCGGTAAGAAGCGCCTCAACCAGTTTTGCTGTCTGGAAGCGGTCGCTTGGCAGATAAACGCGCATGTTCGGAATAGCTGCCATTGCTGCGATGTCCTGTGCAGAATGATGGCTCATGCCGAGTGCGCCGTAGCTCACACCGCCGCTGATGCCGATCAGCTTTACATTGGTGTTGGAGTATGCACAGTCAATTTTCGCCTGCTCATAGCTTCTTGTAGAAAGGAAGCACGCCGGAGATGCCGCAAATGCTTTCTTGCCGCATTTTGCAAGGCCGGCAGAAACGCTGACCAGATCCTGCTCCGCGATACCCATCTCCACAAACTGCTCCGGATACTCATTTGCAAACGGTGTCAGGGAAGCACTCCCCCTGGAATCGCTGCAGAGCACCACGATATCTTTATCCGTCTCGGCATGTTTCATTAAAACCTCGCAAATGGCCTGTCTGTTTGGAATCTTATTCATGACAGTGCCTCCTTTCTCTCATCCAGATCCTTCATGATCTGTTCTACTTCCTCCGGTGTCGGCACTTTATGATGCCACTCCGCCTTATTTTCCATCACAGAAGAACCACAGCCCTTCGTTGTATTTGCAATAATAACCGTCGGTTTTCCCTTACAGTGTTTCGCCAGCTCAAACGCATGAACGAGCGCGTCCATATCGTTGCCCGGTACGGAAAGAACATTCCATCCGAACGCTGCCCATCTCTCCTCCTGTCTGTCCTGTTTCATGACATCCTCGGTATTTCCGGAGATCTGTAGACGGTTGCGGTCTACGATCGCACAGAGGTTGTCCAGCTTGTAGTTTCCTGCGGACATTGCGCCCTCCCAGACAGAGCCTTCTGCCAGCTCGCCGTCACCCATAACGGTGTAGACACGGTAATCTTTTTTATCCATTTTTCCTGCCAGCGCCATTCCCACGCAGACCGGAAGTCCGTGGCCGAGAGAACCGGAATTCATCTCGATGCCCGGCAGTTTATTGTTCGGATGGCCGATGTACGGGCTGCCGAATTTGGAGAATTTTTCGATGACCTCTTCCATCGGGAAGAATCCCTTTGCTGCAAGTACTGCATAATATGCCTCAACGGAATGACCTTTACTCATTACAAAACGGTCGCGGTCCGGGTCGTCCATGTTCTCAGGGCTGATGTTCATCTCTTTAAAATACAGCGCTACAAGCACATCAATGACACTCATGTCACCGCCGATGTGGCCGCCCTTGCCGGAAACTACCATTTCCACTACTTTCTTCCGCAGATCATACGCCAGACAACTCAATTCCTTGTATTCACTCATGATTTTCATTCTCCTCTTAAATATGCTTTGACATCTTCCTCGATCGGATCATATAAATCCGGGGCAATGCCGATGTATTTGCATGCTTCATACAGAACCGGCACAACGTTCTCGTGGATACCGACACAGTGGTGGATGTACGGTCCTTCCACGATTTTTGCCTCCAGGCGTTTCAGGTTCTGTACCTCAACCCATACGTAGGTTCCCTTCGTGTAAGGTCCCTCGACACCTTTTGCATTTCCAAGCAGCAGAGAGTATTCTCCGTTGTCTCCGTCGAAACGTGCCAGTGTCATTTCACCTAATTTTGCCTGTGCCTCTACAGCGCCCGGATGGCTGAATGCCAGAGGATAACCGATCGTCGGTTTTTCCTGTGCAACAGAAATCGGCCACGGTCCGCAGTGCTGCAGCAGCTCGCCGTTCTCGTTGTCCGGGTGACGTACCGTCCAGTCAGCAAAGAAGCTTCTCTTGTCGTTTCTGCCGGCAGCCTCTACCATCAGAGCGGTGATGGCTCCGTGGATATCGGTCTCACAGACAACCGGAATTCCCTCTTCGTTCAGCAGTGAGTTTGCCGCACACGGCATGATGCCGATCTCACCCTGCAGCGCGTTCCAGCACTGGATCGCGATGGCATTGCAGGAATATTTTGCAGCCAGATTTTTCATCGCAACCTTCAGAGCTGCTACATTTTCCAGTTCTTCCGGTTTGATCTTTACACACATATTGGTATTGCAGTATGCAACGACTTTTTCTACCTCGCTGCCCTCTGCTTTTACTTTTTTCATCTCCGCAGTCAGTTCCGGAAGCGGAATCGGGGAAAGCTGGATGTTAAATTTTTCCAGCAGCTCGCCCTCGTTGCACATGGTGGACCAGAAATCGAACGGACGCGGTCCGATCTGAAGGATTCTGGTGTGGCGGAAGGTATCTACCACATTACATACAGCAAGGAAATCCTTGATGCCGCGCTCAAATTCCGGATCGGTCAGACGGCAGTTCGTCATATAGGTGAACGGAACACCAAAACGGCGCAGCACTTTTCCGGTTGCAAACAGGCCGCACTGGCTGTCGCGGAGACGCACACCGTTCTCATCCGGTCTCTCATCGCGCGGTCCCCAGAGGAGTACCGGAAGCCCCATTTCCTTTGCCAGTCTTGCACAGACATATTCCGTTCCGAAGTTTCCGTGCGGGAAGAAAATTCCCTTTACGTTTTCACGGCGGAATTTCTCCTGGATTTTCTCACGGTCCGCCTCATCGTAAAACAGACCCTCCTCATTGATGTCTGTGATATCGACAAATTCAACGCCGAGCTCTTTTAAACGCTCTCTCGTCAGGTTGGCGTATTTTACGGCATCCGGAGCGCTGAAAATACTTCTTCTCGTAGGTGCAAATCCGATCTTAATTGATTTCATATTCATTTCCTCCACTTAATTTTCTTTAAACTCTGCTAAATTATGTCTTGAATTTCCCTGTTCTTTATGGCTCTTATATTACTAAATTCTTTTGAACTTGTCAACATCTATTCAGCTT
>ERZ772872.3882-NODE-3882-length-10857-cov-3.835123_pt1 | contig 10857 bp, 10 predicted proteins | sample MGYA00512132_ERZ772872 | MGnify/ENA primary metagenome ERZ772872 (study PRJEB29015, sample SAMEA2737724) | human gut metagenome | biome: human gut; feature: human-associated habitat; material: faeces | place: China | collected 2012 ... | reverse complement strand
CGATCAGCTTGAGCAGCAGATGGAACAGGAGGGCGCACATGGCGAATGATCCTGTACTGAGAATGCTCGGCCTTGCACGCCGCGCAGGCAAGCTCGCCTACGGCGATGAGCTGGTGCGCGAGGTGTGCTTTGCCCACAAGGCAAGATGCGTGTTCCTCGCAGGCGACGCCGGCGCGAGCACGGCGAAAAAAGGTGCGTTCTACGCCGAGAAGGCGAATGTTCCCTGCGTGCAGCTGCCTCACGGTAAGATCGAACTCGGCACGTCGGTCGGCAAGTCCGGCTGCGCGATCGTTGCCGTGACGGATATCGGACTCGCCTCGTCCGCAGTTGAAAAGCTGGCGAGCGAGCACGAGGAGTATGCGGAGACTGCAAAGCTCCTCAGCGAGAAGAATGCACGCATCCAGTCCCGCAAGGGTATCAAAAAACAGAAGAACAAGGCGGAAACCGAGACGGAAAAGCCGGTTGAACCGGAAAAACGTGAGGAAATCCGCTCGAAAACGGCGGAGAAGCGCCCCTTCCGCAAGGCGGACGGCGAAAAACGCCCGTATCGTAAGGACGGCGAGCGCCCCTTCCGCAGGGCGGACGGCGAGAAACGCCCGTACCGTAAGGACGGCGAGCGCCCCTTCCGCAAGGCGGACGGCGAAAAGCGCCCGTACCGTAAGGACGGCGAGCGTCCCTTCCGCAAGGCGGACGGCGAGAAGCGCCCGTACCGTAAGGACGGCGAGCGCCCCTTCCGCAAGACGGACGGCGAGCGCCCCTTCCGTCGCGACAGCGCACGGAAACCGCATTTTACAGGCGAAAAGCGCAGCTTCCGCAACAAAACGTAACGAACGCGCGAAAGCGCGCATTCAATAGAGCCTGCTGTGCAGGCTCATAAAAACCGGGAGCATGTATCACGGTTTTTATACAGGAAAGCGGTTCTGTGTGCCGCGAAGCGACGCGCAGAACTGCGCCAAGGATTTGTCCGCGCCTTGCGCGGCACAGCCTATTCTCGCTCGAAAGCGTGGTTTCGAGCGAAATAAATTGGAGGTATTGCCCATGGCATTAGACAATAAATACCGGGTACACGAGGTCGCAAAGGACTTCGGTGTATCCACCAGGGAGATCACGGAAATTCTGACCAAGTATCGCACCGAGCCGAAGAACCATATGCAGGTGCTCGACGATGCTGATCTGTCGGTTATTTTTGAATATATGACCCAGCATCATCAGGTCAAGAACATGGAAAGCCTGCTCGGCGCACAGCAGTCCGAGCGCAAGGAGCAGCCTGCCGCGAAGCAGGAGGAGAAGCCGGCCGAGAAGGCGTCGGAGCAGACTTCGGCTTCCTCCAAGGTCAAGCAGGTACACCGCATCGATACGCGCGGCACCGGCGACGTAAACCTTGCAAAGTACGACGACCATGTCGATAAGCTGGTCGACGCAAAGGCGGAGCGCATGGAGTCCAAGGGCCCCAAGAAGCAGAAGCTCACCAAGAAGTCCGATCAGCGCTCCAAGCCGTTCGGCAACAAGCGCCGTCAGGAGGAGCAGGAGAAGATGCGCCGCCTGCAGCGTCAGCAGCAGATGGCAGCGCTCAAGAAGATCCCGGTCAAGGTCATGATCCCGGACGAGATCTCGGTCGGCGAGCTCGCTTCCCGCATGAAGCGCACCGCAGCGGACGTTATCAAGGGCCTCATCAAGCTCGGCGTCATGGCGTCCATCTCCGAGGTCATCGACTACGATACCGCAGCGATCGTTGCGGAGGAAATGGGCTGCAAGGTCGAGAAGGAAGTTCACGTTACCATCGAGGAGCAGCTGTTCGACGAGCACGAGGACAAGGAAGAGGAGCTGCAGCCGCGCGATCCGGTCGTTGTTGTTATGGGTCACGTTGACCACGGCAAGACCTCTCTGCTCGACGCGATCCGCAAGACCAAGGTCACCGCAGGCGAGGCCGGCGGCATTACGCAGCACATCGGCGCATACCGCGTCACGATCAACGACAAGCCGATCACCTTCCTCGACACCCCGGGCCATGCGGCGTTCACCTCCATGCGTGCACGCGGCGCACAGGTCACCGACATTGCGATCCTGGTCGTAGCAGCCGACGACGGCATCATGCCGCAGACCATCGAGGCGATCAACCATGCCAAGGCGGCAGGCGTTCCGATCATCGTTGCGGTCAACAAGATCGACAAGCCGGCGGCAAATCCGGACCGTGTGCTCCAGCAGCTGACCGAGTACGAACTCGTACCGGAGGAGTGGGGCGGCGACACCATCGTCTGCAATATCTCCGCGAAGTTCGGTCAGGGCATCGACAACCTGCTCGAAATGGTTCTGCTGACCGCAGAGATGGCTGACCTCAAGGCAAATCCGAACCGCAAGGCGCACGGCACTGTCATCGAGGCCAAGCTCGACAAGGGCCGCGGCCCGGTCGCTACCCTGCTCGTTCAGAACGGCACCCTGCACGCAGGCGATACCGTTATCGCGGGCACCTCTGTCGGCCGCGTCCGCGCGATGACCGACGATGACGGCAAGAAGATCGAGCAGGCAGGTCCGTCCGTTCCGGTCGAGATCATCGGTCTGGCCGAGGTCCCGGGCGCAGGCGACATCTTCGACGCTGTAGACGACGAGAAGATGGCGCGCGAGCTGGTCGAGCAGCGCAAGGACAAGGAGAAGGAAGAGCGCAACAAGCTGTTCCACAAGGTAACGCTCGACAACCTGTTCGATTCCATTCAGCAGGGCGAGATGAAGGAGCTCAACATCATCGTCAAGGCAGACGTTCAGGGTTCTGTTGAGGCGGTTCGCTCCTCGCTCGAGAAGCTGTCGAACGACGAGGTTCGCGTGCGCGTTATCCACGGCGCTGTCGGCGCGATCAACGAATCCGACGTTATGCTCGCCGCCGCTTCGGGCGCGATCATCGTTGGCTTCAACGTTCGTCCGGACCGCACCGCGACCGAATCCGCTGCACAGCAGGGCGTTGACATGCGCATGTACCGCGTCATCTATGATGCCATCGAGGAGATGGAGCAGGCGATGAAGGGCATGCTCGAGCCGAAGTTCAAGGAAGTCGTGCTCGGTCACGCAGAGGTTCGTCAGGTATTCAAGATCACCGGCGCAGGCGCGGTTGCAGGCTGCTATGTACAGGACGGCAAGATTCAGCGTAACGCTGAGGTTCGCGTAGTCCGTGACGGCATCGTATTCCACGAGGGCCACCTGAATACCCTCAAGCGCTTCAAGGACGATGTGAAGGAAGTTGCAACCTCTTATGAGTGCGGCATGAGCATCGAGAACTACAATGATATCAAGGAAGGCGATATCATTGAGTGCTTCGTGATGGAGGAAGTAAAGCAGTAAACTGCTTTTCTAAGGGGGACGCTGTCCCCCCTGGATACCCCTCCGGTTCCGAAGAAACCGGAGGGGATACCCCCCTCTCGTCCGCACGGCGGACGAGGCCGCGCCGCTGCGGCACGGGCAGTAGTATAAAAGTCCGGCGGAGCTGGACTTTTATGGGGAATTGAATCACGCACTGCGGTGCGTGTGAAAATGCGCGATAGCGCATTTTCCTATACGACCGGAGGGAATGTGCAGAGTGGAAATAGAGAATCATTCTCCATTTTCCATTCTCAATTCTCCATTATTTAACCAATCCTCACGAAGGAGGTTTGATTTGTAAAATGTCTACTCGAATTGATCGTATTTCCGAAGAAGTGATGAAGGCTCTGGCGGAGGCGATGCGCTCTGTCAAGGACCCGCGTGTGCAGGAGGCTATGGTTTCCGTGGTACACTGTGATGTTACCAACGATCTGCGTTATGCGAAGTGCTATATTTCCGTACTCGGCAGCGAGCAGCAGACCAAGGACGTGATGAAGGGCCTGAAGTCCGCGGCAGGCTGGCTGCGCCGCGAGGTTGGCCACAAGGTACAGCTGCGCTACGCGCCGGAGCTGGTATTTGAACTGGATCAGTCCATCACCCACGGTGCGCACATCTCCGAGGTGCTGCACGAGCTGAAAAATGAAGGCAAGCTGGGAGAGGAGGACGCAGAATGATCGTTGACGTTGCTGGCGCTGCTGCTGCGCTGCAGGCAGCGGACGACATTCTCATCCTGACTCACCGCAGACCGGACGGCGACACGGCAGGCTGTGCCGGTGCGCTCTGCCGCGGTCTGCAGCAGATTGGCAAGCGCGCATATATTCTGGAAAATCCGGAGATCACCAGGCGTTATGCGCCGCTGATCGTGCCGTATTATCCGCCGGAGGATTTCGTTCCGGCGTATGTGGTTTCGACCGATATTGCTGAGGAGAAGCTGTTTCCGGACACGGCAGAGCCATACAAGGGCAAGGTCGATTTGGTCATTGACCATCACGGCTCAAACGACGGCTTCGGCAAAAAAAACCTCATCCGGCCGGATGCAGGCGGCTGTGCCGAGGTGCTGTACGATGTGCTGACGGCGCTCGGTGTTAAGTTCACGGCCGACATTGCAGAGTGCATTTATATCGGTGTTTCGACCGATACCGGCTGCTTTAAGTTCTCGAATACGACCGCGCATTCGCATGCGGTAGCGGCGGCCTGCCTGACTGCCGGTATCGACGGCGGTGAGATCAACCGCGTGCTGTTTGAGACCAAATCGCGTCCGCGTTTTGAGATGGAGCGCATTGTATTTGATACGATGGAGTTCCACGAGAACGGCGCGATCGCGGTTGCCGTGCTTTGGCGCAGGGATATCGACCATGCAGGCGCGGATATGGACGATCTGGACTCGATTGCATCGCTCACGCGCCAGATTGAGGGCGTACAGATCGGCATCACGCTGACCGAGAAGCCAGACGGTACGGTTCGCGTTTCCGTCCGCACCACCAAGGAGATGGACGCGGCTGCTATCTGCAAGAAGGTTGGCGGCGGCGGTCATGTCCGTGCGGCAGGTGCAAGCTTCACCTGCGGCATGGCGGAAGCCAAGGCTGCTATGCTGAAGGCGGCAGAGGAGCAGTTTCATGCAGCAAAGTGACCTGAACGGCATCCTGCTGATGAACAAGCCGCAGGGCTTTACCTCACATGACGTGGTAGCCAAGCTGCGCGGCATTCTGCACACGCGCAGGATCGGTCACGGCGGCACACTCGACCCGATGGCGACCGGTGTTCTGCCGGTATTCGTCGGCGGTGCGACCAAGGCGGCAGATTTTGCCGCAGCGCAGGATAAGGAATACGTTGCCGGGTTCACGCTCGGCTACTGCACGGATACGCAGGATGTCACCGGCGAAATGCTCCAGACCAGCGAACGCTATGCCGCGGAATACGCGGTAAAGCAGATGGTGCGGCGCTTTATCGGTCCGCAGCAGCAGGTGCCGCCCATGTACTCGGCGGTCAAGGTGAACGGCCAGAAGCTGTACGACCTGGCCCGCAAGGGCAGGGAAGTGGAGCGTCCGGCGCGCGATATCATTGTGCACGAAATGGAGCTGCTCGACTTCGACGAGAATGCCCAGAAGGGCACGCTGCGGTGCAAGGTCAGCAAGGGCACCTATGTCCGAACACTGGTCAATGACCTTGGCGAAAAGCTGGGCACGCTGGCAGTACTGCACAGTCTGGAGCGCACCCGTTCGGGCGCGTATGAGCTGGCGCAGTGCCATACCTTTGCCGAGTGTGAGCAGGCGATGGCAGAGGGCACCATGCAGCAGCTTCTGCTGCCGACCGACAGCCTGTTTACCGATAGACCCGCCGTTTCGCTCACCGACGAGGGCGCAGAGCGCATTGCGAGAGGTGCAGTTGTGTTTCCGCGCCAGACCGACAGTCTGCCGGAGACCGCAGATACCATCTGTCGTGTGTACCATCAGGATAAATTCCTCATGCTCGGTCAGGTGAGAGAGCTGGATAAGGGCGGTTTGGGTCTGTTTGTATACAAAAACTTCCGATAAGTTTTTGCATACAAACAGAAATGGAGAATTGAAAATGGAAAATGGATAATGAAGGTATCGCGCCTTGCGCGATGATTTAATAAGCGCGAAGCGCCGCATTCATTCTCAATTCTCAATTTTCAATTATCAATTTTTTCAGGGGGATTCCCTTATGATAGAAGTTACAAAGCCGCGTGCCATCGCGCTCGGCTACTTTGACGGCGTGCATCTGGGCCATCGGGCGCTCATGCAGCGTGCGGTCGAGCGTGCCAAGCAAATCGGCGGCACGAGTGCGGTTTTCACGTTTGATGTGCATCCGGATTCGGTTGTCATGGGCCGTCAGGTGCCGCTGCTGACCGCAAATGCATATCGCACCGAGGAGATCAAAAAGCTCGGCGGTGTGGACGAGGTTATTTTCGGCCACTTTGACCATGAAATGCAGCACATGGACTGGCGCGATTTTATCCACAAGCTGCTCATCGGTCGCTTCAATGCGGGCTGGATTATCTCGGGACGCAATAACCGTTTCGGCTATAAGGGGCAGGGCAACGCAGAGGGCATGGCTATCGAGTGCGAAAAGGCCGGCATCGGCTATGACTGCATCGAGGATGTCAAGATTGACGGCATTGTGGTGTCCTCCACCTATATTCGTCAGCTGATTTCGCAGGGCGATATGGAAGGTGCGGCTAAGTTTCTCGGTCATCCGTATACGGTTTCCGGTATTGTGGAGCACGGACGGCGTGTCGGCACAAGCGTGCTGCAGGTGCCGACGGTCAATCTGCGTCTGCCGACCGAAATGGCGCTGCCGCCGTACGGCGTGTACGCAACCCGCGTTCTGGTGGACGGACAGAGCTATATCGCAGCGACCAATATCGGTGTAAAGCCGACATTTTTAGACGGCGGTGCACCGACCATCGAGCCGCATCTGCTCGACTTTGCGGGCGATCTGTACGGCAAGATGATCCATGTGGAGCTGCATAAGTTCCTGCGTCCGGAAATGCAGTTTGAATCGGTGGAGGCGCTCAAGACCGCCATCGAGGAAAATGTGCAGCAGACCAGAGACTTTTTCGCGGAAAAATAAGAAAAAACGGCATCGAAAGATGCCGTTTTTGCATCCGCAGAACCTCCGGTTGACAGCCGCAGGACCGCCCTGTATAATAATGGTACAAGGATAAGAATAGAGAGAAGAGAGGGAGACAGGATGAAGAAATCGGTCAAGTATGCGGCGGCAGCGGGATTGCTTGTGCTGCTCTGCGTGGTCGGGGTTTACGGAACCTTTTTTGCGGCGCGGAACATCGGCTGCGCGGTCGATGACTCGTTTTCGTGGAAGGCGTACAGCTATACGCCGATCACGAGCGGCACGCTCTACAACTATGCGTTTCCGTCGGAGGAAATCACACTTTCTGCGGAAAATCGGGAAACAATCGCGAAGCTGCTTGCGGACAGCAAGGGAACGCGCCGTTTTTCGGGCAGTTGGACGCCATACGGTACCAATACCCGTATGCCGTGCACCGTTTTGGTGGAAACCGAGAGCGCGGAAGCGGACTACAAGCTCTTTCTGTGCAAGGAGGAGGCGGCAGAGTTCCTGCTATTGAAAACAGAAGTGCGCGGCAAAGACAGATGGTACAAGCTGAACGCTCCGACGCTTGCGGCGTATCTGAATGCCCTGTATCCGTATGATACAACAGGCAGCACTGTAACGCACGCTGTCGGAACAAATGGCTAAATAAAAAAGCTGCGGTTAAACCGCAGCTTTTTTGCCGCAAGGCGGAAAAAAGCCGCCTGATGAATCAGACGGCGATTTTCCCTCAAAGAGCAGGTAAAGAGTAAAGAAAGAAAAAAGAAAAAAGAGAGCAAATGAAATATAAAAACCAATGTGGTTGTTGGTTATTGTCGATTTGTTGTGTTCCTTAGAACAATTATTATTATAGTCGTTTTAGATAAAAATGCAATAGATTTTTTGTTTAATGTTCCAGAGAAAATGCGAAAGTTTTTGTGCATATATTACAAGAATAACCTCTGTAAATTGTAGGTAAACACAAAGCAAAGGGAAAATAAGCCGAAATCTCAAAAAATCCGGCGGCAGTGGGAACGATTTGCCGCTGCAAAACGTGTTGGTGGTGAAAGGAGGAGAGAGCAATGCAGACAAAACTCAGGTCGGACGCATTTCTGCAGCAGGCGATGGACACCTGCGGCGACGCGGTCTACCGATTAGCTTTGTGCAGACTGAACAGCCGTGCGGACGCAGAGGACGTCTATCAGGAAGTCTTTCTCCGGCTGCTGCGGGACGACACCGATTTCCGCGACACCGAGCACCTGAAAGCATGGCTGCTGCGCGTAACGCTCAGCCGGTGCGCCGATCTTCGCCGTTCGGCGTGGTTTAAGCGCACCGCACCGATGGAAGCTGCCGCGGATGCTGCCGCTCCGGAACCGGAAAGCAGCAGTGAGCTGTGGCAGGCGGTACACGCACTGCCGGACGATCAGCGAATCGCGGTGTGGCTGCACTATGTGGAGGGCTACCGTACAGAGGAGATCGCGGAAATGGTCGGCTGCCGTCCGGCAACGGTACGCACACGGCTGCATCGCGCAAGAAAGCAATTAAAGCTGGATTTGGAGGGATCTTACGATGAAGAACAACTGGAACGAACTGAAGGACATCAAGGCTCCGCAGGAGCTCAAGGAGCGCACGCTGGCAGCAGCTCGTGAAGCGCGTAAGCTGACGAACGAACCGCTGCATGCGGTGCCGCGCCATCCGTGGGGAATGGCAAAGCGCCTTCTGGCGGCAGCCTGCGCGTTCGGTATTGTGCTGGGCGGCACGGCTGTGTATCGCACGCATAATGGCACCGCGCAGACCGGCAGTGCAGCCGTAGCGGACGCCATCAATCACACATTCGGCTTTGCAGCCTATGCCGCCGACACCGGCGAGCTGCGTCAGCCGAAGGACAGCAAGATCGTGTTCGACACCGGCAGCGGCGCAGATGATCCGGAAAAGGGTTTCTACTCCGGCTGTCTGTTCAAGGTGACCGGCGAGAATATCAAAACCATATCCGCGACCATCGACAAGGGCGCGGTCTACCGCACGAAAACCGTCAAGGATACATCGGCCGACCGCGACGAGTGGGTGCGCTCGATGCATCAGGGCACGAACCCCGAACTCGACGGCGCCGACACTGTGATGGTCTGGGGCAACGGCGTTGAGGGCGCAGAGCAGATGTACGCCGACCTGTGCTGGAAGCTGGATAACGGCTTCACCGACGCGTACGACCCGGACGCCAGCTACGGTCTGTGGCTGCCCAGCCAGCCGGAAACCACGGACGATGATCTGCAGGATTCGTGGCACAAGGCCGTGGACGGCTTTGAGGGCGCAAAGCTGACCGTCACCATCACCTTTACTGACGGCTCGGAGCAGACCCGCTCGATGACGCTGCACACCGGCAAGCTGGGCGTGGAATACAAGGACGATACGTCCGGTCCGAGCCTTACCGGCGAAGTGCTGACCGATGAGCAGGCCGCAGCGGAAGGCTATATCTATGGCGTCTATGCGGATATTGAGTAATTGAAGATATGTGCCGTTCGTCCAAAATCATCAAAAATTAGTATAGTGCATGAAAATTTCCTCTGAATCTTGTGTTCAGAGGAAACTTTTTTGCGGAAAAATGGGAATATACCTTGAAAAATACGGTGTTATCGCATAAAATAGAAGAAGTTTAGTTCGTAAATGAGGCGAAAGTATGCTCAACATTGTTTTGGTCGAGCCGGAGATTCCGCAGAACACCGGCAACATTGCCCGCACTTGTGCGGCGACAGGCTGTGTGCTGCATCTGGTCGAGCCGCTCGGCTTTGCTATCGACGACAAGCGCATGAAGCGGGCCGGTCTGGATTACTGGCACCTGCTCGATGTGCGTATGTATAAAAATCTGGGTGAATTTTTTGAGAAAAATCCGGACGGCCGCTACTTCTATGCGACAACAAAGGCGCCGCACGCCTATCATGAGGTGGAATACCGCGACGGCGACTACCTGATGTTCGGCAAAGAGACCCGCGGTCTGCCGGAAGCGCTGCTCATCGAGCACCCGGAACGCTGCGTTCGCATTCCTATGAGAGAGGGCGCGCGCAGCCTTAATTTGTCTAACTCGGTCGCTGTTATCGTGTTTGAGGCACTGCGGCAGACCGGCTTTGAAAATCTGAGACTTGCGGGACCGTTCCCACAGGCATAAAGGAGTAAAGAATGGAAAAGATTCATATTTTGACCGATTCCTCATCGGATATTCCGCACGATCTGGTAGAGGCGCACGGCATTGAAATCGTTCCGATCATGCTGACGCATGAGGGACGCAGCTTCCGCGAATATTACGACATCACATCCGAGGACTACTGTAAGCTGCTCGAGACCAGCAGCGAGATTCCCGGCACGGCTATGACTACGCCGACCGTATTTCTCGAGTCCTACAACCGTGCATTTGAGCGCGGCTGCACGCATCTGCTGGCAGTGCTCATCAACGGCGGCGGCTCGGGTACTTATCAGGCGGCGTGCCTTGCAAAATCCATGTTCGAAGAGGAGCAGGGGGAAGGCAAAATGACCATCGAGGTCATCGACTCCAAGACCTACACCTACATTTACGGACACATTGTTGTCAAGGCTGCCGAAATGCGCGAGCAGGGTGAGAGCTTCGACGCGATCGTCGATCCCGAAAACTCCTGGCCTACCTTCTTCCCGGCTGATATGACCGGCGAAGAGATCTGCGAACACATGGAAGGGCATGACCACGACGAGGACGAAGACCACGAGCATGAAGAAGGCGAAGAGCACGAGCATGAGGAAGAAAAGGACGAGCACGTTTGGCTTTCTCTGAAAAACGCGGAGGTTCTTGTAAATGCCATTTCCAAGTCTTTGCAGGAGCTGGACCCCGACAATAAGGACACCTACGCTACCAACGCCGCTAGAGGAAGAAATCGCACTGTTACCCGGCACCGCATCAGGAACACCCGTATCAGG